>RCUJ01000409.1_pt1 | contig 24728 bp, 28 predicted proteins | sample 2166321 | NCBI WGS metagenome assembly RCUJ01 (sample SAMN09932808, study PRJNA488358) | compost metagenome | feature: garden; material: soil; isolation source: compost soil in an enriched community after 118 h of incubation | place: Germany: Experimental Botanical Garden Goettingen | collected... | reverse complement strand
CTGGGCTTTCGCCCGCCGATGCTGCTGTCGTCGCTCGGGCGCTGCTACCTCGCGTTCTGCCCCGAAGACGAGCGGCGAGAAATCGTTGCCGCACTGGCGCGTTCACCGAACGATTTCGACCGCGGCGCGCGGCGCCCCGACAGCATCCGCCGCATGGTGGCGCATGCGCGCGACCAGGGCTACGCGGCGCGCGACCCCACGTCCACCAGCCTCGATTCGCCCGACCGCTTCGGCGCGGTGTCGGTGCCGGTGCGGCTGGGCGATCAGGTGGTGGGCTGCCTCAGCTGCGCGTGGCTGCCGGCGGTGAAGAGCGAGCGCGAGATCGTGTCGGCGCACCTGGGCGACCTGCAGCAGGCCGCGCAAAGCATCGAGCGCCGGCTGCGGCAGGACGGGCTCGGCCTGCCGCCTGCGAGCGCGTGAAGAAGCAGCGTCAGAACTCCGCGTCGAGCTCGTCGATCTCGTCGGGCTCCTGCAGCGCGGCGGCCACCCATTCCTTCATGGCGGGCAGCTCCATCACGCGCTTGCAGTACGCGGCGCACACGCTGTCCAGCGCCACGTCGTAGCTCAGGAAGCGCGTGACCACGGGCGCGTACATCGCGTCGGCCATGCCGGGCTGCTTGCCGAAGAGGAACGGGCCGCCGTAGGCCTTCAGGCACTCGCGCCAGATGGCGACGATGCGGTCGATGTCGCCCTGCGCGCGCGACCACACCTTGAAGTTCTTGAAGCGGGCCTTGATGTTCATCGGCAGCGCGCCGCGCATCGAGGCGAAGCCCGAGTGCATCTCGCCGCAGATGGCGCGGCAGTGCGCACGCGCCGCGGCGTCGGCGGGCAGCAGGCCGGCCTTGGGCTTGATCTCGTTCAGGTACTCGCCGATGGCCAGCGTGTCCCACACCTTGATGCCGCCGTGCTGCAGCGAAGGCACCAGCATCGACGACGACAGCAGCAGCATCTCGGCCTTCATGGCCGGGTCGTCGGGCGGGATGACCTTCTCGCTGAAGTCCAGCCCCGCGAGCCTGCACATCAGCCAGCCGCGCAGCGCCCAGGCGCCGTAGTTCTTGCTGCTGATCGTGAGAACGGGTTTGGCCATCGCGACACTCCTTGGACGATGCGTGCTGTGTGCAAGCGCCGTGCCACACGGTTGGCCCGCAACTTGCCTGCAGCGGGGGCATGCTGTACCGCGCTTACCAGAACCAGGCCGACCTGCTCTCGCCATGGCGGCTCACCGCGCAGTACCTGGGCCGCGCCCTCTGGCAGGACGGCACCGAGCGCACCGCGCTGCGGCGCATGGCCGCGCGCTGCGAGGTCTTCTCGCGCATGCGGCTCACCCACACGCGGCCGGCCTACGGCATCGACAGCGTGGTGGTCGACGGCGCCGACGTGCCCGTGCACGAAGAGGTCGCGCTGGTCTCGCCTTTCGGGACGCTGTTGCACTTTCGCAAGGCACACACCGAAGCGGTGCACCCGCGCGTGCTGCTGGTCGCACCACTGTCGGGCCATTTCGCCACGCTGCTGCGCGAAACCGTGCGCACCCTGCTGCGCGACCACGACGTGTACCTGACCGACTGGCACAACGCGCGCGACGTGCCGCTGTGGCAGGGCCGCTTCGGGCTGGACGACTACACGCAGCAGCTGATGCGCTTCGTCGAGGCCGTGGGCCCGGGCGCGCACATGGTCGCCGTGTGCCAGCCCTGCGTGGCCGCGCTGGCCGCGACCGCGCTCATGGCGGAAGACGACCACCCGGCCACGCCGCGCAGCCTCACGCTGATGGCGGGCCCGGTCGATTGCCGCATCAACCCGACCGGCGTGAATGTGCTCGCGACCAGCAAGCCCATCGACTGGTTCCGCCGCAACCTCATCAGCCATGTGCCGTGGCCGCACGCGGGCGCGATGCGGCGCGTGTACCCCGGCTTCCTGCAGCTCACGGCCTTCATGAGCATGAACCCCGAGCGCCACAAGAAGCAGTTCGAGGACATGGAGCGCCTGCTGGTCGAAGGCGAACTCGACAAGGCCCGCACCATCGCCGAGTTCTACGACGAGTACCTGGCGGTGAACGACCTGCCGGCCGAGTTCTACCTGGAGACCGTCGAGCGCGTGTTCCAGACCTACGACCTGCCGCGCGGCGTGCTCACCGTGGCCGGGCGCACCGTGAACCCCGCGGCGATCCGGCGCACCGCGCTGCTCACGGTGGAAGGCGAGCGCGACGACATCTGCGCGGTCGGCCAGACCGTGGCCGCGCAAGACCTGTGCAGCAGCATCCGCCCGTACCTCAAGACGCACCACCTGCAGGCCGGCGTGGGGCACTACGGCGTGTTCAGCGGCAGCAAATGGAACACGCAGATCTACCCGCGCGTGCGCGAGACGATCCACGCGGCCGACGAACTGCACTGAGCGCAACCCGCGTTCAATCTGGCAGAGACCGCGGGGGCTTTGGTTGCCCGAACACCCCCGGCTTCCTACAATCGACCCTATGAACGTCATGGTTTTCATCCCCGGTTTCGATCGCGCGGCGGCCTCTGCGGCCCCGGGCGACGCGCGCGTGCGCGCACCCGCGGCGATGACGGCGAGGTCGCAGCAGACCCTCGCACATCCCTGAGCCCGGCGGTCAGCCTCCTTTTTTCTTCAGCGCACATCGACCGTCGGGCACCCGCCCCGCGCGGTCGCGCGTCCTGGCTTTGATCCGCCCGGGCGACGCACCACTTCCCCCAGCGTCCGACCTTCTTCCCGCCTCCGGCCCCGTGCCGCGCGGAAGGACCTCGCCCGCTTCGCCGTCGTGTTTCGTCGTGAGGATTTCCCCGTGGTGGCTTTTGCCTGCTCCCCTTCCGTTCCTTTTTCGCCTTCGCCTGCCCTGCCGCCCTGGCCCGCCTGGCTGTCGTTCGACGCGCTGCGCCGCCGCCTGCTGCGGCCGGCCGAGCTGCGCATCGACGTCGATCCGAAGAAGGGCCGCCCGAGCGAGCCGCTGACGCCCGTGTACGACCGCATGCGCGCCATGGGCGAGCGCGTGCAGGACCTGCCCGCGCTGCGCCTGGACGACCCCGACCTGCGCGCACGCTTTCGCGAGGCCGACGGCGAGACCTACGTGTACATCGAGGACGTGCGCCACCAGCGGCTGGTCGGCTACACCGTGTTCAACCGCCTGATCGAACTCGACCGCCGCGCCGACCGCCACATCCGCGCGCCGCATTCGCAGTACGACCCCGCCTACCAGCGGCGCGGCCTGGCCACGGCCGTGTACCGCTGGGCACTGGGCAGCGGCATGTGCCTGATGAGCGGCGCGCGCCAGTCGCCGGGCGCGCACGCGCTGTGGCTGCGCCTGGGGCGCGACTACACGACGGGCTTTGTCGACCTGCGCGAGAAACGGCTGAGCTACCTGGGCGACGAAGTGGACGGCGACACGCTGTCGCAGCTGCACACGCGCATGTTCATGCTCGGCGAAGGCTGGACGCTGGAGCGTTTCAGCAGCGAAACGCGCATGGCGATGCTGGAGGCTGCCTAGGCCTGCGGCAACCGCTCGCGCAGGAACCCGATGAGCTCCTGCGCCGCCACGTTGCGCATCGGCCCCGGCAGGTAGGCCAGCACCACGCGCCGCTCGATGCGCGGCGCCGACAGCGGCACCACGGCCAGCTCGGGGTCGCGCAGCGACGAGGTGTACAGCTGCGGCATCAGCCCCAGCGCCTGCCCGCTGCGCACCAGCGCGTAGAGCGTTTCGGAATAGCTCACGCGGTACGGCTGCGCGCCCTGCGCGAACTGCGCGCGCGCCGGGTCGCCCAGCGCCGGCATGCTGCCGCTTTCGAACAGCACGAGGCGCTCGCTGCCGATGGCCTCCCAGCGCGCCTCGCCGGCCGCCGCCAGCGCGTGGTCACTGCGCACCACGAGCACCAGCGGGTCGCGGAACAGGTCGATGCATTCCAGCCCGCCGGGCGGCTCGGTGATCGCGGCCACGGCCATGTCGAGCTGGCCGCTGCGCAGCTCGGCCAGCAGCACCGTGGAGGGCGCGTCGCGCCAGGCCAGCTCCACCTCGGCCCGCTGCTGCAGGAAGCCGGCCGCCGCCGCCGCGACGCGCGCGCTGGCCGAGGGGATCACGCCCACGCGCACGTAGGCCCGGCCGCGCTGCACCGTGCTCTCGATGTCGCGCAGCGCCACCTCGAAGGTGTGGACCAGGAAATCGGTGCGCGCCAGCACCTCGGCGCCGACGGGCGTGAGTTCGAGCCGGTGGGTGGAGCGGGTCAGCAGCTCGGCGCCGAGCAGCTTTTCCATCTGCTTGATCGCGTTGCTCAGCGCGGGCTGCGTGATGGCGAGCCGGCGCGCCGCGCGGCCGAAGTGCCCTTCCTCGACCAGCACCGAGAAACACTGCAGCTGGCGCAGCGTGAGCGCACGCAGGGGCAAGGCGGCCATGGGCGTCCTGGTTATCGATTCAATGAATCAAATTATAGAAATTCAAAATTTTCCTTATGAGCACGCACTGCCTAGACTGCGCCGCATGACCCTTGCCGCGCCTGCGCCCGCCGCCGCTCCTTTCACGCTCGAAGCGATGCTGCGCGCGATTCCCAAGGTGGAGCTGCACTGCCACCTCTTCGGCACCGTGCGCCACGACACCTTCCGCCAGCTCAACCAGCGCGCCGGCGCGCCGCTGGCCGATGCGGAAATCGACGGCTTCTACACGCGCGGCGAAAAGCCCGTGGGCGTGCTGCGCGTGCTGCGCGCGCTCGACGCCCAGCTGGTGCGCAGCGCCGACGACCTGTACCAGCTCACGCTCGAATACCTGCAGGACGCGGCCTCGCACCAGGTGCGCTACGCCGAGTTCTTCTGGAACCCGACCGGCACGGTGCACGGCTCGGGCATTGCCTACCCGCTGGCGCAGGGCGCCATCGTCCGCGCGATCCACGATGCGCAGCAGGCGTTCGGCATCACCGGACGGCTCATCGCCGCCATCGACCGCGAGGCCAGCGCCGAGGCGGCGGTGGAGATGGTCGAGTGGGTCAAGGCCCATCGCTGCGACGAGGTGATCGGCATCGGCATCGACTACCGCGAGAACGACCGGCCGCCCGAGCTGTTCGCACGGGCATATGCCGAGGCGAAGAAGGCCGGCCTCAAGACCACCGCGCACGCCGGCGAGTTCGGCATGCCCTGGACCAACGTGCGCACCGCGCTCGAGCTGCTGCAGGTCGACCGCATCGACCACGGCTACACGGTGGTCGACCAGCCCGACTTCGCGCGCCAGTGCGCCGAGCGCGGCGTGATCTTCACCGTGGTGCCGACCAACTCCTACTACCTGCGCACGCTGCCGCCCGAGCGCTGGGCGCTGGACCACCCGATCCGCCGCATGCCCGGCCTGGGCCTGCGCATCCACCCGAACACCGACGACCCGACGCTGCACCAGGTCACGCCCACGGGCGCCTGGCTGATGATGGTGCGCGACTTCGGCTTCGGCCTGGACGACCTGCGCGGCTTCATGCACAACGGCCTGGACGGCGCGTGGATCGACGACACGCAGCGCCGCCAGTGGCGCGCCGAATGGAGCGCCGACTTCGACGCGCTGCGCGCCCGCCTGCCCTTCGAACCCACGCCTTCCGCCACACCCTTCCCCGGATGAACCCCGCCATGACCACGAACCGCCGCCTGATCCTTGCTGCCGCCGCACTCTGCGCCGCCCTGCCCGCCGGTGCCCTCGCCCAGCCGGCCTGGCCCGCTGCCAAGCCCCTCACGCTGATCGTGCCCTTCACGGCCGGCGGCAGCGTGGACGTCAACGCCCGCCTCGTGGCGCAGCGCCTGGGCGAACGGCTCAAGCAGTCGGTCGTGATCGAGAACGTGAGCGGCGCGGGCGGCGCCATCGGCGTGGCCAAGGCCGTGAGCGCGGCGCCCGACGGCTACACGCTGGTGGTCGGCCCCGACAGCGCCATCGCCATCGGCCGGCTGGTCAACCCCTCGGCCTTCCGCTTCGATCCGCTGAAAGACCTGGCGCCCGTCGGCCTGCTCAACACCGCGCCGATGGTGCTGGTGGCGCGCCCCGGCCTGGATGTGCGCAGCTACGCCGACTTCGTGAAGCTCGCCAAGGCCCAGCCGGGCCACTACAACTACGCCACCTCGGGCGTGGGCACCGTGCTGCAGCTGGCGATGGAACTGCTCAAGGAGCGCAGCGGCATCTTCGTGACGCACGTGCCCTACCGCGGCGGCGCACAGATCGCCACCGACGTGATCGGCGACCAGGTCGACCTCGCGATGCTGGTGAGCACCAGCGCCATCCCGCACGTGAACGGCAAGCGCCTGAAGGCCCTGGGCATCACCGGCAGCCAGCGCCTGCCGGCGCTCGCGCAGGTGCCCACCTTCAACGAGATGCCCGGCCTCAAGGGCTACGACATGGTGAGCTGGACCGGCATCTTCGCGCCCGCGAAGACGCCGCCGGCCGTGGTGGCGCGGCTCAACCAGGAACTGAATGCGGTGCTGCAGGAGGAAGGCGTGCGCGCCAAGCTGGCGGAGCAAGGCGCGTTGCCGGGCAGCGGAACGCCGGAGGCGTTCGGGAAGTTCGTGCAGGCCGAATACGCACGCAATCAGAAGATCGTGCAGACCGCCAACATCAAAGAGTAAGAAGCTCGCCCCCAGGCTGCGCGCACTTCGTGTCGCTTCGCCAACCCCCTACCGGGGGCAACACCAGAGGCCCGGCAAAGCCGGTTCCTCGGTGTTCGCTTGAAGGGGCCGACGCAGAGTCGGTCAGTGGCTGGCTGAAAAGGCTCAGCCGGCCTTTTCGTTGCTCTCGTCTTCCGGCCAGTCGCGGATGTAGGCCTTGAGCATCTTGTTCTCGAAGTTCTGCGCGTCGACCACGGCCTTGGCCACGTCGTAGAAGCTGATCACGCCCATGAGCATGCGCTTGTCCATCACGGGCATGTAGCGCGCGTGGCGCTCCAGCATGATGCGGCGGATTTCGTCGAGGTCGGTTTCGAGCGTGCAGGTGACGGGCGCGTCGTCCATGGCCTTGCGCACCAGCGTGGTCCCGACCTGGCCGCCGTTGTTGACGACCGCCACGATCACTTCACGGAAGGTGAGCATGCCGACCAGGTCGCCGTGCTCCATGACCACCAGCGAACCGATGTCCTTGTCCGCCATGGTCTTGGCGGCTTCCGCCAGCGGGTCGTCGGGCGTGGTGGTGAAGAGCGTGTTGCCCTTGACGCGAAGAATGTCGCTGACTTTCATGGTGGTGCTCCTCTCGGGGATTCGTCGTTCTCGGCGTCGTGCCGATTTGAATATAGCCCACAATCGACGCCGACCCGAACGCCCCTGTCGCCTGTGCAAGCATTGCCGGCGTCACGGGGCATTGCGAAGAGACAACAGAAAGGCCTTCATGCCCGGTTATTCCGACCCCGGTTTCGACACCCTCGCGCTGCACGCCGGCGCCGCCCCCGACCCCACCACCGGCGCGCGGGCCGTTCCCATCCACCTGACGACCTCCTTCGTCTTCGAATCCAGCGACCACGCGGCCGCGCTGTTCAACCTGGAACGCGCGGGTCACGTCTACTCGCGCATCAGCAACCCGACCAACGCGGTGCTGGAGCAGCGCGTGTCGGCGCTCGAAGGCGGCATCGGCGCCATCGCCACGGCCAGCGGCCAGGCGGCGCTGCACCTGGCGGTGGCCACGCTGATGGGCGCGGGCTCGCACGTGGTGGCCTCGTCGGCGCTGTACGGCGGCTCGCAGAACCTGCTGCACTACACGATGCGCCGCTTCGGCATCGAGACCACCTTCGTGAAGCCCGGCGACCTCGACGCCTGGCGCGCGGCGGTGCGCCCCGAGACCAAGCTCTTCTTCGGCGAGACCGTGGGCAACCCGGGCCTGGACGTGCTCGACATTCCCGCCGTGAGCGACATCGCCCACGAAGCCGGCGTGCCGCTGCTGGTCGACTCCACGCTCACCTCGCCCTACCTCATCAAGCCCTTCGACTGGGGCGCCGACCTGGTCTACCACTCGGCCACCAAGTTCCTGTCGGGCCACGGCACCGTCATCGGCGGCGTGGTGGTCGACGGCGGCAGCTTCGACTGGGAGAAGTCGGGCAAGTTCGCCGAGCTCACGCAGGCCTACGACGGCTTCCACAACATGGTGTTCAGCGAGGAAAGCACCGTCGGCGCCTTCCTGCTGCGCGCGCGCCGCGAAGGCCTGCGCGACTTCGGCGCCTCGATGAGCCCGCACACGGCGTGGCTCATCCTGCAGGGCATCGAGACGCTGCCGCTGCGCATGGAGCGCCACATCGACAACACGCAGAAGGTGGTCGAGTTCCTGGCCAGCCATCCGTTCGTGTCGCGCGTGGGACATCCGCTGATCGAGTCGCACCCGAGCCATGCGCTCGCGCAGAAGCTGCTGCGCCATGGCGCGCGCGGTGCCGGCGCGGTGTTCAGCTTCGACATCAAGGGCAGCCGCGCGCAGGGCAAGGCCTTCATCGAGGCGCTCAAGCTGTTCAGCCACCTGGCCAACGTGGGCGACTGCCGCAGCCTGGTGATCCACCCGGCCAGCACCACGCACTTCCGCATGACCGACGAGGCACTGGCGGGCGCGGGCATTTCGCAGGGCACCATCCGCCTGTCGATCGGCCTGGAAGACCCGGCCGACCTGATCGACGACCTCAAGCGCGCGCTGAAGGCCGCGGAAAAGGCGGGTGCCTGAGATGAACTACACCGTCAACGGCCACGACACCTACTGCTACACCGCCGGCAAGCCCTTCGATGCGGCCAAGCCCACGGTGGTGTTCATCCACGGCGTGCTCAACGACCACAGCGTGTGGATTTTGCAAAGCCGCTGGTTCGCCAACCACGGCTGGAACGTGCTGGCGGTCGACCTGCCGGGCCACTGCAAGAGCGCCGGCGCACCGCCAGCCAGCGTGGAAGACGCGGCGCAGTTCGTCATTGCGCTGCTCGACGCGGCGGGCGTTCAGAAGGCCGCGCTGGTCGGCCACAGCTTCGGCTCGCTGATCGCGCTCGAAGCCGCGGCACGCGCACCCGAGCGCATCACGCAGCTGGCGATGGTCGGCACGGCCTACCCGATGGTGGTGTCGCCCGCGCTGCTCGAAAGCTCGGTGAGCGACCCGCAGCGCGCCATCGCGATGGTCAACACCTTCTCGCACTCGCTGCTGGCGCCGCCGCCTTCGTCGCTCGGCCCGGGCACGTGGCTGTACGGCAGCTCGCGCGCGCTGATGCGCCGCGTGCTCGCGAGCAACCGCGAGGCCAACGTGTTCCACATCGGCTTCAAGGCCTGCAACGACTACGCGAACGGCGAAGCGGCGATGGAGAAGGTGCAGTGCCCCGTGCTGTTCCTCCTGGGCGACGCCGACCAGATGACGCCGCCGCGCGCCACCAAGGCGCTGGTGGGCAAGGCGCGCAACGCCAAGGTGGTGACGGTGCATGCCGGCCACGCGCTGATGAGCGAGGCGCCGGACGAGGTGCTGTTCGCGCTGCGCGACTTCGTCGCGGGCTGAAAAGCTGCGACGAGCGCCGGGCGGCTCAGCTGCCCAGCGCGTTGATGTCCGCCGGATCGAGCAGCACCTTGCGTGCGCCCCGGCGTGCCACCGCGAGCATCGCGCGGCCCACCTTCTCGGTGGTGGTCACGCGGTCGGGCCACCAGCGGTGGGCCAGCCCGAGCACGGGCTTGAGCACGACGATCGCGGCGTCGTACAGCGGCGTCTTCGAGCGCACGCCGTGCAGCGGCTGGATCATGCCGGGCCGGAACATGTAGGACGCGCGAAACGGCAGGCGCATCAGCGCGTTCTCGGTCGCGCCCTTCACGCGCGCCCACATGCGTTCGCCGCGCTCGCTGCTGTCGGTGCCCGCGCCCGTCACGTAGGTGAAGGTCATGCCCGGGTTGAGCCGCGCCAGCACGGTGGCGGCTGCGATCGTCAGGTCGTAGGTGATGCGCTTGTACTCCGGCTCCTTCATGCCGACCGACGACACGCCCAGGCAGAAGAAGCAGGCGTCGAAGCCCGTCAGCTGCGACTCGATGGCGCGGTAGTCGAACATGTCTTTGTGCACCAGGTCCTGCAGCTTGGGATGCTGCTGCCCGGTGGCGCTGCGTCCCACGGCCACCACGCGTTCCACGTCGGGCGCCAGCAGGCACTCGCGCAGCACGCCCTGCCCCACCATGCCGGTGGCGCCAAAGATCAGGATGTTCATGGGAAGGAAGCTCCGAAGCGGTCAGACCGCGAAGGCCGCGGGCTTTTTCTCGAGCACGGCCAGCAGCAGGTCGACGTCGAGGCTGGAAGGCTGCGGCGGCTGCAGCGCGCCGAGCAGGCGCGACAGCGTTTCGATGTGCGGCAGCAGCGGACCGAGAAAGCGCGTGCCGTCGGCGCCCGCCACCAGCAGGGTCGGGAAGGTCTCGACGTCGAAGGCGTCGGCGATCTCGGCGTGGTCCTCGATGTCGACCCAGGCGAAGCGGAACTGCGGGTGCGCCTTTGCCAGCTCAACCAGCAGCGGCCGGTAGTCGCGGCAGGTGCCGCACCATTCGGCGCACAGGCAGACGACCCACAGCGCGTTGGCATCGGCGGAAGAATCGACGGGGACGACGGGAACAGCGCTCAAGGTGGATACGGCGAAGGTGGGATGGCGAACCCGGGTGGTGCGTCCGCGGGGTCGTGGCTATTATCAACAAAGCCCCTGCGGGGCGCAGGAGACCCACGATGAACACCTCCACCCCTGCCGCACCGGACACGCCGGCCACGGTCGATCCGCGCCGCTTCACCAGCTTTGCCGAGTTCTATCCCTTCTACCTGACCGAGCACGCCAACGTCACCTGCCGGCGGCTGCATTTCGCGGGCTCGACGATCTCGCTGCTGTGCCTCGTGGCCCTGGTGGTCACGCTCAATCCGTGGTGGCTGCTGGCCGGGCTGGTGGCGGGCTACGGCTTCGCCTGGGTCGGGCACTTCGGCTTCGAGAAGAACAAGCCCGCCTCGTTCAAGCGCCCGCTGTACTCCTTCATGGGCGACTGGACGATGTACCGGGACATCTGGGCCGGCCGCGTCAAGATCTGACGGACCGAACGCCAGGGCGCTCCTAGATCAATAGCACGTCGCCCAGCCGCAGCGTGCGCAGCGGGCCCTTCTGCCACAGGTCTTCCAGCGGCTCGGCGCGCGGCATCAGCAGCTCGCGCAGCAGCGGCTCGATGGGCGTCGACGGGTCGGCCAGCAGCACGTAGCGCGGGTCCTGGTTGGCGGGCTCCTCGGCCAGCGGCGCGATCCAGTCGAGCCGCACCAGCGTGTCGAGCACCGGCGCCAATTGCAGCCCGTCGACGCGCATGCGCGTCAGCAGTTCGCTCGCGCCCATGCCCTTGGCCGGCATGGCCTGCGCGCGCGCCAGGTGCTGCAGCACTTCCATCGCGAGCTGCATCGGCCAGCCCGCCGCGCCGCCCCGGCGCGCCACGCCCGTCAGCAGGCTCGGCAGGTAGGCCGCGATGACGGCGCCCAGCAGCACGATCACCCAGGCCACGTAGATCCACACCAGCAGGATCGGGAAGGTGGCGAAGGCGCCATACAGCACCGAGTAGGTCGGCACCAGGCTCAGGTAGTAGCCCAGCACGCGCTTGGCGATCTCGATGGCCGCCGCCACGAAGAGGCCGCCGGCCCAGGCGTGCGACCAGCGCACCGTGGTGTTCGGCACGTAGTGGTACAGCCCGGCCATGCCGGCCGCGAGCAGCAGGAATTCCAGGGTGTCGAAGGCCAGCTTGACGATGCCTCCGCCCACCACGTCGCGCGAAGCGGCGAACACGTACGAGGTGGTCGACAGGCTCACCGCAAGGATCAGCGGCCCCAGCGTGATGGTGGCCCAGTAGATCAGCACCCGCTGCGCGAGCGGCCGCGGCGTGCGCACGCGCCAGATGTTGTTGAGCGTCTTGTCGATGGTGAGGATCAGCGCGATGGCGGTGATCAGCAGCACCACCAGGCCCGCGATGCCCAGCCCGCTGGCCTTGCTCGCGAACTGGTTCAGGTAGCCCAGCACCTGGCGCGCGATGTTGTCGGGAATCAGGCTCTCGATCAGCCAGCGCTGCAGGCGGCCCTGCATGGTGGCGAACATCGGAAACACGGTGAAGAGGGCGAGCGCCACCGTGAAGAACGGCACCATGGCGATGGTGGTGGTGAAGGTCAGGCTGCTGGCCGTGAGGCCGAGGCGGTCTTCGCGGAAACGCTCGCCCAATACCGCTGCGGTGTTGCGCCAAGGAAAGCGCGAAAGATCCCTCCAAAGCTGCCTGCGATTCATGGCCGGTATCATGCCATCCGCTCTTTCCCGAGACGCGCCACACCCGGTGCGCCTCCCCCTCTCTCTTTCGCCGCCACCGTGTCCGACACCCCACTCCCGCCCTCTTCCGTCCGCGCCACCCGATGGGCCGCCGTGGGCAGCCTCGTCGGCCTGATCGTGCTGGGCCTGGCCTGGGAGCTGTGGCTGGCGCCGCTGCGCCCGGGCGGCTCGCTGCTGGCGCTGAAGGTGCTGCCGCTGGTCATTCCGCTCGCGGGGCTCTACAAGAACCGCATGTACACCTACCGCTGGGTCAGCCTGATGATCTGGCTCTACTTCACCGAAGGCGTGGTGCGCGCCTGGAGCGACACCAACGGCGTGGGACAAATCCTCGCGCTCGTCGAGGTGCTGCTGTGCCTCGTGCTCTTCGCGGCCTGCGCGTGGCATGTGCGCCTTCGCCTGCGCCACGCCAAGGCCGCCGCTGCCGCTGCTGCCCGTCCCCTGGAGGCTTCCGCCCAATGACCACCTCTTCTTCCCTCCTCGACCAACTGCGCGCCATCGTCGGCGCCACGCACGTGCTGACCGAGGGCGACCTCGCGGCCTACGAGCAGGACTGGCGCAAGCGCGCGCGCGGCAAGTCGCTCGCCGTGGTGCGCCCGGCCAATGCGCAGCAGGTGGCCGACGTGGTCAAGGCCTGCGCCGCGGCCGGCACGGCCGTCATTCCGCAGGGCGGCAACACCGGCCTGGCGGTCGGCTCCATTCCCGACGACAGCGGCACGCAGGTGGTGCTGAGCCTGCAGCGCCTGAACGCCATCCGCAACATCGACGCCGCCAACCTCACGATGACCGTCGAGGCCGGCTGCATCCTGCAGACGCTGCAAGAGACCGCCGAGAAGGCCGGCTACCTGTTCCCGCTGAGCCTGGCGGCCGAGGGCAGCTGCACCATCGGCGGCAACCTGGCGACCAACGCGGGCGGCACGCAGGTCGTGCGCTACGGCAACACGCGCGACCTGTGCCTGGGCCTGGAAGTGGTCACGCCGCAGGGCGAGATCTGGGAAGGCACGAGCGGCCTGCGCAAGGACAACACGGGCTACGACCTGCGCGACCTGATCGTCGGCAGCGAAGGCACGCTGGGCGTCATCACCGCCGCGACCATGAAGCTGTACCCGCTGCCCGCCGCGCAGCTCACGGCCTGGGCGGCCGTGCCCTCGCTCGACCACGCGGTCACGCTGCTGGGCCTGGCGCACACGCACCTGGGCTCTGGCCTCACGGGCTTCGAGGTGATGGGCAAGTTCGCGCTGAGCCTGGTCGACAAGCACATGCCGCAGCTGCGCGTGCCCTTCATCGCCGACGAGGCCGTGCCCTATTGCGTGCTGCTCGAGAACTCCGACAGCGAGTCCGAGGACCATGCCCGCGCGCGCTTCGAGGCGCTGCTCGAAACCGCCTTCGAAGACGGCTGCGTGACCGACGCGGTGGTGGCCGAGAACCTCACGCAGGCGCACCAGCTCTGGCACATCCGCGAGAGCATTCCGCTCGCGCAGGCCGAGGAAGGGCTGAACATCAAGCACGACATCTCGATCCCCGTGTCGCGCATTCCCGCCTTCGTGGAAGCCACCGACGCACTGCTCAAACGCGAGATCGCCGGCGTGCGGCTCGTGAACTTCGGCCACCTGGGCGACGGCAACCTGCACTACAACGTGCAGGCGCCCGAGAACATCGACACCAAGGCGTTTTTGAAGAACGAGGAAGAGCGCATCAACACGCTGGTCTACGACGCGGTCGAGCAGTTCGGCGGCTCGTTCTCGGCCGAGCATGGCGTGGGCTCGCTCAAGGTCGACAAGCTCGAGAAGCACAAGTCGCCGGTGGCGCTGGAGATGATGCGGGCGATCAAGCGCGGGCTCGATCCGAAGAACATCCTGAACCCGGGGCGCGTGATCCGCGTCTAGCCCGGAAAGTCTTCGCCCCGCAGCTCGATCGGCTGGCCGTGCGGCGTGCGCTCTGCCGCGTGGTCCCAGGCGTGGCGGTAGCGGGCCAGCTCGTCGCCGGAACTCGCGCCCTTGCGGGCCACGAGGCCTTCGAGCGCGGCGAGCCAGTGGCGGTAGTAGGTGTCGCCCGTGTCCGGGTCGCCCGCGGCCTGCGCGGCGCTGATCTGCGTGGCCAGCGCTTCCGCCCATTCGACCCAGCTGAACAGCCCGCGCTCGTGCAACGCCAGCGTCATCGCGAAGGCCTGCGCCTCCCACGGTTCCCTGAACACCGGCCCGTCGGCGTCGCGCGGCATGCCCGGGGCGAGTGCGAGCGGCGGCATGTCGTTCGCCTTCATGCCGCGGGCTCCAGGTAGCTTTCCCACGCATCGACCGACACGGCCAGGTTCTGGCGCGGCGCGGCGTCGCCCCACAGCTCGGCTTCGTCGAAGACCACGGTGTAGAGCCATTGCGGCTGCTCGCCCAGGCCCTGCGCATTCGCATCGGCGAACACGTGCGCGCCGTGGATGTGCTCGATCGTGCCGCGCTTGCCCTGCACATAGGCCGGCAGGCGCGTGTGGTGGTCGACGCGCCCGAGGTGCATGCGCACGGCCTGCCCGACCGCAAAGCGCGCGGGCGCCGATGCGGGGCGCTCGGTGCCGGAGCCCTTGGCGAGCACGGCGGGCACGTTCGCGGCCTGCAGCACGCGGGCGACCGGCGCGGCCGGATGGTGCATCTGCCCGGACGCGATCTCGTCCGCGAAGACCTGGCCGCGTTGCAGCATCAGCTGCTCCAGCGCGCCGAGCCAGATCTGGTAGTAGCTCAGGTCGCGGTAATCGGGCAGCGTCTCGCGCGCGGCGCGGCTGGTGTCGATGTTCCAGGAGCCGGTGGCGCCCATGGCCAGCGTGAGCGCCAGCGCGCGCGGCTCCCAGGCGCCATGGAACAGCTCGCCCTCGGGCTCGGGCGTGACGGGGCCGAAGCCGGGTTGTCCGCCGAGGTCGGCGTGGGTCGTGTAGGTCATGCCGCGCTCCTGGCCGAGGGCGCCTCGACCACGCGCGTGCCGATCATCGAATCGCGCGAGACCAGCGCGGCGAGTTCGTCTTCGCTCCAGCCCTCGGTGCCGGCCGGGCGCTGCGGGATCACGAGGTAGCGCACCTCGGCGGTCGAGTCCCAGACGCGGATGCGCGTGGTCTCGGGCAAGGTGGTGCCGAAATCGGCCAGCACGCCGCGCGGGTCTTTCACGGCGCGCGAGCGGTAGGGCGCGCTCTTGTACCAGGTGGGCGGCAGGCCGAGCACGGGCCAGGGGTAGCAGCTGCACAGCGTGCAGACGACCATATGGTGCTGCTCGTCGGTGTTGGCCACGGCCACCATGTGCTCGCCCTGTCGGCCGGTGTAGCCCAGCGAGGCGATGGCCGCCGTGGCGTCGGCCATCAGCCAGTCGTGGAACTTTCGGTCGACCCAGGCCCGCGCCACCACCCGTGCGCCGTTGCGCGGGCCGATGCGGGTCTGGTAGGTGTCGATCAGCGCATCGAGCGCGGCGGGGTCGATGTAGCCTTTTTGCGTGAGCACGCTTTCGAGGGCGCGCACGCGCAGGTCCATCTCGCCGAGTTCGCTGTGGTCGTGGGAATGGTCGTGGGAGTGGTCATGGCCGGTCATCGGCCGATGCTAGCGCCGCCCCGTAAAATTCCCAACATGACCCTCCCTGCCCGCCCCGTCCGCTCCCAGTACGAAGATTTCATGCGCCACGTCGACACGCACGGCGTGTTCAAGAGCGACCGCACGGGCACGGGCACCAAGAGCGTGTTCGGCCACCAGATGCGCTTCGACCTGAACGAGGGCTTTCCGCTGGTGACCACGAAGAAGGTGCACCTCAAGTCCATCATCCAGGAACTGCTGTGGTTCCTGACCGGCTCCAGCAACAACAACTGGCTCAAGGAGCGCGGCGTCACCATCTGGGACGAATGGGCGCGCGAAGACGGCGACCTGGGCCCGGTGTACGGCGTGCAGTGGCGCAGCTGGCCCACGCCCGACGGCGGCCACATCGACCAGATTTCCGACGTCATCAAGACGCTGAAGACCAACCCCGACTCGCGCCGCATCATCGTGAGCGCCTGGAACGTGGCCGAGCTGTCGAAGATGGCGCTCATGCCCTGCCACGCCTTCTTCCAGTTCTACGTGGCGCCGCCGCAGGCCGAAGGCGAGCGCGGCAAGCTCAGCTGCCAGCTCTACCAGCGCAGCGCCGACATCTTCCTGGGCGTGCCCTTCAACATCGCCAGCTACGCGCTGCTCACGCACATGGTGGCGCAGCAGTGCGACCTCGACGTGGGCGACTTCATCTGGACCGGCGGCGACTGCCACATCTACAGCAACCACGCCGAGCAGGTGAAGCTGCAGCTCAGCCGCACGCCCTTCCCCTACCCCACGCTGAACATCAAGCGCAAGCCCGACTCGATCTTCGACTACCAGTACGAAGACTTCGAAGTGCTGGACTACAAGCACGGCGATCCGATCAAGGCGCCGGTGGCGGTGTGAACGCGATGAGCGCCACCACGCCCCGCATCAACCTGATCTTCGCGCGCGCCGCCAACGGCGTGATCGGCGTGAACAACACCATTCCCTGGCACCTGCCCGAGGACATGGCGCACTTCAAGCAGCAGACCGCGGGCGCGCCCGTGGTGATGGGCCGCAAGACCTGGGACTCGCTGCCCCCGCGCTTTCGTCCGCTGCCGGGCCGCCGGAACATCGTGGTCACGCGGCAGGCCGACTGGCAAGCCGAAGGCGCGCAAGCGGTCGGCAGCCTGCCCGATGCGCTGTCGCTGTGCACGCCGTCGGACTCGCCCGAAGTCTGGGTGATCGGCGGCGCACAGATCTACGCCGAAGCCGAGCCGCTGGCCCAGCGCGCCGTGGTCACCGAGATCGCACGCGACTACGAAGGCGACGCGCACGCCCCCGTGCTCGACGCCGCCGTGTGGCGCGAGACGCAGCGCGAGTCGCACGTCTCGGCCAAGGACGGCCTGCCCTTCAGCTTCGTGACCTACGAACGCATCGCGGCATGACGATCAAGCACCGCGCGCCCGGTACCTCGCCACAACTGTCGCGTCGCACCGTGCTGGCCGGTGCCGCCCTGCTCGCCGGCCTCGCGCCGCTGCAGGCCCTGCAGGCCGCCGGGCCGCTGGAGTCGGACGAAGAGGCGCTGTTCATGCCCGGCACCGCGCGCCCCACGGCCGACGGCCGGCTCGAGGTCGACGTGCATGCCTGGGTGTTCGAGCGCGAGCACCGCTGGGGCCTGGACGCCGCGCTCGCGCGCTACCTCGGCATGAACCTGAAGAAGCTCACGCCGGCCGCGCGGCTGCGCTTCAGCCAGCGCACCGCGCTGTTCCATGCCGAGTCGGAAGAAGACAAGGTGATCGACGTCGTCTTCGACGGCTCGGCCACGCGCCTCACGATGCCGCCCACGGGCGCCGACGGCCGCAGCAACCTGCGCGCGGTCATCGAGGCCTCGCACATCCCGGCGTCGCAGGAGTGGCTGCCCTTCCATGGCGTGACCGGCCCGGGCGAGCTGCTGCCGCGCTTTCGCGGCCGTGCGCAGATCGTGCCGGCGCAGGGCGTGTCGGTCATCTCGGACATCGACGACACCATCAAGCGCACGCAGGTGCGCGACCGGCGCGAGATGCTGCTGAACACCTTCGCGCGCCGCTTCGAGGCCGCGCCGGGCATGGCGGCGCACTACCGCGCGCTGGCGCAGGCGCCCGGCACGCGCTTTCACTACCTCTCGGGCAGCCCGATCCAGCTGTACCCCGCGCTCACCGACTTCATTCGCGACGCCGACTTTCCCGCCGGCAGCATGCACCTGCGCGAGAGCACGACCTGGCGCACGCTGATCCCCAGCGCCGAAGACTCGCGCGCGCACAAGCTCGGCGTGATCGAGCGGCTGCTGGCCGAATTTCCGCAGCGCCGCTTCCTGCTCGTGGGCGATTCGGGCGAGGCCGACCCCGAGATCTATGCGCAGGTGTTCCGCGCGCATCCGCAGCGCATCGACGGCATCGTGATCCGCGACGTGACCGACGAGAACCGGCTGTCCGATCGCTACCGCGCCACCTTCGAAGGCATCGCGCCCGTGGTCTGGCACCTGCTGCGGCCCGACACCACCGCCTGGCCCATTCAACCGGCCAATCGATAGCGGCGGCTCACGCCGTGCGCGCTCCCAGCCAGCGCCGGTAGCGCTTCGTCAGCCGCTTCGTGCGCAGCTGGTCGAGCACCAGGGTCAGGAACGGCGAATGCGCGGGCGCGCTGTTGCGGCCCGGGCGCAGCGTGCGCAGCCGGCGCTTCACCAGCGCCATGCGCGCCAGCGCGGCCATGACCTGGTCCTTCCAGTCGACCTGCGGGCTCTGCGCCGCCGCGTCTTCGCCCGCGCGCCAGCGTGCGGGCAGGTCGGGCGCCACGGCCAATGCGGTGGCCATGCCCACCACGGCGACGCCTTCTCCCAGCACCCGTTCGGCGACGGCGCGGCGCACGATGCCGCCCGTGGTCATGACCGGCATGCGCGCCTCGGCGGCCAGCTCCCGGGCGAACTCCAGGAAGTAGGCCTCGCGCGCCAGCGTGCGGCCGTCGGCGGTGCGCCCCTGCATCGCCGGACTTTCGTAGCTGCCGCCCGACAGTTCCACCAGGTCCACGGCCTCGTCGTTGAGCCAGCGGATGACCTGCTTCGCATCGTTCTCCGAGAAGCCGCCGCGCTGGAAGTCGGCGGAGTTGAGCTTCACGGCCACGGCGAAGCCGCGCGCCACGCGGGCCCGCACGGCACGCACCACGTCGAGCAGAAAGCGCGCGCGGTTCTCCAGGCTGCCGCCCCAGGCATCGGTGCGCTGGTTGGTCAGCGGCGACAAGAACTGCGAGAGCAGGTAGCCGTGCGCCGCATGCACCTGCACGCCGGTGAAGCCCGCGCGCTCGGCGGCCTGCGCCGTGGCGGCGAAGCGGTCGACGGTCTCGGCGATCTCCGCCTCGCTCATCGCCTTGGGTTGCACGAAAAGCTTGCTGTGCTTGCCCAGATCGAGCGCCACCGACGACGGCGCCCAGGCCGTGCCGCCCATGTTGCTCTGCACCTGGCGGCCCGGATGGTTGATCTGCATCCACACCTGCGCACCGCCGCTGCGCGCGGCCGCGGCCCATTCGGTGAAGCGCTCGAGCGGCGTATCGGCTTCGAGCACGACGCCGCCCGGGCCGGTGAGCGCGCGGCCGTCGATCATCACGTTGCCCGTGAGGATCAGGCCCGCCCCGCCCTGCGCCCAGACGCGGTACAGGTCGTGCAGCGCCGCGCCCGGCAACTGCCCGGCATCGGCCATGTTTTCCTCCATGGCGGCCTTGGCCAGGCGGTTGGGCAGGACGCTCCCGTTGGGCAGGGTCAGCGGCAGGAAAAGCGGCGAGGAGTTCACGATGAGGACCGGGTGGTGGAGTGGAAAAACCCGATGCTAAGATTCAAGCCAACTTGAAGGTCAAGCGATATGAAGATCGGTGAACTGGCAGACAAGACCGGCATGGCGCCCTCGGCCATCCGCTTCTACGAACAAAGCGGCCTGCTGCCCGCGCCCGAGCGCGGCGCCAATGGGTACCGCGTCTACACCGAGGCCGCGCTCAAGCGGCTGCAGCTGATCCAGATCGCGCAGAACCTCGGCTTCTCGCTGGACAGCCTGCGCAGCGCCTTCGCAGGCTGCGAGGTCTTTTCGGGGGACGACCTGCTCGAACGTCTCGACGGCCGCGTGCGCGAAATCGACCAGCTCATGGCCGGCCTGCGCGCGCAGCGGCGCGACCTGACCGACCTGCGCACCACCTTGCGCCAGACCTGGGCCGCCGGCGAATGCATGGACCCCGCCACGCTGGCCGAAAGCATGGCTACGACCAGAAACAAAGTGGCACGTCCCTCGCGCCCGCAGAAAGAACTGGAAACTTCGGTACACGCCTCGAAAGGCATGCGCGGCGCAGGGTTTAGACAGCGCTAATTGTTTGTGCGCACAATGTCCGAACCGCCCTCCCCTCAACACAAGGAGACGACCCATGTCCATGGAATTTCTTCGGACCCTCGCCGAGCAGAAATTGCCATACGTCCTCCACACGCCCGCAGACATCGACAGGCTGCGCGTGCTGCGTGCCGCCGACCTCGTGACTGCCTTCATTCCGCCGTCGGAGCACGCGCCCGACGAGCGCGCGATCCATCAGCTGGCCCAGGTGGAATCGATCACCGCGAAGGGCCGCCTGGCCCTGAACAAGGCGACCTCTTCGTTCATCGAACTCTGACGAACCCGAATCGTCAGACCACGCCCTGCGCCAGCATCGCATCGGCCACGCGCACGAAGCCGGCGATGTTCGCGCCATCCACGTAGCTCACGCTGCCGTCGGCGCGCGAACCGTAGTGCAGGCACGACTCGTGGATGCCCTGCATGATCTGCAGCAGGCGCGCATCGACCTCGTCGCGCGTCCATGACAGCCGGGCCGCGTTCTGGCTCATCTCCAGGCCCGACGTGGCCACGCCGCCCGCGTTGCTGGCCTTGCCCGGCGCGTACAGCACGCCGTGGCCTTCGAGCACCTTCACGGCCTCGATGGTCGAGGGCATGTTGGCGCCTTCGGCCACGCACACCACGCCGTTCTTCACCAGCGTGCGCGCGTCTTCCTCGTTGAGCTCGTTCTGCGTGGCGCTGGGCAGCGCCACGTCGACCGGCACGTGCCACGGCGTGGCGCCGGCCACGAAGCGGGTGCCGGTGCGCTCGGCGTAGTCGCTCACGCGGCCGTAGAGGTGGTTCTTCACGTCCATCAGCACGGCCAGCTTCTCGGGCGTGAAGCCTTCCTCGTCGACCACGGTGCCGCTCGAGTCGGACACGGTGACCACCTTGGCGCCCAGCGCCATGGCCTTCTCGATGGTGTACTGCGCCACGTTGCCCGCGCCCGAGACGCTCACGCGCAGGCCGTCGAAGCTGCGGCCCTTGCGCTTGAGCATTTCCTGCGCGAAGTAGACGTTGCCGTAGCCGGTGGCCTCGGGGCGGATGAGCGAGCCGCCGAAGCTCAGGCCCTTGCCGGTGAACACGCAGTCGGCGCGGTTGGTGAGCTTCTTGACCATGCCGGCCATGAAGCCGACCTCGCGCCCGCCCACGCCCACGTCGCCGGCCGGCACGTCGGTGTCGGAGCCCACGTGGCGGAACAGCTCGGTCACCAGGGCCTGGCAGAAGCGCATCACCTCGCCCTGGCTCTTGCCCTTGGGATCGAAGTCGGCGCCGCCCTTGCCGCCGCCCATGGGCAGCGTGGTCAGCGCGTTCTTGAAGGTCTGCTCGAAGGCCAGGAACTTGAGGATCGACAGGTTCACCGAGGGGTGGAAGCGCATGCCGCCCTTGTAGGGGCCGATGGCCAGGCTGTGCTGGATGCGGAAACCGCGGTTGACCTGCACCTCGCCGTGGTCGTCCACCCAGGACACGCGGAACATGATCACGCGCTCGGGCTCCACCAGCCGCTCCAGCAGGCTGTGGCTCGTGTACTTGGGGTGCTTCTCGATGTAGGGCCACAGGCTCTCCATCACTTCGGTCACGGCCTGCAGGTACTCGGGCTGTCCGGGGTTGCGTTGTGCGACGTGTGCGAGGAACCCCCCGACGGATGCGTGCTTCATTCCAATCAATCCTCTGTTTTCCAAAACGGTGCATAACCTTATGCGAATCCTGCATTTTGCCGGATCGGAGAACCAGATTGAGGCGCAAAGCCCTAACAAGGTGCGTTGTTTGGGGCGCGTGGCGTGGCAAGGCCCCAACTTGGAACATCGTCGGGGCACACCGGCGCCCGCAAAAAGCGGTCAGAATCCCGCCCCGCGCGCCCTCCCGCACGGCCCGTCTCGGAATTCAAAGATGCAGATCAGCTACCGCTTCCAGTTCTCGCAGGCGCATGTGCTCACCGGCTTCCTGCGCAACCTGCAGCAGGTCTGGTGGGTCCGGTTCAAGTGGCCGTTGGCGCTCCTGTTCGCCTTGGCCTTGGCCGTGTGCGTCTACGAAGGGCTGCCCGTCCTGGCGGTCGTTTTCGCGGTCGGCATCGCGCTGCTGCTGAGCGCGCCGGCCATCGCCCGGCTGGCCCTCCATCGCTTCAGGAAGAGCCCCTTCTACAACGACGAGATCGACTTCTCGCTGTCGGAGAGCGGCTCCCACGCACGGGGCCGCCACAGCGAGGTGCGCCACGGCTGGGAGGCCTACACCAAGGCCCGCCGCTTCAAGGACGGCCTGCTGCTGTGCCACGGCCCGGACGCCTTCCACTGGTTGCCCGATGCGGCCGCGGCCGATCCGGCGGCCATTGCAGCGGCGCAGCAGCTCGCACGCGCGCGCATCCGGGACTACCGCGAGCTCTGACCGGGAACCGGGGACGATGAAGGCAAGGCGCCCCGGATCAAGGGCACGCCCGCCTGCTACTTGCGCGCCTTCTCGATCTCCGCCATCAGTTCCTTGACGGTGGCCTCGCCGACCGAGGCCGTGTACTTGTCGATCACCGGCTTCACCTTGGCGCGCAGCTTCGCCATCTCTTCGGGTGGCAGCTCCGAAACCGTCATGCCGGCCTTCTTGAGCGCATCGAGCGCGCTGTCGGCGGCGCCGCGCGAGGCCTGGCGCTGGAACGTGGTCGCCTCCGCGGCGGCCTCGTTGACGATCTTCTTTTCGTCGGCACTCATGCCGTCCCAGGTCTTGCGGCTGATCAGCAGCGCCTGCGGGTTGTAGATGTGGCGGGTCTGGGTGATGTACTTCTGCACTTCCGCGAACTTGGACGACAGGATGGTCGTGTTCGGGTTCTCCTGGCCGTCGACCGCCTTCTGGTCGAGCGCGGGGTACAGCTCGGGGAACGGCAGCGGCGTGGCGTTGGCGCCCAGTGCGCTGAACATGTCGATGTAGATCGGCGACTGGATCACGCGGATCTTCAGGCCCGCGATGTCGTCGGCCTTGACGATCGGGCGCTTGCTGTTCGTCAGGTTGCGAAAGCCCAGGTCCCAGTAGCCCAGGCCGTGCAGCGCCTTGTCCTCCAGCTTGGCCATCAGCTTCTGGCCGAAGGGGCCGTCGGTGACGACGTCGGCTTCCTTGCCGCTGTTGAAGAGGAACGGGAAGTCGTAGGCCGCGAACTCCTTCACCTGCGCCGACAGGATGCCGGCGTTGAGCACGGTCATCTCCACCGTGCCGCCCTGCAGTGCCGACACGGTCTGCAGGTCGCCGCCGAGCGTGCCGCCGGGGAACAGCTTCACGGTGATCTTGCCGCCCGACTTCGCGGCCACGAGGTCGGCGAACTTCTGCGCGCCCTGCGCCTGCGGATGGCCGGCCTGGTTCTGGAACGCGAACTTGATGGTGCGCTCCTTGAGCTGCGCGAACGCACCAGGGGCCGCGAACGCGAGGGCCGCCGCCACAGCGGCCATCAACAGAGTGCGCTTCGAATGCTTCGTCTTCATGGTGATGTCTCCTTCTCTTTTTGGGGGTGGTGAAACCGGCAGGGCCTACGCCCTCTTCTTGAACAACGCCGAGGCCCCGCTGGCGCGCGCCACCTCTTCGGCGGCCTGGCACAGCGCCGGTCCCAGCGCCTCCATGCGCTGCGGCGTGAGCCGCACCGACGGGCCCGCGATGGTGACGACCCCGATCGCCGTGCCGTCGGCGCCGAACACGGGCGCGGCCATGGCGGTCATCGCGGGGGCGAACACCTCGTTGATCATGCTGAAGCCGCGCTGGCGCGCCGCCTTCACGAAAGCCATCACGGCCTTGAGCGACGTGGGGGCCTTGGGACCGTAGTCCTCGGGCTTGCCCAGCCCCTTCTTGGCGACGAGCGCCATCGCGTCGTCTTCGCCCATGGTCGACAACCACGCATGCCCGGCGGCGCTGCACGAGAGCGCCACCGACAGGCCCATGTCGGGGTCGTAGCGCAAGCCATGCGTGGCGCCTTGGGCCTTCGCGACAAAGGTCAGGTCTTCGCCGTCGACCACCGCCAGGCGCACGAGCTCGCCCGAGGTCGAAGCCAGCTGGTCGAGCAGCGGCTGCGCGATGTCGACGATGCCCGAGCGGCTGAGGAACGACAGGCTGATCGAGACCAGCTTGATGGTCAGCACGTAGTGGCCGTCGCGCGCCTCCTGCCGCACGTAGCCGCAGCGGATGAGCTCCGCGAGCAATCGGTGCGATGCACTCAATGGAATCTGCAATTCGCTGGCCAACGCCGACAGCGCGCACCCCTCGGGATGCTCCGCCAGATGTTCCAGCACCTTGAAGCTGCGTTCCAGTATTCCGCTCATTTCGTCCTCCAGATGTCGTCTCGTCAACGCGGGCGATGCGGCCCGCCACTCAGGGTCCGCCAGCGTAGCAGAACTCGGGGAAGGGATTTCCATTATGGAAATTCTTTCCAACAAAAATACGATCGCCTCCGTCCGGCATTTTTTCCTTCCCTCTTTCTTCCTTCCCGCCCGAGGACCCTTCGTGAAACTTCTTCGTATGCTTGCCGTGGCCGGCCTGTGCGCCGGCCTCACCGCCCCGTCGTGGGCGCAGCAGGAGCGCGTGATCCGCTTCGGCCACCTGAACAACGCCGACCACCCCG
>RCUJ01000408.1_pt1 | contig 24753 bp, 16 predicted proteins | sample 2166321 | NCBI WGS metagenome assembly RCUJ01 (sample SAMN09932808, study PRJNA488358) | compost metagenome | feature: garden; material: soil; isolation source: compost soil in an enriched community after 118 h of incubation | place: Germany: Experimental Botanical Garden Goettingen | collected... | reverse complement strand
TGGCGAAGTCGCCGATCTGCACGTAGTTGACCAGGAACGGATCGGTGCCGTTGAGATAGGCGTAGCCGGTATCGCCGCTCATCTTCTGGTAGCCCAGGCCGAAGCTGTGACCGCTCAGGGCGTAGGTGAACATGGCGCCGAAGGCCTTGTTGTCGATATTGCTGCTGCCATCATCGGTGGAGCGGGCATAGCGCAGGTCGGTCTTGAACGACTGCTTGTCGGCAATCGGCAGTACATGCACCACATTGAAGATGTGCTGCTTGTACAGCTCTTCCAGCTCGCCGTAGTGGTAGGCGGTGCTCAGGTTGTCCTGCCACTTGTAGGACAGCCCGGCGAAGTTGAAGTCGTCGCCCTGGTTGCCCTTGCCGCTGAAGGCGAAGTTGCGGATGCCGCCTGCGGCGTTCAGGCTCAGATCCTGGAAGTCGCTGGAGTCGCGCTGGTTGGTTTCCTTCAGCTGGCCGGCGTCGAAGATCAGGCCGGCGATCTCCTGGGAGTTCAGGTGGCCGCCGAGGAAGTTCTGCGGCAGCAGGCGCGAGTCGTTGGCCGATACGCTCGGCAGCTTGGGCATCAGGCCGCCGACCTTGAGCACGGTCTTGGAGATCTTGGCCTTGAAGGTGGCGGTCGCCTCGGAGTATTCGCCCGGGCCCTCGTCGCCGAAACTGCTCGGCAGCAGGTTGCTGCCGGCGCGCTCGTCCGACGAGTCGAGTTTCAGGCCCAGACCGGCGTAGGCATCCAGACCGAAGCCAACGGTACCCTCGGTATAGCCGGACTCGGCTTTGAAGATAAAGCCCTGTGCCCACTCTTCGCGCTTGGATTGCTCCGCTGCCGCGGTGTCGCGCAAATCACGATTGAAATAGAAATTACGCGCTTCGACGCTGGCCTTGCTGTCCTTGATGAATTCGGCGTTGGCGACGTGGCTCAGGGTCAAGCCCAGGGTGCCGGCGGCTACGGCCAGCGCCAGGGAGGTCTTTCTCATTATGGTTTTCTCCAGTGTTTTTATGGGTGGCACATCGGCACGGGCGCAGACTTCGACCACGAAGGAGCAGGCACGAACCGAATTCGTTGGCTCACCTCCCGCGAACCTCGCCAGGTAGATGACCGGCAAGCGCAGAGCGGAAGGAGCAGGAAATCAGACGTGTCTGGTGACTTGGGCGAGAGACAGCAACGGCCTGGTGGCGACAAGACCACCGGCAATCAAGTGCAAACAGGCCTGACCAGAACAACCAGAGAAGCGCGCAGAGCGCGTGATAGACGTGAACCCCATGGAAAACCTCGACACTTTGTTGGAATTATTGTTTTTTCACTTCAAAGTAATTGGTAATACCAATTTACATAACGCCTGTCCAGAGTAGAAGGCCGACGCTCCCCATGTCAACCGAGCGCCTAAAACCTCCGGACCAGCGGCGCCGTCGCGCACAGCGAAAATGGCTTGCGGCACACAATCGTCCGAATGTTCCGGGACGCCGAAACCGCTAATAGTGCTGGCGCTGCACAGCTCAATGCAGATACTGCGCCAAGCGCCAAGCCGCGCGCGCAAACCGCTCTATTCCGGAGACTTACAGGTTTACGGCGGTTTATCCGGGGGAGCCGGGCACAGGCGAATAGGCGGATTTTCGCCCATCGCAATAACGATAACGGCGATAAATCGCCAATGCCGACATGAGCCCGGAACAGCCGTCCCCAGCCGCAAAGGATCCGCTTCCCGGGGGTGTCGGCACGGGCGACAGGGGCATCCGGACCGCCTCCCCATGACTGAAACTCAGGCCGCAGGCGCGCGGCGCTGCAACGCCTGGTCACCAGCTGCAGGGCGTAGCTGTCGTTGAAATGTTGAAGGTGTCGACGGGCATGGACAAACGCCGAGCGGCTTCTGCCGGTGATGCCTCAGCGGTTGCCGCCGAGGCTTTGGGTGATCCGCCAGGCTCCGAACGGACTAGCGATGCTTGAAACGGTCACAGCCGCCACTCACTCAAGTGACCGTCTCGGGACGTTCGTCGCCAGTCAGGCGACCGCGGCGGGCCGTAGCGAGTAGGTCTTCAATTGCTCGGCGAACTCACGCAGCGACTGGATGCCGCTGGCCTCGGCCTCATGCACCCACTGCTTGATCGCTTCGAGCATGTCGTGGCCATTGGCGCTGGTCTTGAGCCAGATCTGCTGCAGCGCCAGGCGCTTCTCGTAGATCACCCTGAGCGCCTGGCTCTGCGCCAGCATGGCCTCGATGCGCAGCTGCTGCTGGTCGTGCAACAGGCTCGGCTCGCGGCCCAGCAGGCGCTTGGCGCGGTGGAACTGATGGCGCACCGAGGCGTCGGCCTTGGCCAGTTCCTGCTTGACCAGCGGACCTATCACCAGCTTGCGGTACTGCGCCATGATCTGGAAACGGTTGTTGAGAATGGCCATGGCGGTGTCCATGTCCAGGCTACGCTTGCCCTCGATGCGATGGGCGATCGGCGCAACGCGCTGCACCTTGGCCAGGCCGAGCAGGCTGAACAGCCGGATCCAGGCCCAGCCCATGTCGAACTCCCACTTGCGCACCGACAGCTTGGCCGAGTTGGGGTAGGTGTGGTGGTTGTTGTGCAGCTCTTCGCCGCCGATCAGGATGCCCCAGGGCAGCAGGTTGGTCGCGGCGTCGCGGCACTCGAAATTGCGGTAGCCGACGGCATGCCCGAGACCGTTGATCACCCCGGCCGCCCAGAGCGGGATCCACATCATCTGGATCGCCCAGACGCTGATGCCGATCACGCCGAACAGGGCCAGATCGATGAGCGCCATCAGGGTCACGCCGGCGAAGGTATGGCGCGAATAGAGGTTGCGTTCGATCCAGTCGTCCGGGCAGTTCTTGCCGTAGATGCGCAGGGTTTCCGGGTTCTTCGCCTCTTGCTGATAGAGCTCGGCGCCGGTGCGCAATACCGTGCCCAGGCCCTTGATCACCGGGCTGTGCGGGTCGTCGACGGTTTCGCACTTGGCGTGGTGCTTGCGGTGGATGGCGGTCCATTCGCGGGTGTTCTGCCCGGTGGTCAACCACAGCCAGAAACGAAAGAAGTGTTTCAGCGCCGGATGCAACTCCAGGGCGCGATGGGCAGAATAACGGTGCAGGTACACCGTGACGCCGACAATGGTGACGTGTGTCATCACCAGAACGGCAACGATCAACTGCCAGACCGACAGGTCGAGAAAACCGTTGTACCACATGAGCCGAGTGCCTCTTGAAAGGGAAACGTGGCGTGACCACAGTGCATTATCACCGGCATGGGTCATAAAACCAGTTGGTCTTTTAGATAACAATACCCGGCCGCTGCTTACACTATTATCACAGTGCCCACCTGGAGAGCCGATGGACACCTTATGAGCCTACACCAAGGAGCGGTGCGCCTGACCCTGGTCTACCTGCTGGCTGCCGGACTGTGGATTGTCTTCAGTGACGCCCTGCTGGCCTGGCTGCACCTGCCTGCCGAACGTATCGAGCAGGTGCAGTTGCTCAAGGGCCTGTGCTTCGTGCTGTTCAGCAGCGTCCTGCTGTACCTGATCCTGCGCGCCCACCTGCGCCAGCAGACCAGCATGCGCAGAACCCTGCGCGCCAGCGAAGAGCGCCTGAACCTGGCCCTGGACTCCGCCAGGGAAGGCTTGTGGGACTGGGACCTGGGCAGCGACAAGGTGTTCTTCTCGCCGGGCTACGCCGCCCTGCTCGGCCTGCAACCCACGGAATTGGGCAACAACCGGGTGCGCTGGCTGCAACAGTTGCACCCCAGCGACCGCGCCCGCCATGAGCAAACCATCGCCGATATCCTGAACAATGCCAGCCAGGAGACATTCGAAGTGACCCTGCGCATGCGCCACCAGGATGGCGACTACCGCTGGATCCAGTCGCGCGGGCAGTTGCAGCTCGACGCCCAGGGCCGAGCGGAGCGCTTTATCGGCACCGCCAGCGACATCAGCCAACGACGGGCCAATGAACACAGCCTGCGCCAGGCCGCCGCCGTGTTCGACGCGACCCAGGACGGGGTGCTGGTCACCGACAGCAAGCAGAAGATCGTCCACGTCAATCCGGCCTTTACCCGCATCACCGGCTACAGCCCCGAGGAAATCATCGGCCGCCGGCCCAACCACCTGAGTTCGGGTCGCCACGACCGGGCGTTCTACAAACGCCTGTGGCACGCGCTGGCAGCCCGGGGCAACTGGAGCGGAGAGATCTGGAACCGGCGCAAGAACGGTGAAATCTATCCGCAGTGGCACTGCATTCGCGCCATCCACGACGACAAAGGCGAGCTCAGCCACTACGTCGCGGTGTTCTCCGACATCAGCGCGCTGAAGCGTTCGCAGAGCGAACTGGACCACCTGGCCCACCATGATCCGCTGAGCGGGCTGCCCAATCGCCTGCTCTTCACCGAGCGGGTCGAAAACGCCCTCAAGCGCGCCAAATCCGAACGACAGGGCGCGGTGCTGCTGATCGACCTCGATCACTTCAAGCACATCAACGAAAGCCTGGGCCACAACATCGGCGACCTGCTGCTCAAAGCGGTCGGCGAGCGCCTGGCCGCACAACTGGGCGAAGGCATGACCCTGGCGCGCCTGGGCGGTGACGAGTTCGGCCTGCTCTGCGAGCACTGCCTGGATGCGCCCCAGGCCGCCAGCCTGGCCCAGCACCTGCTCAGCAGCCTGGGCGCACCGTTCAACCTCGAGAAGCATGAGTTCTACATGAGCGCCAGCATCGGCATCAGCCTGTTCCCCGGCGATGCGCAAACCCTCGAGCAGGTCCTGCGCAATGCCGACTCGGCGCTGTCCAAAGCCAAGAGCAGCGGCCGCGAAGGCTATGCCTTCTATACCCAGGAGCTGACCGAGTTCGCCCGCCATCGTGTCGACCTGGTCAGCGCCTTGCACCATGCCCTGGATAACCAGGAGCTGCGCGTCTACTACCAACCGTTGCACGACCTGGCCAGCGGCGAACTGATCGGCGCCGAGGCGCTGGTGCGCTGGCAGCATCCGCAGCGCGGCCTGATAGCCCCCGGGGAATTCATTCCGGTCGCCGAAGACAGCGGCCTGATCGGCGCCATCGACACCTGGGTACTGCAACAGGCCTGCCGGCAGATGGTGCGCTGGCAAGAGCAGACGCAGGTTCCGCGCTTCGTCGCCGTCAACGTCTCCAGCCGGCTGTTCGGCCGCGGCGGACTGGATCGGCAGGTGGCCCGGGTGCTGGCCGACACCGGCCTGGACCCGGCCTGCCTGGAGCTGGAAGTCACCGAAAGCGCGGTGATGGACAACCCGGATGCCGCCCTGGCGCTGCTCGAGCGCCTGCGGGCCCTGGGTGTGCGCCTGGCAATCGACGACTTCGGCACCGGCTACAGCTCCCTGGCCCGGCTCAAGCGCCTGCCGGTGCACAAACTCAAGCTGGACATGAGCTTCGTCCGCGGCCTGCCCCACGACAGCGACGATGTCGCCATTACCCGCGCGGTGGTGGCTCTGGGCCACAGCCTGGAGCTCAAGGTTCTGGCCGAAGGCATCGAACGGCCGGAGCAGATGGAGTTCCTCCGGCAGATCGGCTGCGACTATGGCCAGGGCTATCTGTTCGGCCGACCGCAACCGGCCGAGCCCGAGCCGACAACAGCCGTAGCGGCGTCCTGAGCAATCAAGCATCATGCGCAGCGCAGCCAAGGAATAGCCGAGACCTATGCGGGTACTGATTCTCGAAGACGATCACTGGATCGCCGATCTGCTCAAGCAGATCGTGCTGAGCCTGCGCCCGCATGCCGAAATCGCCTGCCTGGGCAGCGTGGCCGAGGCCCTGGCGGACTGGCAACGACAGCCCAGCGACCTGCTGATCAGCGACTGGAACCTGCCGGACGGCGAAGGCACTCGGCTGCTCAAACAGGTGCGCCGGCAAAACCGCGAGGTACCGCTGGTGATGATCACCGGCCGCACCGATCGCAGCAGCGTGATGGAAGTACGCGCGCTGGGCATCAACGCCTTCATCAGCAAACCCTTCCAGGCCTCGCGCGTGGCCGCCAGCCTGGAGCAGCTGCTGCCGGCGGCTGGGGCAGAGAGGCCCGCGGCCCGCGCTGTCAGCGATGAAGACCTGATTACCTACCTGCAAAAGCTGCCGGCCAGCGAACTGGACCTGCCGCTGAGCCAGGGCATCCGCGATCGCCTCCTGCAGAGCTTCAAGGGCGAGCAACTGAGCCTGCGCGAACTGGCCGAGGACTGGCGCCACGACCCGGCCCTGAATGCCCGGCTGCTGACTGTGGCCAACAGCAGCGCCTACCAAGGCGCCGGTCGCCCGTGCATCAGCCTGCTCGAAGCCCTGCACAAACTCGGCGCGGCGACCAGCCTCAACCTGGCCATGGGTCTGGCCCTGCGCCGGTCCGGTGCCCTGGATAACCCACTGCTGCGCAAGCTCGCCGAAGTACATCTGGACGCCAGCGAACGACTGGCCGAAACCAGCATGGCCCTGGCCCGCCAGTGCAGCCTGGATCCGGCGCCCTTTCATAGCGCGGCGCTGCTGCACCGCATGGGCGAGCTCTGCGTGCTCTACCTGGCCCAGGCCTGGGAGAAGCGCGGGCATAATCTCGGCGAAGAGCAGGTAGCACAAGCGCTTGGCCAATTCAGTTCACCCTTCGCCATTGCGATCAAGGCGCGCTGGCAGTTGCCCATGGCCCTGCGCGAACTGATCGGCGCCTGCTATGCCCTGCCCAACAACAGCGTCAAGCGCGCGGCCGTGCTCATGCGCCTGGCCGCCTGCGAGCAGGATGCCAGCGTCGACAGCGACGCTCAGGCGCGCCTGCGGCGCCTCGCCGGGCTGGCCTGAATGCCAACCGCTCGTTCAGGATCTGGTCAATGAACGGCGAGGAAAAATCCGCGGCGATCCGCTGGATAGTCGGCCTCGGCAGCCTCGCCCTGGCGCTGTTCTTTGCCGGGCTGGGCTGGCTCGCCCTGAACGAACGGGAAAGCTTCTGGCAACTGCAGATGAGCAAGCAGGCCGACCTGCAGCGCCTGGCCCTGCACAGCAGCCAACGGCGCCAGCGGGATCAGGCGCAGCTGCTGGCCGAGAGCATGGCCGCCGACTCCTGGGCCATCGAACTGGTGCGCCAGGCCTATGCCCTGCACAACAGCGGCACGCCGGATCGGGCCGCCGCCAACGCCATCCGCAACCAGCTCTACACCCGCCTGGTCCCGCGCTGGCGCAACCTGCAGAGCAGCCACCCGTTCAAGCTGTATATCCACCTCGCGCCCAGCAGCGAAGTCCTGCTGCGCGTGCACCAGCCCGAACGCTTTGGCGACAGTCCCGCTGCGCAGCAGTCGATGCTCGCCGATGTCCTCCGGGATACGCAGAGCAAGGCCGGCCTGGGCCTCGGCGTCGACAGCCTGGTGATGCGCGCCATTACCCCACTGCAGGTGGATGGCACACTCGAGCCCGTGGTCATCGGCGCCCTGGAAGTCACCCTGAGCCTGCACAACGACCTGCAACAGCTGGATCGGGAGCTGGATGCCGGGGTCGCCCTGCTGCTCGAACGTAGCGCGCAGCAAGCACCGCTCAGCGGCGGGATGCTGCGCCCCGCGGACGGCGCATCCGGCTATTGGCAGCTGGAAGGCTACTCGCGCGTGCAGGTGCAGAACTGGCAAGCCCAGCGGCTGCTGCCCGCCCCCGCCGCCGGCAACACCCTCAAGCTGCTCGAAGATCAGGGCCGCACCTACCTGCTCACCCAGGTGGTACTGGCGGACTATCGCTCGGCGCGCACCGCCGGCCACGGCACCCCGGCCGTCGCCCTGACCTGGCGCGATATCAGCGAACAGTTCGCCCGGCACCGCAGCGACCAGCAGTGGCTGCTCGGCAAGTGGCTGCTGGCCTGGCTCGGCGCCGAGGCCCTGCTCCTGTTGCTGCTGCTGAGCACCCGCAGCGCCAGCCAGACACTGGTCAGCCGCCACCGCGACGAGCTGCAGCACAAGCACCAGCAGAGCGAGCAGTCACGGCAATTGCTGGCCGTCATCGCCCAGGCCCAGGCCGCCTATATCACCGCGCAGAACCAGCGCGAAGCCTTCGATGCGCTGCTTGCGCGCATTCTCGAGCTGACCGCCAGCCAGTTCGGCTTCATTGGCGAAGTGCTCGAGGACGAACAGGGCGCGCCCTACCTGCACACCTACAGCATCAGCAACATTGCCTGGGACAGCGCCAATGCCGAGCATTCGGCCCAGGGCATGGAGTTGCGCAACCTCGACAGCCTGTTCGGCCAGGTCATGCGCAGCGGCGAGGCGCTGATCAGCAATGCGCCCGCGCAGCATCCGCACAGCGGCGGCTTACCCGCGGGGCATCCGCCGTTGCTGGCGTTTGCCGGCCTGCCCATCCATGCCCATGGCCGCCTGGTCGGCATGCTCGGCCTGGCCAACCGCGCCGACGGTTATCCGCAGACCCTGACCGAACAGCTGCAGCCCCTGCTCGCCACCCTCGGCCAGCTGATCGAGGCGCTGCGCCGCGACGTGCAGCGCGAGCAGGCCCAGCAGCACCTGCAACGCCAGCAAGAGGCCCTGCGCGCGCTCAACGAGATCGCCGCGCTGCCCACCCTGAGCAGTCAGGAGCAGCTGCGCCAGGCCCTGCAACTGGGTGCCAGCTTCTACCGGATGCCGCTGGCCATCATCAGCCAGATCGAGGCCGAGGATTACCAGGTACGGGTGCAGGTCTCGCCGGCGGGGGCCCTCAGCGATGGCCAGCACTTCCCCCTGGGCGACACCTGCTGCAGCCTCACCCTGCGCAGCGACGAGGTGCTGGCCATCGAATGCATGGGCCAGTCGGCGTACGCCGCCCACCCCTGCTACCCGCTGTTCAGCCTGGAAACCTACATCGGCATCGCCATCTGGGTCGCCGGCAAGCGCTTCGGCACCCTGTGCTTCGCCTCGCCCGAGGCGCGCAGCCAGCCATTCGACGAGGCCGACCGCGAATTCCTCCGCCTGTTCGCCCGCTGGATCGGCGCGACCCTGGAACGCCAGCAGCAAGAGCAGACCCGCCAGACCCTGCTGGAGCGCCTGGATCAGGCCCAGCGGATCGCCCGCCTGGGCCACTGGCAGGCCAACCTGCAGACGGGCGAACTGGACTGGTCGAGCACCATCTTCGACATCTTCGGTTACGACCCCGCGGCATTTGCCCCGAACGTCGAAGCCTTCAAACGTTGCGTGCACCCCGATGACCTGGCCCTGGTCGCGGCCAGCGAACAGCGGGTGCTGGCCGGTGGCCTGCACGACGTGGTGCACCGCATCCTGCGGCCCGATGGCGAGATCCGCTGGGTGCATGAGCTGGCCCGCCTGCTGCCCGACGCACAGGGGCGCATGAGCCTGCTGGCCGGCACCGTGCAGGACGTCAGCGAGCTCAAGCAACGCGAAGCGCAGGTGCACGAGGCCCGCGCCTTCCTCCAGGCCGTGCTCGACTCGGCTACCGGGGTCGCCATCATCGCCACCGATACCCGCGGAATGATCAACCTGTTCAACCCTGGCGCCGAACTGCTCCTCGGCTATCGGGCCGAAGAGGTGATCGGCCGGCACTCGCCGCTGCTGTTTCACCAGGCCGAAGAGCTGCGTGTCCGCGGCAGCGAACTGAGCCGCGAGCTGGGCCGCGCAGTCCACGGCTTCGAGGTGTTCGTCGCCACTATCCAGGGCGGTGAGGCACAAACCCGGCAGTGGACCTATCAGCGCAAGGACGGCGAGTCGCGCCTGGTCAACCTGACGATCAGCGCCATCCGCGACGAACACCAGAGTATCCACGGCTACCTGGGCATCGCCACCGATGTCAGTGCCTTGCAGCAGGCCACCCGCGCCCTGCAAAAGAGCGAAAGCCGCTTCCGCGGCATGGTCGCCAACCTGCCGGGGGTGGTCTACCGCTGCCGTCACGACGCCGACTGGAGCATGCGCTTCATGGGCGATGAAATCGAACAGCTGAGCGGCTACCCGGCCAGCGACTTCATCGATAACCGGGTGCGCAGCTATGCCAGCGTGATCCATCCAGATGACCGCGCCAGCACCTACGCCATCGAGGCGCAAATCGCGCGCAAGGAAGTGTTCGAGCTGACCTATCGTCTGCAGCACGCCGACGGCCACAGCGTCTGGGTGCGCGAGAAGGGTCGCGGCGAATACGACGGCCAGGGCAACCTGCTGTGGCTGGACGGTTTCATCTGGGACATCAGCGAACGCCAGCGGGTCGAGGACGAACTCGAACTCAGCCAGCAGCGCTTCAGCAGCGCCTTCAACACCGCGCCCCTGGGCATGGCCCTGGTGTCGCCCGAGGGGCGCTGGCTGGAGGTCAACGACAAGCTCTGCCAGATCCTCGGCTACAACCGCGACGAGCTGCTGCATGGCGATTTCCAGCGGATCACCCACCCCGATGACCTGGCCGCCGACCTGGAAAATGTCGAGGCGCTGCTGGCCGGACGAATCAGCGCCTACCAGATGGAGAAACGCTACCTGGACAAGCTCGGCCGAACCATCTGGGCGCTGCTCAGCGTGTCCCTGGTGCGCGATGGCGAGGGCCGACCGGTGCACTTGGTCGCCCAGATCCAGGACTTCAGCGAGCGGGTCGCCACCGAGCGGGCAATCCGCGAGCGCGAACACTACCTGCGCACCGTACTGGAACATGTCCTGGACGCCATCGTCACCATCGACGAGATGGGCCGTATCGAAACCTTCAACCGCGCCGCCGAGCACGTGTTCGGCTATCGTCAGGAGGAGGTGGCTGGGCACAACGTCAACATGCTGATGCCCGAGCCCCATCATTCGGCCCATGACGGCTACCTGGCCCGCTACCGCAGAACCGGCGAATCGAGCCTGATCGGCAGCAGCCGCGAGTTGACCGGCCTGCGCCACAACGGCGAATCCTTCAGCATGGAGCTGGCGGTGTCGCAGATCAGCCACCAGGGCCAGCGGCGCTTCATCGCGGTGATCCGCGACATCAGCGAGCGCAAGCGCATCGAGCGCATGAAGAACGAATTCGTCTCCACCGTCAGCCACGAACTGCGCACCCCGCTGACCGCCATCGCCGGCTCCCTGAGCCTGATCAACGCCGGCGTCCTCGGCGCGGTGCCGGCGGGCATGCAGCAGATGCTGACGATCGCCCAGGACAACAGCCGGCACCTCAGTGAGTTGATCAACGATCTGCTGGACATGGACAAACTGGTGGCCGGCAAGATGCCGATCGAGCTGAGCGAACAGCCCCTGCGGCCGCTGCTCGAGCAGGCCATCGCGCAGAACCAGCCCTATGCCGGCCAGTATCGGGTGCAGCTGCGGCTGCGCGAGCCCATGCCGGCGGTCCGGGTCCGGGTCGACAGCCAGCGCCTGGCCCAGGTGCTGGCCAACCTGCTGTCCAATGCCGCCAAATTCTCCCCCGCCGGCCAGCTCGTCGAGGTTGCCGTGCGGCAGCGGGACGCACAGCTGCGGGTCAGCGTGCACGACCAGGGGCCGGGAATTGCCGAGGCGTTCAAGGCCAGCATCTTCGCCAAGTTTTCCCAGGCCGACGCCAGCGACACCCGGCAGAAAGGCGGCACCGGCCTGGGCCTGGCGATCAGCAAGGAACTGATCGAGCGCATGGGCGGACAGATCGGCTTCGACTCGGTCGAAGGCCAGGGCGCCACCTTCTGGTTCGAGCTGCCGCTGACGAACGGCGCCGAGCTGTGACCGGTGGCCTCGAGCCGATCCTGCTGCAACGGCAGCGCCCTGACCTGTGGCCATTAGCCTGCGCGTCTGCCGCTGGTGGTACTCTGCGCCACAGAGTTGTCCGGCGGACTGGCCGACGCCGCGCTGGCCAAATCACCTACCCTTTGTTCAGCGTTATCGCGCACCTGCCGCCCGCCAAGGAGTCCTCCAATGCCTGAACTGTCGCGCATCCTGCATGTGGAAGACGACCCTTCGATCCAGGCGGTGGCCAAGGTTGCCCTGGAGGCCGTCGGCGGTTTCCGGGTACTGAGTTGCTCGTGCGGCCAGGATGCACTGGATCAGGTGCAGGGTTTCGCCCCCGACTTCATCCTGCTGGATGTGATGATGCCGGGCATGGACGGCCCGCAAACCCTGGCGAAAATCGCCCAACTGGTGGATATCGGCCGGATCCCGGTGGCATTCATGACCGCCAAGGTGCAACCCGCCGAGATCGAGCATTACCGTGGCCTGGGCGCCCGCGATGTGATCATCAAACCCTTCGACCCGATGCAACTGGCCGCCCAGGTTCGACAGATATGGAGCAGTGTTCATGGCTGAACCGCACACCCCGACCAGCGAACTGCAGCGCCAATTGCAGCTGCTCGGCGAACAATTCGCCGAGCGCCTGGCGCAGGAACTGCCGGAACTGGCCAGCAAGGCGCAACTGCTGCAAGCCGGCGACCAGCAGGCGCAACTGCAGCAACTGCGCGGCCTGCGCGATCAGTTGCACAAGCTGGCGGGCGCAGCCGGCACCTTCGGCTTCGCCAGCATCGGCCAGCGCGCCCACGAACTCGAACAGCAGGCCATCCACTGGCTGGAGAGCCTGCACCTGAAGGATCAGGGCCTGCAGGAGTTCATCCAGCAGCTGCAGCAGTTCGCCAGGCAAGGCGTGCAGGCCGAGCCGGCGCCGAACAGCCCGGCACATCCAAAAGCGACGCTCAAGCCCGAAACGGACACCCACTGCATCTACATCCTCGAGGACGAGGCCAGCATCGGCGAGAACATGTGCCTGACCCTGGGCAACTTCGGCTACCACGCCGAGCACTTCAGCCGTATCGCCGACTTCGACGCGGCGCTGCAACGACGCCTGCCGGATGCGCTGATCATCGACGTCAACCTCGGCGACAGCGAGCAAACCGGCCTGGCCTATGCCGCCGCCCTGCAACAACGCCTGGTACAACCGCTGCCGTTGCTGGTGATCACCACCGAGGACGATTTTGCCACCCACCTGGAGGCGGTACGGGTCGGCGCCATGGGTTACTTCACCAAACCGGTGGACATTCCCCAGCTGGAAAACCGCCTGATGCGCTGCTTCGCCCAGCAGCAGGGCGAACCCTACCGGGTGCTGATCGTCGATGACGACCAGCACCTGGCCAGCCGCTACAGCCTGATCCTGCGCGGCGCCAACATGCTGGTCGAAGTGCTCGACAGGCCGGCGGGGATCTTCGCCGCCATGAGCCGTTTCAACCCGGAGGTGGTGCTGCTCGACGTCAACATGCCGGACTGCACCGGCCCCGAACTGGCGCAGATCATCCGCTTCAACGACGACTGGCTGCGGGTGCCGATCATCTACCTGTCGGCGGAGACCGACATCACCCGGCAGATGAACGCCCTGATCAAGGCCGGCGACGACTTCGTCAGCAAACCCATCGCCGACAACGCCCTGGTCACCACCGTGTTCTCCCGCGCCCAACGCGCCCGCCTGCTGAGCATCGCCCTGTCGCGCGACAGCCTGACCGGCCTGCTCAAGCATGCCGACATCAAGGAGCAGGTCGGCATCGAGCTGGAGCGTGCGCAACGCAGCGGCAAACCGGCCAGCGTGGCGATGCTGGATATCGACTTCTTCAAGCAGGTCAATGACAGCTACGGCCACGTCGCCGGCGACAACGTGATCCGCGCCCTGGCCAACCTGCTGCGCCAGCGTCTGCGCCGGGTCGACAGCCTGGGCCGTTATGGCGGCGAGGAGTTTCTCGTGGTGCTGCCCGACTGCCCGGCCGATCAGGCCCTGCGCATTCTCGACGAAATACGCCAACGCTTTGCCGAACTGCATTTCATCGCCGGCGACAGCCAGTTCTCGGTCACCCTGAGTGCCGGTATCGCCTCGACCGAACAAGCTGCCAACGATGCCGGCGAACTGCTGGAGCGGGCCGACCGCGCCCTGTACGTGGCCAAGCACGGCGGCCGCAATCAGGTCAGCCAATCCTGACCGGATAGCCCGCCGAGACGCCGCAGGCGGCGTTATAGCTGCTCACTTGCCTGCGGGCCTGGCCGATAGCAGCGCGTTGCGACTTGGCCTTATGAATTAAATAGTGTATTTTTTCATGAAATTAAATATTGTTAATTTCATGAGGCGCGCCGTGTTCAAACAATCCGCCCAGCATGTCGCCAGCTACTACGCGCGCACCTTTCCCGGCCCGCTGGCGTTGCGGCCAACCCTGCACGACCGCCTGGACTGCGACGTACTGATCGTCGGCGCCGGCTTCAGCGGCCTGCACACGGCGCTGCGCCTGGCCCTGGCCGGCAAGCGGGTGATCCTGCTGGAAGCCAGCCGGGTGGCCTGGGCCGCCTCCGGGCGCAATGGCGGCCAGGCGCTGCTCGGCTGGTCCTGCGACATGCCGCCGCTGGAACAGGCGCTGGGCCAGGAACGCGCCCGCCGCCTGTGGGACAGCATGCGCTGGGCCGCCGCGGAACTGCGCGAACTGCCGGGGCGGCATGGCTTCGACGTCGACTACCGGGTCGGCAGCCTGTGGACCGCCGTGCAGCAGCGCCGTATCGCGCAACTGCGCGAGGCCCAGCACGACGCCGTGGCGAAGTGGGGCTACGAGCAACTGCGCTTTATCGGCCGCGAGGAGCTGCCCGAGTGGATCGCCAGCCCGCGCTACCTGGCCGCGCTCTATGATCCAGAGGCCGCCCACCTCAACCCGCTGAAACTGGCCCAGGGCCTGGCCGGCGCCATCGAGCAGGCCGGCGGGCAGATCTTCGAACAGAGCCAGGTGCTGGGGTACCACGAAACCAGCGCCGGCTTTGTCGCCCGCACCGCCCAGGGCGAAGTGACCAGCGCTGTGCTGGTGCTGGCCTGCAACGCCTATATCGATGGGCTGGATCGCCAGCTGGCCAGTCGCCTGCTGCCGGTCGGCTCCTACCAGGTCGCCACCGCGCCGCTCGACCCCGAGCTGGCGCGCTCGCTGCTGCCGCAGGGCAGTTGCGTGATCGACAACCAGTTCGTCCCCGACTATTTCCGCCTGACCCCGGACCAGCGCCTGCTGTTCGGTGGCGGCTGCACCTACCTGGGCGGCATCCCCAAGGACGTCGCCAGTGCCACCCGGCCCTATCTGCAGCGGGTATTCCCGCAACTGCGCGGGGTCGAACTGGAGTTCGCCTGGGGCGGGCATATCGACGTCAGCATGAAACGCACCCCGGATATCGGCCGTCAGGGCCAGCGCTATTGGCTACAGGGTTTCTCCGGCCACGGCGTGCTGCCGACCCTGGCCGGCGCCCGCGCGGTAAGCGAGGCGATCCTCGGCGACGACGACCTGCTGGCGCTGTACCAGGCCATCGGCAACCCGCGCTTCCCCGGCGGGGCGCTGCTCGCCGCACCGCTGGAAGCCCTCGGCAAGGCCTGGTACCGCCTGCGCGATAGCGTCTGACCCCCTCGGCTGGAAAACCGCGAAGGGTTTTCCGGCAACGGCCGGTGGATGAAAAAGCGCCATCCACCCTACAACAGCCTCACAGGAACTCAACATGGACATGCAAGATGAAGTCGAAGGTCTGGCGATCCTGATTCGCGACCTGCGCAAGCACAAGAACCTCACCCTCGGCGAGCTGGCCGAGCGCATCGGCCGTTCGGTGGGCTTCCTCTCCCAGGTCGAGCGCGGCCTGTCGCGCCCGACCGTGGCCGACCTCACCGCCATCAGCGAAACCCTGGGCGTGCCGACCACCTACTTCTACAGCCTGAGCAAGCCGCGCGCGCTGCGCTGGGTGACCCGCCCCGGCGAGCGGCGCACGCTCTACTACGCAGGTGGCATCACCGACGTGCTGGTGTCGCCGAGCATGTCGGCCGGTTTCTCCATGCTCGAAAGCCATCTGGCGCCCGGCGCCAGCAGCGGCGAGGGGCACCTGGACGACAGCTCCGAACAGGGCGGCTTCGTCCTCGAGGGCGAGCTGAGCATCTGGCTGGGCGACGACCCGCAAGCCGTGACCCTGGGCCCCAACGACAGTTTTCAGCTGCCGCCACACAGTCAATTCCGTTACGCCAACCTCACCGAGCAACCGACCCGGGTGCTCTGGGTGTTCCGCTAGCCAGCCGTTAACCCGTTGAACATTGCACTGCACATCACTCAGGCCCGCAGGATCATTACCTATGACAACAACAAATAGCTTTCCCGATCTGCTCAGCGAAGTCCGCGCCTTCCGCACCCAGCATCCGGCGGTGCGCTACGTCGACCTGATCAGCCTGGACATTCCCGGGCATTTCTACGGCAAGCGCTACCCCATCGACATGCTGGAGAAGGTCGCCGCCGGCAGCCCGCTGAAGATCCCGCAGAACTGCGTGCTGCTCGGCGCCCAGGGCGGCCTGCACCCGATCGGCGATTACTGCTTCAACGACGGCGACCCGGACGCGCCGCGCCGCCTGATCCCCGGCACGCTCAAGCCGGTACGCTGGGAAAGCCAGCCGCTGGGGCAGATGCTGATCAGCTCCGACGGCACCGCCGCGCCGATCGAATTCGAGCCGCGCGAGGTGCTGGCGCGGGTGTTGCAGCGCCTGGAGGCGCGCGGCATCCACCCGGTGGTGGCCTTCGAGCTGGAGTTCTACCTGTTCGACCGCACGCTCAAGGATGGCCTGCCGCAGTTCCCCCGCGACCCGCTGTGTGGCGATGCCGACGACCAGCCGAACATGCACATCGAACGCCTGTCGCGCTTCTCCGACGTGCTCCACGAGATCGTCGAGGCGGCCAATGAACAGGGGGTCGACGCCAACGTGATCACCGCCGAACTCGGCCCCGGCCAGTTCGAGATCAACTTCGGCCACTGCGACGACGGCCTGCGCGCCGCCGACTGGGCCGCCCTGTTCTGCCGCAGCACCCGTGGCGTGGCGCTCAAGCACGGCCAGCGCGCCAGCTTCATGAGCAAGCCCTACCTGCAGGCGCCGGGCAGCGGCATGCACGTGCACGTCAGCCTGTACGACGCCGCCGGCCACAACCTGCTGGCGGCGGACCAGCAGCGCCCGCTACGGCATGCCGTGGCCGGCTGCCTGGAGCTGCTGCCGCACTGCATGCCGATCTTCGCCGCCAACCACAACGCCTACCGCCGCTACGGCGCCATGGTCAACGCCGCCAGCCGCGCCAGCTGGGGTTTCGAGGACCGCGATGCGTGCATCCGCATCCCCGAATCGGACGGCCGCAACCTGCGCATCGAACACCGCCTGGCCGGCGCCGACGCCAACCCCTACCTGGTGCTGGCCGCCATCCTCACCGGCATGGAACACGGCCTGGATGCCCAGCGCGAACCCATCGCCCCGCTCAACGAGAATCGCCAGAGCGGCATCGACTTCCCCCAGGACATGCTCGGCGCCGTGGCCGCCATGCGCGACCACCCGGTGGTCAACCAGGGCCTGGGCAGCGAGTTCGTCATGGTCTACTGCGAGAACAAGCGCCAGGACCACCTGGCCTTCATCCACGAAGTGAGCGCACGGGAGTACCGCTGGTTCCTTTAGCAGTCCGCATTGCGTAGCCGGGGTAAGCCTTGGCGCTCTCCGGCTACGCACGACTGAACCCGGGCGACGCCATCGGCCTGCGTTGGCGGCGCAGGCCATACCGGCGCAGCGGCAGATAGGTTTTAATAGCATCCTGCTTTCGCCCAAGGCTTGCCCCGATGCCCCTGACTGCCGCCGAACTCGCCCGGATCAGCGCCCTCACCCTGGCCCATTATCAAGACTGCGCCGAGGAATTCCGTGCGGGCACCCGCGACCACGATGTCAGCCAGAACATCGCCGCCCTGCTCGGCCATATCCAGGCCGAGCCGCCCTACCAGATCCTCGATTTCGGCTGCGGCCCGGGCCGCGACCTGCGCACCTTCAGCGCCCTCGGCCACACGGCGATCGGCCTGGACGGCTGCCCGCGCTTCGTCGAGATGGCCCGCGAAGGCAGCGGCTGCGAGGTCTGGCAGCAGGACTTCCTCGCCCTCGACCTGCCGGCGGCGCAGTTCGACGGCATCTTCGCCAACGCCGTGCTGTTCCATATCCCCAGCCAGGCCCTGCCGCGAGTGCTGCGGCAGTTGTTCGCCGCGCTCAAGCCGGGCGGCGTGCTGTTCAGCTCCAACCCGCGCGGGGACAACCAGGAAGGCTGGAACGGCGAGCGCTACGGCGCCTACTACGACCTGGCCAACTGGCGCGTGCTGCTGAACGCCGCCGGCTTCGTCGAACTGCAGCACTACTACCGCCCGCCCGGCTTGCCGCGCGCGCAACAACCCTGGCTGGCCAGCGTCTGGCGCCGGCCTTAGGCTGCGCTCAAGAAACGGAACGTTCCTTCTGCGACACCAAGCCCGCGCGCGGGCTTGGGTCGCTCAGATTATTGTTTCGAGGACGCCGGCTCGTAGGGTACGCGGGGCCGCCTAGGCCGCGCGCACCAGGCACCCGCTGGCCAGTGGTGCGCACGGCGCACCCAGGTCAACCTGCCGAATGCTGTTTGCGCCAGGTGGCCGGCGGCAGGCCGAACTCGCGCTTGAAGGCGCGGTTGAACGCGGCCTCCGATTCATAGCCGATGGCGTAGGCGATCTGCGCCAGCGAAACACCACCATCACACAGCCGCGTGGCCGCCAGTTGCAGGCGCCAATGGGCCAGGTAGGTCATCGGCGGCTGGCCGAGCAGCCGGCTGAAGCGCTCGGCGAAGGCGGAGCGCGACAGGCCGACTTCACGCGCCAAGACCTCGGTGGTCCAGGGCTCGGCCAGGCGGCCGTGCAACAGGGCCAGGGCCTTGCCGACGAAGGGGTCGCGTAGCGCGGCCAGCCAGCCGTTCTGCTCGGCCGGCAGGCTCGCCAGGTAACGGCGCACCGCCTCGATGAACAGCAGTTCGGCCAGCTTGTTCAACAAGGCCGCCGAGCCGCTGCTGTCGGTAGCGGATTCCGCCGCCGCCAGGTGAAACGACTGCTCGACCCAGGCCCCGGCCAGGCCGTCGCTGAACCTGAGACGCAAGGCCGGGGGCAAGGTCGCCAGCAGCGGATTATCCGCCACCTCGCAGCCGAGAAAGCCGCAGATGACATGTGTCGATTCGCCTCCGCCGCCGTAATGCAACTGGGCGAGACCGGGGCTGACTGCCGGCTGGATCAGGTCATCCACCACCACCGGGCGCAGCTTCAAGGCGCTGGCCAGACGGTGGGCATCGTTGCGCGGCAGCAGCACCATATCGCCCGCGGCCAGCGGCAGCGGTGGCTCCCCGGCGAGTTCGAGAAACAGTTCGCCGTCGACCACATAGTGATAGGCAATGATATGCGCGGGCACGGCACCGAGCAGCCGACAGTCCTCCGGCTCCACCTTGGCGGTGATGCACCAGGGAGCGGTGAACTCGGCGTGGAGGAAGGCCACCGCGGAAAAACGGACGGCGGCGAGCACCTCTGAAAGGGCGTCCATAGGCTTGGCTTCGCATCGATGGCGGCTGCGTCAACAGTGCCGGCGGCTTGGACATATTCGCCGGGCACCCACCTGACTACCTTAGCGCTGGTCAGACGCTCGCGGCGGCCCGCGCAAGCCGTTGAACAACGCCCGCGCGAGCCTCGGTTACGCTTGCTTGACCAGCGCAGCTGTCACTTCGCCTGGCGCTCGCCAGTGCGCTGCCGCCTAACCGTCGCCCGCCGCCTGTTTCAACGTCCTGCCACAGCACTGCCGCGTAGTCCGTAGCGCCTGCATCATTTGTTTTAGCTCAGGAGACGCGTAAATGACAATAAGAGACATGCACGGCCTTGCACTTACCGGGGCCGATGCCTCCAGCCTGGCGCATTACGAAAAAGCCCTGCGCCAATTCCAGTGTTATCTCGGCGACCCCGTGGCCAGCGTCGACGCCGCCATCGCGGCCTGCCCAACCTTGGTCATGGCCCATGTGCTCAAGGCCTACCTGCACCTGCTCGGCACCGAACCGGATGGGCTGGCGGTCGCGCGGGCCTGCCACGCCCACGCCCTGGACCTGCCGGCCAATGCCCAGGAGCGCGGCCATATCGCGGCCGTGGGCCACTTGCTCGATGGCTATTGGCGGCGCGCCGGGCAGACCCTGGAAGACCTGTCCATCGCCCAGCCGCGCGATATCCTGGCCCTGCAAGCCGGGCATCAGGTGGATTTCTTCAGCGGCAACTCGCGCATGCTGCGCGACCGCATCGCCCGCGCCCTGCCGGCATGGAGCGCAGGCATGCCGGCCTATCACGCGGTGCTCGGCATGCATGCCTTCGGTCTGGAGGAAACCGCCGACTATGCGGCGGCCGAAGCCGCCGGGCGCCGCGCGGTGGAACTCGAACCGCGCGATGGCTGGGCGCAGCATGCGGTGGCGCATGTGCTGGAGATGCAGTGCCGCCAGCGCGAGGGCATCGCCTGGATGCGCGCCAGCCCGCAAGCCTGGGCAGCGGACAGCTTCTTCCAGGTGCACAACTGGTGGCACCTGGCGCTCTACCACCTGGAACTGGGCGAGATCGACGAGGTACTGGCACTGTTCGACGGGCCTGTCTATGGCGCGCAGTCTGGCGTGGTGATGGACCTGGTCGATGCCGCGGCGCTGCTCTGGCGCCTGCACCTGCAGGGTATCGAACTGGGCAACCGCTGGCAGGCGGTCGCCGATCGTTGGCAGCCGCTGGCCAACGCCGGCAACTACGCCTTCAACGACGTCCACGCGATGATGGCCCTGGTCGGCGCCAACCGGCCACAGGCCGCCCGCGCGCTGCTCGAGACCCAGCAACAAACCATGCGTGGTGGCGCAGACAATGCACGCTTCACCGCCGAAGTCGGCCACCCGGTGAGCAAGGCGATCTTCGCCTTCGGCGACGGCAACTATGGCGAGACCGTGCGCCTGCTGCGGCCGGTGCGCAACATCGCCCAGCGTTTCGGCGGCAGCCACGCGCAACGCGACCTGCTCGACCTGACCCTGATCGAGGCGGCCTTCCGCGCCGGGCAAAAGGATCTGGCCACAGCGCTGTGCAACGAACGCCTGGCCGTGCGCCCGGCCAGCCCCTTGAGCCGCCACCTGACCAGCCGCGCCGAGCAGCAGCGCGCGGCCTGACCCTGCCCATCCTCAACGGAGCCGCCCCGCAGACGGGGCGGCGTTGGCCGACGGTCAGCACCATACGCTAGCGCTCAGCGCCCCAGGCGTTGCCCCTCCTGCACTACCCCCTATCACCGACTGACCAGCCACTGCATCTCGGCTGACTGGCCCGCTTAACGCCAAGCGCTATATTTCTTTGTATATAGCGCCTGACTCAGGCTAAAGTGCCCTGGCTACGAGCAAAGCGCCCAGGCGTTGCCCGCCGATCAAGGAGTCATCCGATGGATTGCCGTATCCGCCGCACCTGGCTGACCCTGCTTGCCGGCCTGAGCTGCAGCGCCAGCGTGCTGGCCGGGGAGGTGCAGGTCGCCGTGGCCGCCAACTTCACCGCGCCGCTGCAGGCGATTGCCCGCGAATTCGCACAGGATAGCGGCCACACACTGGTCGCTGCGTTTGGCGCCACCGGCCAGCTGTATGCGCAGATTCAAAACGGCGCGCCTTTCGAGGTATTCCTCGCCGCGGACGCCAGCACCCCGGCCAGGCTGGAACGCCAGGGCCTTGGGGTCGCCGGCTCGCGCTTCACCTATGCGACCGGCCGCCTGGTGCTGTGGTCGGCCACGGCCGACTACCTCGACGGCAGCGACGCGGTGCTCAAGCAGGGTCAGTTCAGGCACCTGGCCATTGCCAACCCGAAAGCCGCGCCTTACGGCCTGGCCGCTACCCAGGTGCTGGCCAGACTCGGTTTGCGCGAGGCGCTGCAGAGCAAGCTGGTCGAGGGGCAGAGCATTACCCAGACGCTGCAGTTCGTCTCCACCGGCAATGCCGAGCTCGGCTTCGTCGCGCTGGCGCAAGTGTATAAGGATGGCCAGATCAGCAGCGGCTCGGCCTGGGTCGTGCCGGTTGAGCTGTATGAGCCGATCAGGCAGGACGCGCTGATTCTCAAGCGGGGCGAGAACAACCCAGCGGCCACTGCGCTGGTCGAGTACCTGAAAGGCCCGCAAGCGGCTGAAATCATCAGATCCCATGGTTACCAGCTGTAAATAAAGGTTGTCGCGATGCCCCTCACCCAAGCCGACTTCGACGCCGTCCTGCTGACCCTCAAGCTGGCCTCGCTGACCACCCTGCTGCTGTTGCTGATCGGCACGCCCATCGCCTGGTGGCTGGCGCGCACCGGCTCCTGGCTGAAGCAGCCGCTCGGCGCCATAGTCGCCCTGCCGCTGGTGCTGCCTCCGACGGTGATCGGTTTCTACCTGCTGGTGAGCATGGGCCCGCATGGCGTTATCGGTCAGCTGACCGAGAGCCTCGGCCTCGGCACCCTGACGTTCAGCTTCAGCGGGCTGGTGATCGGCTCGGTGCTCTATTCGCTGCCCTTCGTCGTGCAACCGTTGCAGAACGCCTTCGAGGCCATCGGCCGCGCGCCGCTGGAGGCGGCGGCGACCCTGCGCGCCAATCCCTGGGACGCCTTCTTCACGGTGGTGCTGCCCCTGGCCAGACCCGGCTTCATGACCGCGGCCATCCTCGGCTTCGCCCACACCGTGGGCGAGTTCGGCGTGGTCCTGATGATCGGCGGCAATATCCCCGGCAAGACTCAGGTGGCGTCCGTGCAGATCTATAACCATGTGGAAACCATGAACTACGCCCAGGCGCACTGGCTGGCCGGCGGCATGCTGGCGTTCTCCTTCATCGTATTGCTGGCGCTCTATTCGGGGCGCCGCGTCAAGCAGGGCTGGTGATGACCGATCGACTGTTCAGCGGCCCGCCGCTGGTGGGGCCGACCCAGGCCGCGGAGAAGCTGATCCGCGCCCGTTTCAAGATCGAACGTCCGGGCTTTGCCCTGGATGTTGACCTGTGCCTGCCCGGCCGCGGTATCACCGCGCTGTTCGGCCACTCGGGTTCGGGCAAGACCAGTTGCCTGCGCTGCTTCGCCGGCCTGGACCAGGCGCCCGACGGCTACCTGCAGGTCAATGGCGAGCTCTGGCAGGACAGCGCAAACGGCCGGTTCGTCGCGCCGCACCAGCGCGCACTGGGTTACGTGTTCCAGGACGCCAACCTGTTCGCCCACCTGTCGGTGCGGCGCAACCTGGAGTTCGGCCACAAACGCATCCCCGCCCACAGCCGCCGGGTGCCGCTGGAGCAGGCGGTCGACCTGCTCGGCATCGGCCATCTGTTGCAGCGTATGCCGGACAAGCTCTCCGGCGGCGAGCGCCAGCGCGTGGCCATCGCCCGCGCCCTGCTGACCAGCCCGCGTCTGCTGTTGATGGACGAACCGCTGGCCTCGCTCGACCTCAAGCGCAAGCTGGAGGTGCTGCCCTATCTGGAACGCCTGCACCAGGAGCTGGATATCCCGATCCTCTACGTCAGCCATTCGCCCGACGAGGTGGCGCGCCTGGCCGATCACCTGGTGGTGCTGGAGGAAGGCCGGGTGCAGGCCAGCGGGCCGCTCAAGGAAACCCTGCTGAGGAGCGACCTGCCCTTTATGTTCGAGGAGGATGCCGAGGCCGTGGTCGATGGCAGCGTCAGCCACTACGACCCGGACTATCGGCTGCTGAGCATCCGCCTGAGCGGCACCGACGCCGTGCTGCAGCTGCCCCATGCGCCCCTGGCCGTAGGCAAGCCGGTGCGGGTGAAAATCAAGGCGCGGGATGTCAGCCTGAGCCTGGACCAGGCCCGGGACACCAGCCTGCTCAACCTGCTGCCGGCCCGGGTTGAACACTGGCTGGCGCTGGACAACCAGGCGCAGATGCTGGTCGACCTGAGGGTCGGCGACGAGCGGATGATCGCCCGCATCACCCGCTACTCCTTCGACCGGCTGGGCATCCATGCGCAGCAGGCGCTGTGGGTGCAGGTCAAATCCGTCTCGCTGTTGGCATCCGATTGAGAGCCAGCCTGCCATAGCAAGCCGGCGATCCTTGCAGGCGCATTTCCAACCGAATCACTCTTTAGAGGCATGCCTGCACGCCGCAGGCGCAGTACCCTCTGGCGGTTGATGGATATGCCCCACCGTCTCCGCATTGCTCAAAAAAACAACAAGGAGCACCCCGGAATGCGCAACAAGCCGTTCTTTCGTCACCTCTTCCTCTGCCTGCTCGGCACCCTCGCCTGCCTCGCGCCACTGGCCTTCGCCGCAGCGGTCAGCCCGCAGGAGCAAATCCAGGTTCAGGCCAGCCGGGCGACCAGCAGTCTGATGCTGTTACGCGGCGAAGGTTTCCAAAAGAAACACCTGAACACCCTCGAAGCCGACCTGCAGGCACTGGCCGGCGCAATCCAAAGCCTGCCGCAAGGCAGCGATGCCCTGCGCAGCGCACACCAGGAACTGGTGCTGCAGATCCGTCGTGGCGTGGCATTTGGCCCGAAAGAGGAGGACTTGCCCTGGCGCTACCCGGAAGATCTGAGCAAGGCGTTACTGAACGTACTGCATGAAGCCCGTCAACTGTCGCCGGAAGGCGACAGCGAGCTGGCCGCCAAGCTCGAATACCTCTCGGTGCAGTACTTGAGCCGCTCCTATCTCGGCTCTTTCGAAATCGCCCGCGAACAGACCGATAGCTACCTCGGCCAGGACGAGCGCAAGCTGGTGCCCGCCGTCGACGGCGAGCTGGCCGCGCTGGATGCCCAGGCCAACCCCGACTGGAGAAAGGTGACGGTTCGCTGGGAATACCTGAAAGCCGCGCTGACCGACCTGAACAGCCAGAGCAACACCCTGAGCAGCGTCTCGGGCCGGGCCTTTGCGCCCATGACCGTATATCGCCACACCCGTGCCCTGACCGAGCAGTGGATGGCGATGTAGTCGACCGACACAACCGCTCGCCGAACGGAATCGGCGCAACGGGCCAGCTCAGGCCCATGACATCATCGACGAACGCCG
>RCUJ01000406.1_pt1 | contig 24805 bp, 24 predicted proteins | sample 2166321 | NCBI WGS metagenome assembly RCUJ01 (sample SAMN09932808, study PRJNA488358) | compost metagenome | feature: garden; material: soil; isolation source: compost soil in an enriched community after 118 h of incubation | place: Germany: Experimental Botanical Garden Goettingen | collected... | reverse complement strand
GCGGCGGGGCCTCCGGGCCGCCGCCGAGCTCGATGCCCAGGGTGGCCACCGGCGGGGCGGGTGATCCGGAACGAGGCCTCCAGCCAGCGCCCCCAGCGCCGGTACCTGCGGCAGGCCTCCGGGCTGCCGACCGGCTTGATGTTCAGGGCGGCCACCGGCAGGGCCCTGGGGTAGCAAAACCCAGCTCACCGGGGAGCGAGGTTTTCTGTTCGGTTCGACGTCCGGCGGTGGCGCGGGGTGCCTGGCGGGGCGGGTGGATCCGGTGCGCGGCGTCCGTCGGGGCCGGTTCTTGCGGCGGGCCCGGGCCGCAAGAACCGGCTCGGTGCTCACCGATAGCGGAGATTGCTGTTGATGGCGATCAATACCCAGCAGCTCCCAGGCTGATTTATGTGGTCATGGAAATCTCCCCAACTGATTTCATATCTGATGTACACTATCCTGACGGAATAATATGCGGCAATTATGAGGTGAAAATGAGTACGATAGGGAATGCACATGCGAGAACATCCCTGTACCGAACCTGTTATGAGTGGAACGCTGCGTTGGGGTGGCTGGTGGCAGCCTTCATCATGACGGGGATGTTGTCACACTCTTGGTCAGGATTGAGTCAGGATGCTCGGTGGATCTACATCGCCCTGGTGGGCTATTGCCTCATCGCGTCGGCGCGGAACTTTTGGCAGGCCTACCCGGTACTCAAGGCGCTATCGAGGATGTTTGTAACCGGTATGCTTTTTATCACCCCCACCGAGCTGCGCTTGCGCAACATGGTCGGTAAAAAACGTGGAGACAAGCTCATCACCTACGATGAGGATCAGGAAATCATGTTGGGGTACGGGTTCGAGTGGGGGCCTGAGCATACCAATATGGCCTACCAGATTAACAATATGGATACCCGTCGTAGCCAGATTGTCATGCCTCTTCCGGTGCGGTGGTATGTACAACAGCATCTACCAGAGACCCGGAAAATGGGGGGGTTGCCTTGGATATACAACATCGGCAAGGCTGAGTTGCAGTATATCCGAGCAGATAACTGGTACGGTCACACACTGATCACAGGTAACGTCGGCACCGGCAAGACGACGTTGATCCGCATGCTCTCCTGTGGTGCTATCCATTTGGGTAATGTGGTGATCGCTGTTGACCCGAAAAACGACAAGGACTGGCGGGATGCCATGAAAGCGGAATGTGATGCCCTGGGCTTACCGTTCTACTCCTTTCACCCCAGCCATGCATCTACCTCGGTGGCAATCGACCCGCTGCGCAATTTCAACCGGGATACGGAAATTGCTTCACGGATCTCTGGCGTTGTGTCTGACCCGTCTAAAGCAGACCCGTTCCGCGACTTTTCCTGGTACGCCCTGTACCGAACCACAATTTTTTGCCGTTATGTCGGGGAGAGACCGACACTGGTCCGGCTGAAGAAGTACCTGATCACTCAACGGGCCGCGCTGTTTGATAAGGTATTGAGCCGCTACATGATGCTGCAATTTGGGGCCGATTGGTGGAACCAGATTGGGGAGGAGGTGCTGAAGCTGGGGGAAAATGACCGTCTGACCGGGCTGGTGCTGTTCTACGAGACGCAGATGATGCATCGCCATCCGGAGGAAGCCTGCGATGAAGCATGTGCGGCCTTCCGGCACCCCTATGAACATTACCAAAAAATGACCACCAGCTTACTGCCGCTGATGTCGAATCTGACGGCTGCCCCGCTGGACGAGTTGCTGTCTCCGGAATACGGCCTGGATTCAGACCGTCAGATCATCGATCTGAAGTCGTTGATGGATACCGGTGGGGTTCTGCACATTGCTATCGACTCACTTTCCGATGCGCAGACCGCGCAGAAACTGGTCCAACTGATCGTGGCGGATGCTGCTGGTATAGCGGGCTCACGCTATAACAACGAGGACCAAGACCCTGCCACTATGCGCCGTGTTTCGCTCTATTTCGATGAGTCACACGCTGCTCTATGCGAGCAGCTGCTGTCATTGTTGGCTCAGGGGCGGGCCGCCAAGCTCGAAATGACCATCGCAACCCAGACCATCCCCGATTTGGCGTCTAAAGCCTCAGAGGCGGTTGCCGATCGTGTGATTGGTCTTTGTAACAACTGGATCACTACCCGCGTTTCTGACCCCATAACCCAGGCCAAAATGGCGGCCAACTTCTCGAAGGTGGATGTCGAACAACGGACGGTCATGCACAGCCAGCGTACCGATACAGTGGATAACATTGACAAATTCAGTGGTGGCATCTCTGAGAACTTGGGTACTGTAGAGAAGGAGGGCTTCCCCCCCAACTTGCTGGGCGATCTACCCAAGTTGCAGTGCGTGGCGAGGTTTGCTGATGGACGCAAGATGATGCTCAAGATCCCCGTAGTCCTGCGGGAGGCAGCATGATAATCACCGAAGAGTCACAAGGTAACGGACAGAAGGACACCGGTAAGGATCTACTCAAATTGCTGGTCTTCGGCATCCTGTGTGTGCTCCCATTTCTGCAAGACCGGATGACTTACCAGATGTCCGTTGAGAATGAGATGTCAGCCAATCAGATGGTGATGACTATAGAAGGGTACTCCGCAGCCAAGACGGTCGCCGCATCGTTCTACGGCTTCATCATGACTGACCTCGGAGTTTATCGGTTCCTTCACCTTACCCTCAAGAATGACCAGGCGCCGCAGGACAAATTCGAAGCGTTCTGGGCCAAGTTCTTGATCGTATCAGACCGCATCGTGGACAACCTGCCACTGCTTATTTACCAGGTGGGTTGGCGTGTTGGAGTGGCCGTCTACTGGGTTATCTACTTCATCCCCTTCTTCGGTGCCGCCGTCTACAGCGGTGTACAGCACTGGAAGTTGGCGTGGGTACAGTCGTCCGGCACGAAAATTGAGCGCTTCAAGCTCTATCGACGCATGACTCGGTTCACTGCGCTCGCATTCATCCTCTACTTGCTCGTGCCGACGGCTGGTGCCGCCGTATCGGCACAGTATCTTGTGCCTGGCGGGCTTTTCCTGTTTGGGGTCATGCTGAACAAGATGATCTCGAACTACCACAAGATGGTGTGATTAGGCTGGGGGCGCCCCTCAGGGTGCCCTCGAATTCTTGCGATGGTCTGATAGCCAAGTCTCGGTTGGCAACACTGCTTGCCAAAAAATGCGTGAAGTCTGGATGTCGCAGTACGACATTTTGTTGACGTAAAAAATATATGTGACTATCCTTTCAGGCGATTAACCAGCATATTTGAAAGAGGGAACTTGAATGTCCAAGACAATCGTACTGCCCGCTATGCAAGCGGAGCGCAATCAACCGGTCCTGAAATACATGCTAATTTTCGCGCTCCTCGCTGGTGTGCTTTTTAGCCTGGCACACGCAGGGGCGGATACGACCGCAGTTGATGACATCTGGGATCAGCTGTCTGGTTGGGCTAAAGGGGCTCCGGGCAAGATCATCGCGCTTCTGAGCTTCCTGTCGGCTGTATGGTTCGGCATCGTTAAGCCGAACTACACCAACGCGATTGGCAGTATTGTGTTCTGCCTGATGATGGCGAACGCCACTGACATCATCGAAAACTTCCTTTCCATGTCGCTGTAAGACATTCAGACGTTGAAGCAAAAATGCCCGGCCTAGCTGGGCATTTTTTTCATCTAACAGGAGATCAACTATGGAGAAATACCGCGTACCGCACCGTCAGAACAACCCGACCCTAATCATGGGGGTTGAGGCACCAAGGCTGGCGGGGTCGATCATATTGTGGGTTGGCATGTCCATACTGGGTTTCAACCTCATTGGCATAGCGTTTGGCATGGGCTATTGGGTGGCGTACAAGAAGATGCAGGGGAACGGGGGTCTCAAGGGGGGGGTTATCCATACCCTTTGGCGCCTGGGGCTCTGGGCTGACGGGAAGAAGCACAAATACAATCCGCAAAATCCTGACCTTTACAGTTGATGATAAATTGTCTAGGCTATCCCAAACGGATAACCTGAGGCGTTTTGCGATGATGAAGAAAGCTCTGAGTGCTATTGTGCTTGCCACGCTGCTTGGCGGTTGCGCCAGCGACGCGGAGAAAATGGCCCAAGACCAGATTGACACCGAACGGATGCGGCAGGAGGCCGCAGCGAAAGCTCGGGCTCAGCTGACTGTCCAGTTGCAAGACCAGCTGGACTCTGTAGTGCCCAGCTGGTATCTGTCCCCCCCCAAAATGGATGGCACCGGGATCTATGGGGTGGGCACAGCCCAAACCAAAGACCTGGGGTTCTCGGTACGCAAGGCGAAGTTGCTGGCTATCTACGAGGCCGCCAAGGTGTTCAAGCAGGAAATGAGCGGTCAAGAGCGCTCGCTTCAGCGAGATAATGGTGGTGAAGGTGACGTCGTTCAGCGGACCGAATTACTGGTGGATGCACTGGTGGCCCGGGTGCCAGTGTCCGGCTATGACATCGTGAAGACTGAAGTCAAGCCATGGGATGGCCAGTTCCATGCCTTCGTCTTGGCGAAGATCCCGTTCGACGAGTTCAACAGCGTGCTCAAGATGAACAAGGACTCACTCAAAGGCGAGTTTGATGGCGCCTTTGAGGCACTGGAAAAGCGTCTGAACGAGCGCGAGGCCCGCGCTGCCTCTCTGGCCGCTCCGGCAGAGTTGACTGAACCGGCTGCCGCCAATGCTCTGCAACCGGCCCCGATGCCAGTTCAGACACCAGCGCAGGCTGAGGCTGCCATCGCCAAAATGCTCGAAGCAGGCCAGTAGCTGTGAAGGGGATAACCCACCAACTGTTTGCTGCATCGCTGGCTGCCATCGCTATCAACGCCGGTGAGCTGGACTTGAGCCCTTGGGTTGCGCTACCGCTCGCCAGTATGGGGGCCTTGATACCCGACATTGACCATCCGGAGTCCAAGTTGGGCAGACGGGTCTTCCCTTTATCAATGCTGTTATTCCAGTTTGTGGGCCACCGGGGCTTTATCCATTCATTGCTATTCTGGGGGGGGCTGAGCTGGGGGTTTTACTATCTCAATCAACTGTGGTTCCCAGCACTACATCAGGCTTGGATACCACTGTCAGTGGGGCATCTTAGCCATCTGATTGGTGATATGTGCTTTGGCCGCCACGGCGTACAGCTGCTCTGGCCCATCCGGCGCAGGATCCGGATTGTGCCAGGCTCCTGGTCAGTGGGGGGGCTCCACGAATTCCTATTCCTATGCCTGTTCGTGGCTATCACAGCCTACGTGACGGGGGCCACCATTTAGCCAGCTAGACCACCCTCGCGGTGGTCTATTTTTTCCTGCCTTTCTTCGCTTTATCCCGGGTTAACTGGTCATCACTTCAACGCTCCTATATCATGAAAAATGCATCAACCTATCTTTTTAGGTTACCCAATGGCAATTATGAGGTGTTCACTCACCTTCTTAGATGAATAGCCCAGTTGAGCAGGGAGATTAAGGGCATGATGAAAATGAGACAGAGCAAGATTGCCGCACTGGTGTTGCTCGCACTTTCAGGCCCGGCGGGCGCCCAGGTTTATGAAATGTCTTTCGTAGACACGAACGGGGCCACGATTATCAAGGGCCCAGCGCTGACTTGGTACAACCCTGACGGCGCGATCAGTGTCACGACCATCTCGGGACTGGATCGTAAGGTACGGGTAGAGCTTCTAAAGGGCACTACGGTATTGCAAAGCCAGACTTCCGGGATTATCACGGTTGCCAACCGGATTCGGGCGTCAGACAACAACGAGTTCTATGGGGTCAAACTCGATCTGGCCAAGCCCTCTGATGGCAACTACATCCTTCGTTCTACGGTGCTGGACATCAACAACAACACTGTGGCGGTAAATGACTATCCGTTTAACGTCGATACGAGCGGGCCGACCTCAAGTGAGGGATTTACTTTCTCTGTGGGCGCCAGTACGGGCGGACAGGTCGACGTGTTTGGCATGGACCATGCTGGGAACTCCCTGAATCTCACCGGTATCACCGATATTGGCAGCGGCATTGCAAGCGCCACTTATTTCACGATAGACCCCAACGGTGTAATGCGGTCCAAGCCTACCTCCCTCACCGCGACCGCTCCAGCATCGTGGAATGCCAAAGCCGCGTGGGCAGCAGCGAGCGATGTCGCACCAATCGCCCAGGGGCTCTATACCATCGGTCTCGCCATCACAGACCGTGCTGGTAACATCGGTAAGATCCAGCGGCAGAGCTATCTGGATAGCGTCTATCCAAGCTATTGGGTTGAGGTGTGGAATTCCTCGGCGGGTGCATGGCAGCCCTTGGCCAATGCCAGCAGCTACGAAAACCCCATCAAATTCCGAATCAAGATGCTCAAGGCCAACAACACCAATTTCAATGGCTCGAATTTCGGCTATACCAACCCTGCCAGCTATTCTGATACGACCTATTCGTATATCGAGCTGTCAACTGTCATCCCTCAGCCAGATTCCCTGTATTGGCGATTGAACACCAAGGCCGGGCTGTTCTCCGATGTTCGTGGGACCCACTTCGACGGGGTAAAACTTGTGGGTGTGTCAGCTGCGCCGAAAGTCACCGGCATTCTGGTCGGGAAAGTGGTCGGCGGGGTAAGCCAGCCGATGGTTGATAGTGCCTCCGTTCGTGATGGAAAACCCTTCTCTATTGACAGAGTGACTATCCAGATGGAGGCCCGAAGCTACCCACAGCAAGTCACCCTCAATAGCGCGACGTGCCTGGTAAATCCTGGCGCGACCAGTTGCACATTAAATCCCGGTATCAGCTACAACACCGGCAAGGGGTACATCCCTTACGGGATCAACGTGGCCAACACCCAGAACGCGATGCTCACATCGTTCGGTGGGTATCTTTACACCTACTGGGACTTCAACCCGCCGGTGATCGATGAGTGGAGCTATCAGCAGAAGAGCAAGACCCTCACCATGCGGATCACCGATAACGATCGTATTGATAGCTGGCAGATCGGCGTGTGGGATACCCGAAAGTTCAATGCCGTGGCGAAGAATGCTGACAATCAGCTGATCACGCTACCACTGACCGATACCAGAGAGATCAACTACAAGAACAAGTTTGCCCAGTTCTCGACACAGAGCTTGCCAGATGGGGTTTATACACTGACTGGGACCGCCACGGACACTGACGGCAACACTGCCACGCAGGCTTTGACCGGGGTGTTGGTGGATTCCGTGGGGCCGGTCATTGGCATTACTAACAAAGGCGGGAACGACTTCAGTGGAGTGGAGACCCTGAAAGACCTGCGCATTGCTCTCTCCGATAACCACGATACTGTGCCAACGATCACCCGCATGATGCTCAGTGGCGGGCCCATTAATGATGCACTCGATCTAGGGTACTCCAAGGTGAGCGATGGATGGCAGCCAGAAGTCCCTCGGATGTTTCCAACCTTGGAGGTAGGGCAGGAGTACCGGTTGTCCATCACCGCAAAAGACTCTCATGATAACCAGACGTCAAGAGCTGTAACGCTGACCCTTTCGCCTCAAAACCTTGTTCGCCTCGATGGGGTCAACGTGCTGGCGACCAACCAGTCGTTGCTGGACAGCAACGACAAGCCACTTGGCAAGATCAGCTTTAAGGGGGCCTTGACAGACGGTGGTTCGCAGAGCCGGGGCCCCCAGGCTGGCTACTTCACCCTGCGCCGTGACTCTGCCTTCTCGGTGATGTTCAACGGGACAAAGGTTGCCCCTGGCGAAACGAAGGACGTGGTGATCCCTCTTGATGGCACTGGCTCCGTTACGCTGCCAGTCTGGCCAGCAGATGCTGGGGTTACAGGCAAGGCCAGCTACATGCTGGACATCCCGCAACTGACAGCAAACTGAAGGTGATGTAATGAACTTGAAAAATGTACCGTGGGCGGTCTTGGTCGCGTTGGGGCTCAGCGCCCCGGTGAGCGCCCAGGTTTACGAAATGTCCTACACAGATACCAACGCTGCTGCCGTGATCAAGGCGCCGAACCTGAGTTGGTACAACCCGGGCGGCACGATCATTGTGACGGCGATTTCCGGGCTGGATCGCAAGGTGAAAATGGAGCTCTTGAAAGGAACTACCGTGGTGCAAACCCAGACATCCGGGGTTATCACGGTGGCGAACCGCATCACGGCCAGTAATGGCAATGAGTTCTACGGCACCAAATTCAACCTAGCAAAGCCCGCCGATGGCAACTACATCCTGAGGTCCACCGTCTATGACCTCAACGGGGTGCAGGTCTCGGTCAACGATTACCCATTCAATGTCGATACGGTGGCCCCAGTGATCAGTGGTGATTTCACTTATCAGGTGAGTGGGTGGGTGTATGGCGCTATCGACATTTTCGGTAATGATGCAATCCAAAACAGGATCAACATCACCGGTATCAGTGACGCTGATTCTGGGCTGTCATCGGCGAACTACTTTGCCATTGATAAAAACGGGGTGAAAAGGCGGAAATCTGTCAGCATGGCCACTGAGTCACCCAGTTCAATCTCAATTTTGGCGGCCAGCGCCTCCAGTGCTGATGTAGCACCGATAGATCACAGCACCTATACCATCGGCATTGAGGTCAAGGATGTCGCAGGCAATGTGGGCACCAAGTCCCGTGTCAGTGCGATAGATAACTCAATTCCACCGTACACGGTCGAAGTGTGGAACTCTTCGCTTGCGCAATGGAAACCGCTTGCGGGGGCTGTCTCTTACCAGAATCCACTCAAATTCCGCCTCAAATACCCCAAGACTGATCATGTTGCGTTTAATGGCTCCAAGTTTGGCATTGCCAACGACTACACCAATGATGACGCAACCTACGTTTATATTGAGGGCTCAACTACGATCCCTGCCCCCTACGACTACTGGATGATGCAGACGCTCAGTGGGGTGCCTCAAAGATTCGGCTTTAACATGCTGGATAACGTCACTCTTGCTGGTAGTGCGGAACAAGGGCCGGTGCCAGTGTCTTACCGCCACCGTATAGCTGGTCAGGCAATTGCTAATGGCCCACGGGTGGACATGAACAGTCCGGGGACGATAGACCTCTTTGAGCTGACAGCGGAGCCACGCTCGTATATCCAGACGGTCACCGTAAACGCTGTGAGCTGTGATATTCCTGCCAATGAAACCAAATGCAGCTTGAATCCGGCCATAAGCCACCCCGCTGGGCGTGGTTACGCGCCCTACGAAATCAGAGTCAAGAACAAGTCCAATTCGTCCATGAATGTCCGCGTCGGCTACTTCACGACATTTTGGGACTTCAACAAGCCGACCATCGAAAGCCTTATCCCTGATTACGCCAACAAGCTCGTCACGTTGCGCGTCAAAGACGAAGACAGGCTGAATACCTGGCAGATTGGCCATTTCGATACCCAGATCTTCAAAGTTGAAGCTGTGAGTGAGTCAAACCAGGTGACTTCGCTGCCCCTCAGCGGATCCAGGGATGAAAGTGTGTGGGTGAAAGAGCGCTCCTACAAGATGGACGGTCTTGCGACAGGCAAGTACAGCCTGAGGGGGACGGCCACCGACACCTATGGCAATACAGCCACGGTCACACTAGCGCTCGCTTCGATTGACAACACTCCGCCCACGGTCAGCTTTCAACATAAAGGCGCAAGCGTGCCGGACGCTATCTCGTTGATTAAAGACCTTCGTGTGGTGCTCAAGGACAACTTGGATGCGAGCCCTACGATCACCCGAATGACTGTGGTGGGGGGACCTATCAATGACGCTCTCGACCTCGGGTACAGCAAGTTGTCTGACGGTTGGCAACCGGAAGTCCCCCGCATGTTCCCGACGCTTGAAGCCGGTCAGGAGTACCAATTGGCCGTAACAGCCAAAGATGCTCAGGGGAACGTAACATTGGCCAGCAAGATATTCTCCCTGACCCCCTCCAACCTGGTGCGCCACGACGGGATCACCCTGTTGCCGGTCTCACAGTCGTTGCTGGACATAAACGACAAGCCGCTGGGCCAGATCTCGTTTAAGGGCGCACTGACCGATGGCGGTTCTCAGAGCCGGGGGCCGCAAGCGGGATACTTCACCCTGCGCAGTGACTCAGCCTTTGCGGTGATGTTCAACGGGACAAAGGTCGCTCCGGGTGAAACGAAAGACGTGGTAATCCCTCTTGATAGCACCGGCTCTGTTACGCTGCCGGTATGGCCTGCGGATGCCGGAGTAAAGGGCAAAGCCAGCTATATGCTCGATATACCGCAGCTGATTGCGAACTAACTGATCGCTCACCGGGAGGGAACGTCTCCTCTCTACCACTTCACGGGGTCTCCACAACGGAGACCCCGTTTCTTTATGTCCACCAAGAATCCAGTGTTCGAGTCCAATATCACAACCAAATTCCTGAAATTTGGCGTCAAATCGCCGCTGTTGCTGGTCAGAAAGTCAGCGCCGTTATACCATAGAAAATGGTTCTAGGTATCTTTACAGGTTATGCTGAGTCAATTATGAGATGATTGCCAGCACGGAACCGGCGACATCAGATTGAACAGGAGCCTGGAGATGCAGGGAATAATGAAAATGAAGACGATCGCAGCGCTGGTGATGATCTCACTTGCTGCTCCGGTGAGCGCTCAGGTTTACGAATTGTCCTTCATGGACACCAACGCTCTGACGGTCATCAAAAGCCCATCGTTGAGCTGGTACAACCCTAACGGGGCGCTCACTGTCACCACTATCGCGGGTCTCGATCGGAAGGTAAAACTGGAGCTGATGAAGGGGGGGGCGGTCGTTCAGACTCAGACCTCTGGCATCCTGACAGTGGCAAACCGGATCAAGGCCTCTGATAACAACGAGTTCTACGGGGTGAAGTTCACCTTCACCAAACCCGCCGACGGCAACTACATCCTCCGGTCGACCGTCTACGATGTGAACAACGTTCAGGTGTCTGCCAAAGACTATCCGTTCAACGTTGACACAGTGGCACCAACGGCCAATCCCATTTCAACCAATGCAACAGGCTTCGGTCGGGTTACTACTGGCGCAGAATGGTTGTTGGGAGTAGGTGGATCAGACACACCCGACATCACGATAGATGGGGTGAGCGATGCCGCATCCGGCATTGCGAGTGGCCAGTATGTCTTGTACCGGGGGGATGGCTCGGTGTCGTACAAAAGAGACCTGTCCATGGTGTTGGCAACGAGCAGCTTCAACTATCCACTGAGGGCAACGTTCCCAAACTCGAACCTCGATGAGCTGTTCAAGTTGGAGTTCCAGATCAAGGACAAGGCTGGGAATATTTTTTATTCACCCAAGCAGAATGTTCGCTGGGACAACATCACCAATCCCCCACCAGTATTCGGGGTATACAACCCAAACTCCAACAATATCCTGGGACCAGGGCTAACCAAATTCGATGCGTATACCCCAGGTATGGCCGTGCATGCGAACCCTATACGTCTTGCCTATCGTCTGCCGAAAACGAACTACGCCCCTTACGCTATGTCCGGAATTCAGCTGACCAACGCTGTAGGTGAGGTGACTAAAGTGGGTGAGGATTCGACCTATGTATACCTGACCATGACCGCCCCGTTCGGACTCACAGACATCAATTTTGTCCGATGGGTTAACTTCGGAAACTGGGCTGGGGGGGAGATCAGTTACAACCTGGCGCTTGCTTCGGGTGTACCAAAGACACCTGTGTTGGTGAAAGTAGAGTACCTGTATTCAGACATCGGGTGGGGGACATGGCAGCGATACAACGTAAACAATAGTCTCCTGCCGGTGACCATAAGCAAGATCCGCTATACAGTCGAAGCGCGACCCTATCCGCAATCAGTGGAGCACTACGCCAATTGCACAGTACCCGTCAATGGCACCAGCTGTACAGCAGATTGGGCAACCACATTGGCCAAGGGCACAACCGGTTACATTCATGGTGCCATTGCTGTCTTCAATGACACCCGATCGCTTCGAGCTGATCCTGCTTGGGCAGAAGTGAACTGGAACGACCTGTACTACCCGAGTATTGCTCAAAGCTATAACTCCACGACAAAGATCCTGACCCTCAATATCAATCAACCGCATCGTGGCGATTACTTTGACCGGCTGGCTCTCAATGATGCTTGGCTGGAGAGTGACGGTGTGAGAGTGGGAATCACAGGCACTCGCACGGCAGAGTCCGGCGCCGACTACACCTATCAATTCGATCTCAAGCAGCTGCCCCAAGGCAATTACACCCTGGTGGCCGCTGCGCAGGAGAAACACGGGCCTAAGACGACCCTTCCTTTGTTCTCAGTCTACTCGGATAAGACGAAGCCAACCCTCCAGGTGAAATACCAAAATGCGGTCGTCCCCACAGAGATTGAGACGATCAAGAATCTGCGGGTGCTGGTGACCGATAACTATGATACCGCGCCGGTGATCACTCGGATGACGCTGAGCGGAGGCCCGATAAATGATGCTTTGGATCTGGGTTTCTCCAAGCTTTCCGATGGATGGCAGCCGGAAGTCCCACGGATGTTCCCCACTCTTGAAGCCGGGCAGGAGTACACCCTCAATGTCACCGCCTCCGATGCCCAGGGTAACATCGCCACGGTCAGCCAGGCCTTTTCGTTGAGCCCGCAGAACCTCGTTCGTCTTGACGGGATCAACGTGTTGGCGACGTCGCAGTCCTTGTTGGACAACAACGACAAACCACTCGGCAAGATCAGTTTCAAGGGGGCGCTGACAAGCGGTGGTTCCCAAAGCAGGGGTCCCCAAGCAGGCTACTTCACCTTACGCCGCGACTCGGCTTTTTCGGTGATGTTCAACGGGACAAGGGTCGCCCCGGGCGAGACCAAGGATGTGGTGATCCCGCTTGACTCCACGGGCTCTGTCACGCTGCCGGTCTGGCCTGCTGACACCGGCGTGAAGGGTAAGGCCAGCTACATGATCGACATCCCCCAGCTGGTTGCAAATTAAGGAGATACAGATGGTACTTAGAAAAACCCAGGTTGCGGCTATCGTGGGGATGGTGGTCAGCCAGTCCGCTTTCGGCGCGGCAATGACCGTAACTGGCGATATTTACAGCAAAAGCCCTACAGTTTTCGGGACACCGCAGGGCACCCTTTATGAAGGCGTCAAGGAGGCTGTCGTCAAGCTTTCCTCGGACGATGATGGCTGCCGTGTGGTGTACTCACCAAACGCCGAAGTACCAGCAGGCAGCGTCAGCTGCTATGTGGTGGTCAATGATGCCAATCTGCCTGTCGGGATGCGATTTGACACCGGTGATGGTCGGCTGGTGGGCACCACCGCTCAGAAGGGGGATAAGTCTGTTCCTTACGCGCTGTTCTATAAGTCCGGCAAAGCAAACACGCCGGTGCAGGTCGGGTCAGGTTTCCTGCCGTTTCGGATTGTCCCGACAGTTGCGCCGGTGATCACCGGCATGGCCAGCAAGTTCGACAAGTCTACCTGGCAAGATGGCAAGGAGCCGATGATCCACAAGCGGCAGGCATCCGGAGCCATAAAGGTGATTGTCCAACCTAGACCCTATGCACAAAAAATTGCGATAGATGGGTTCTCCAACTGCACAGTGGAAGAAGGGACGGATAACTGCGTGGCACTGTCAAACTCCATGCAGAATGTGCGTGGTACTGACGATGTTGGCTCTCGGGCAATGGCCGTTGATGCGAATTCATCAAACAGTTATTTCCCGCCGGTGATCGACCAGGTGGCTCTCAGTTGGGACTTCCGTCCGCCGCTGGTGGCTGACGTGGTGCAGGGTAATCTTGAGGAACCTCCTGCAACGATTCCGACGGTTGGCGGGGTCGAGAAAGTGGCGTTCAGCAACATTGCTGTGACCGTCAATAGCCCGCATAAAGATGCCACCGATGACTGGTGGAACCCGGCCAGCTTGAAGATGACGCTGGCGCCAGATCTGGCTACCCCCCGCAAGATTTACCTCTCCTATAAGGGGCGCACGCTGCTGAGTGTGGCATCCACCACCCACGATAATTCGACTATCGGCGTCAAGCCCGTGGGTAACTGGCGCAAAACCGGCCCCCAGCAGTTCCGATATGACTTCGACATGGCCGCCATCAAGGACGGGGACTTCCTTGCAACGCTGGAAGTATCCGACAAGTACGGAAACACCAGCACTACCGAATCAAAGGCTATTCGCCTCGATCGGTACGCGCCGCAAGTCGGTCTATTCACTGCCGAACTCTCCGGTGTAGCGGAGAACGAGGTGGTATTTTTCCCGGAGCGCATGATCGTCGCCGCTCATAATGGCTACGAAGGCGGGATCAAGACGGTAACGGCCAAGCTCGGTACTGTGAATTTGGAACTGGCCCCGACCGATACAGCGGGCGTCTTCAACGTGGTGAAAGGTGACTACTCCAGCCTTGTGGCTGGCACTTCGTACCCGTTCGTGGTGACGGCAACCGACCAATCAAACCGTGTAACCAGCAAGACCTACATGGTGCGCTACGCAGCAACCGATCTCAGTCTGAGTGCTACACCGGCGAACCCGGTGCAGTTCGTTCAGCGCAGTTTGGTGAAGGTTGACACTATTGGCTATGCCTGCCCGCTGTCCTTTGATGAGAGCCAAGCGATCGCTGCGGCAGCACAGAATGGCAAGATAACCTGTTTTGCCGAATGGCGATTGCCTCGTGGCATGAGCCCGAACGTCAGCGTGCTTGGGGGCCAGACCCTGGAAGGGTACATCGAGCAGGAGGACGGAATCGTCGAATACACCCTCTTTGCTGTAAGCCCCGAGGGCGCGAAGATGAAGGTGAAGCAGGGCTCCATGGATCTCAAGCCAAAGGCCGCCGCCGAACCGGGCATCGTCTTTAACGGAAGGCGTATGCAGGGGGATAATGGCTTCATGGTGGACAACACCGGTGGCGCTGCTGGATCCGTGATCATCACTTCATCGCCCGGCGAGCTTGAAACCAACATCAAGATCCCAGGTTTGCTCGACACGAAAAACACAGTGGTAATGCGCCAGCGCTCCACTGGGGAACTGAGCAAAACCTCGCAGGTGATCAAGGTACCAAAGGGGCCCATCTGGACGACCTACCCTATTCAGGTAACCGCGAAGTATGCTCGAACCGACAAGTTCAACACGGTGAAGGAGGGCAACATATACATCGTCCCGAGCAAGCGCCTGAAGATCAGCATGTCCGGCTTGGACAGGGAGACTGTTGATAACGACACCACCAAAGTTGAGGTCAAAGTGGGGGTGTACGACACCAAAACGAAGCAGGTGAACTACCACGCCAGTGAACATGGCCAGTGGAAGATGCGCCTGATGCAACAGGTCACTGAGTACAAAAATGGCTCCAGTACAAGGACGCTCATTCCGCTCACCGACGCGATCACAACGGATGCCAATGGCCAAGCCAATTTGACTTTTGACCCTAGCAAGGCCAAGGGGCGAACCATCACCTACATGGCTGTAGGGGACGTGATCAGCCCATTCCCGAACTTCAACCTCCAGGTCTCTTCCAGTAAGCGTCACGTCAGCCTCATCAAGGGCGTCGCGGTGGATGGTACCCCGAGTGTCAATGAGATCGTTGACCGCATTCCCATGAAGGCCAGCGTCAAGGTTAAGCCTGATACCGCGCAGGACAAGGACGCATTGGGCAAGATAGAGTGGCAGATCCGCGATGGTGATGCAGGCGACTGGCGCCCCGCACCCAATGCCACCGGTAAGCTGGTTTATACCTTCACAACAGATGTGCCAGGTAAATGGCAAGTGAGGGCAATCCTGCACAACAGGATGACCGGGGTGACCCAACCGACGGACATTACAACGATGGTTGCCTTCGACAAGCCAGAGATCAAACTGGTGCAGAAGAACGTGGTGATCAAGGGGCAGCCAGTCAAGCTCCAGGTCACTGGTGAAAATGGCGTAGACATCGCAGAAGCGCTCAATGTCCAGTGGTCCACTGACGGAAAAACATGGGTAGACGGTAGCACCGAGGCTGAAATTTTGCCCGTTGCCGGGAGCAACTACATCTACGCTCGTGCAGAGTTCGCGGACACTGAAGCCGAAGCCGAGCGCAGCAGCTGGGTCACCGCCAAGGTGATGCCACGTACCTTGGCCCCGCAGACAATCCGGGCGACTGTTGCAGGCCCCTCTAAGGCTGAAGTTCAGAAACCCTTCACCCTCAAGGGCAACTACAAGAACGACTACCTGCTTGTGAATGGTGTGCAATTTGTAGAGGAGTGGGTGTTGCCCGACGGCAGTACCGTGAGTGGTAACGAGCTCAACTACACACCGGAGAAAGACGGCGAAGAGCTTAACTTCATCTACCGGATCTGGGTGGATGGCTATAAGGATGCCACCCTGAAGGAAGTGAAGAAGCAGGTCGAGACGTGGAAGTATGCTTTCCCACGATTCTTGACCAGTCAGCGTCAGTATTTCCGGATGGCGCCGACGACAATAGAGCTGAGAAACACCTCCCTCCTACCAAACAACGCGCCGGGGGTGACGTTTGACTTCAAGGTGGATGCGCCGGAGGGAGTGAAAGAGGTCAGTTTCGAGAAAGGTCGCTACATCGCCAATATCACTGAGCCAGGTGACTACAGCATCATGGTGACCCTCACTGACAACAGGGGAAATAGCGAGACCAAGGAGCACGTCTTCTCTGTGGATGACGCTATCCCTGTGCAAGCCAAAATCACCCCGTCATACAGCAACAAGTTCATGCGTGCGCCACTCAACGTAACGATGGCCAGCAGTGTCACCTTGGATCACCCAAATGACAGCTTGAGCCAGTACGGCTGGACGATTGATGGCCAGGAGATTAAGGAGCCGCTGCGGCGTCAGCTGTTCAGCGGTTTGAACGCTGGCGACCACACTATCGTGTTCAACGCGGTGTCAGAGTATGGCCAACGTGCTCACATCGAGCACAACTTCACCGTAATGCCGAACAAACCGGCGGAGTGCAAGCTGGAGCCTACATCAACGGCGTCTTCCTGGCGGGTCAAGATGTCCTGTATAGACACTGATGGCCGTGTGGTGGCCTACCGCTGGAAGCTCAATGGCGAAGTGATCAGCAACACCAGCTACGCAATTTCCCTGACCAAATCTCTGAACCCGGGGGTGGTGGAGATTGAAGCTGTGGCGATCGACGATTCAGGTGATGAAACAACAGCGACAACCACGCTCACCGGGGAGTGAGGTGGCGGAACGAACTGGGGCCCGGGGTGGCCCCTTTTTTGTAGCCAGGCATCGCCCCATCCGCAGCCGCGCAGGCGAAGTCGAGGTTGGACATTATGCCGATGATCAATAGCTGTTGAGGCTTGGTGACGAAAGCCTCACCCAAACTTTTCTTGCTTAATTGCTAACTCAAAAATGATTTGAAAATCAAAGTTGATTTGATATTATCAAATCATAAATGATTTGATTCGAGGTGGTGTGATGGTTGAACGTCCGGCTCTTTTCAACGGTGAGATGGTCAGAGCCATTCTTGCTGGTCGCAAGACACAGACCCGTCGCGTAATGAAGATTCAGCCGCCACCTGGGTGGTGCCCGGTGAATTCACTTGGCGTGGCAGATCTGGCAGGACGCACTTACACCATGGGGGTTATCGATCGCCACGGCTGCCTGCAAGCTGGGCCAGAGGTGTTCGGCGTCGCTGATGAAACATGGGGGGCTGTGTCGCCTTTTGGCAAGCCAGGTGATCGCCTGTGGGTGCGGGAGAGCTGCTGGATATACGGCTGCTGGCAGCCTGAAAGTGATTATACCCACAAGAGCTTCCACCCCATGGGCAACAAGGTTGCCTATCAGGCGACAGATGAAAAGCCGACCGACGGGCTCACGTTGCACAGGGAGTGGCGTGGAACGCCATCAATTCACATGCCGCGCTGGGCCAGCCGAATTCAGCTTGAGATTACCAGTGTTCGCATCGAGCGCCTGAACGACATCAGCCATGAAGACGCTGAAATGGAAGGCATTCATCACGAGGTATGGGATCAGACGGTGGTGGCCCGCAATTATTCCACCAAGAATGATTTTTTCCAGTTCTGGGATGAAGACCTACCGCATTACGTGGAAATGGATGAGTTGTACCGCGCCTCATTTCGGAGTCTGTGGCAATCAATCTACGGTGATGAGAGTTGGAGCGGTAACCCGTGGGTATGGGTGGTCGAGTTCAAACAGGTACAGCGTTAGGGGGTGTTTGTTGGCAGCAATTGTTGAGACGGGGCCGGAGAACATCACTATCCGAGGCAAGAAGGTTCCCGCTTGGTTTATTGACGAGTTTGGCCGCCGCTATGAGTTTGAGTCGATGGCGGTGCTCGATAAAGATGGCGGGTTTGAAATGTCACAGCTCACTGCGAACCAGTGCATTATTGCCCCTGGAGCCATCTATGAGCGCAAGGCCAACTGATAGAGGGAAACAACCATGCGCGGGAATCATCGAATCCTTTTTAGGCAGGATTACGTCGAGCCAGCTCCATTGTCATCAGAGGATCTGGCGCGTTTATCACTGTGCTGCGTAAGCCCACGCCACCCTGAACGGACAAAGCCGCTTCACCATCATGTTGTGCAACTGGATGGCGTACTGTTGGGCTATGTGGCAACCAGGTGTGGCGGACAGGTTTTCAAGCTCTCCGAGGCAGAGGAATGGATCCATGCAGTCAGCGACTGGAGTCGGAACGACCCGCCGCATGCCCACGCCATCCTGAAACTGCTCGACGCACATGGAATGCTGCCAATGGGCAGTGAGAACAAAGCGGCCTAACTGATCGAGGGGGTTATTGGGTCACCAGAACGAGAAGGGGGTGGGTCATCAACGTGACCGGTATCCTCACCAGCAATGGCTGGCCAACGCTAGACCATGGCTTAACGATCGAGCAGGCATGAGTAACGCAACGGGCAACAGAGGGAAATGATGAGTCTTTCAGGCTGGATCGCAGCGGATACCCCCCCGTCTGTAGAAGGGGATTATGAGTGCCGCATTGAGAACAAAGGCCGGGTCTTTGTCGCAAAGCGGCGCTTCAAAAAAGGGCATTGGCTTGGTGGATGCAGGCCATTTTCTGACACCGATGTCGTGCTGGAGTGGAAGAGTCCAGCCCCTGAAGTTTCGCCAATAGGGAGGGGGTGATGGCTTACGCAAGTTTGCTCCCCGAGGACAAGTTCGCCGAGATCTACAACCTGCTGGAAGAGCGCGTCGCCGCAGCTGCAACGGCGGCATACAACATGGCCATAGCCAAAGCCAAAACCCGCAAACAGCGGATCGCGTGTGCCGGTCATTACCCCAGCGACTGGTCGCGGCTGATGGGGCTGTGGTGCCAAGACAAAGTATCGAACCTGATGGTCCAAGATTGTCTGCGCGTCGGCTCCGTCTACAGCGCCGGTGAGCTGGATTTCATCCTCAGTCGTTCAGCTGATACCACAGCATGAATGGAAAAGCACGGGAGGTGTAATGACATGGCAACTTCGACGGTTCGACATATCACCATGTCCATTGACGGGGGTATCTTGCCCCGTAGGAGAAGACCAAGGCAGTTGGATGGCATCTTTGCCGATCGCTCAACGGGAAAAACGCTGACCGGCGAGGAGTTGTTGGAGATGGCCATCGATTTGAAGGCGAGGGGTTTTGAAGTGATCCCTGTCTGTGACCACCACGATGAGCGAGGCCGCTGTCTGGGCCATCCCGCTGATGAAGACGATGAACAAGGAGAAGAGAATGGCTGAGAATCCCCATGGCATTTATGCCGATTATCCGTTTGGCAAAGCAGCGCTGGCTAGGCTGGCCCCACTGCCTGAAAACTTCGTGCTCTGCGAAGCGGAGCTCCTGGGGGAGGGGAATGGTATGAAGGTGACCGGTGCAGTATATCGCGCCGCTATGCGCGGTCCCAACAAGGGACAGCTCACCATCAAGGTTCCGGGCACTCAGAAAGTGGTTTACCTCTCAGTTGAGGAGATCAAAAAGTTCGATCCTGACTCCACCAGCCAGGCCCCCAAGGTGAACACGTCAATGGGCGGGATGACCGGGGCCGGACTGATCGGCGCAGAGCGTCTGCGCCAGATGTCTGAAGAAGGATGGTCAATCCAGCACGATGACCAGCATGGTCCGGTCGTTCTGGAGTCAGCCGCACTCAGCTACCGCGATGCGCAGGACGCGAGTAGCCCGCAGCCAGCCTTCTGGCCATGGTCGGCAGAGTGGTGGAAGCCGAAGGGGCGTCAGCGCAACCTGGAGCGTGCAGGAGCGCTTTATCAAGCTGCTGCGGATGCCGCTGAGCGAGCTGGCGATTATGAGCGGCGCAATGACCTGCTCGGGCACGTCGAAAGCTGTGCCATTCTGCTCGATAGCATCATTTCAGCCGATACCGTGAAGTAAACCGAGCCTTCGACGAGGGTGATCTCGCAGGACTCGCTCCTGATCTGATGGATTGCAATATGATGACGGCGGCAGTCCATAAAATACAATTTTGTATATTTTTCAGTGAGGTAAATATTAATGTTGTTTGAAACGCCAGCTTGGGTAAATACAGCCAAGGATGTGGGAGGTGTGTTGTTCCATCCTGGGCTCTTGATCATGTTTTGCATGGTAGTGTTGCTGGATGTGGCGGGCTATCTGAAGAAAAAGAGCATGATAGACGAACGAGCCAAGCTCATTATTCAGGTGTTGATTGTCATTGGCGCTATCGGTGTTATCGGCTGGAAGATCCACAACGCGATCGCCCCCATCCCGCAGGAACCCGTTAAAAAGCGCCTAGTTCTGCTCGACGGAGAGGGTGAAAGGTGGTGAGCGACACTTGGTATCGCGTAGCGGACCGATTGCCCGCCTATGGTGCGCCGGTTCGGATCCGAAACCACCTTGGTGTGGTGCAGGAGCAAACATTCTTTCGGGAGGGGGCGGATGACGGCCCTGACTGGTGGCAAGACCTCGCCCAAGTAGGTGAGCCGATCGAAATCGAGCCGGGTGACCACTGGATGCCTTGGCCAATTCCGTCGGCTCCGGTGTGAGGGTGAATTGATGACCTTGCCAGTGTAAATGTGGAGGCCGAACGAAATGCTTTTGATCCCCTTCGCTATCAAGACCGCCACTGGCGAGGTTGTCTCGGTTGATGATGTCGAACGCGGACTTCGGTGTGGCTGCCATTGTCCAAGCTGCGAAGCCAGGCTGGTGGCGAGGAAGGGCAAGCAATATGCCCACAACTTTGCGCACCACGCTGCGAGCAAGCAGGATTGCTCCTATGCATTTGAAACCAGCATTCGCCTCATGCTCTTGGCCAAGCTGGATATGGTGGCGATTCTCCACACCCCGGGACACAGTATTGTGTTTGAAGGCGACCTCCATCGGGTCGCTGACGGTCGCAGTGAAATCCCGGTCAAATATGTCCCGCAGACGGCGACGCAGAGCACTCCTGCCGGGCTATATCAGTTAGTTGAGCAGGGGGATTACCAACTCGCCATACATTTGCCTGCCGCACATGACCCGGATGATTGGTCGCCAATCTGGTTGGGACATTTCATCGGGCAACACCCCAAGACCGGGGTCTTGGCTGTGCGGTACGGCCAGTTCCGGATCCACATGCTGGAAGAGTCGCGCCCTGCCGAGATGGATACCATCAGTTGGATGTTGAGTATTCTGAGCCAGCATTCTGATTGCCTCCGCTGGATGTATCACCCGAGAGAGGAGAAGGCTCGGTCGAAGTTGCAACAGTTAGCCGACCAGAAACGGCAGGAGGAAGAAGCACTGCGGCAGCGTGAGGAACAGAAGAGGGAAGAGCTGCGTCAACGCGAAGCGGCGGTTCGTGCTGCCAGACTGAAGCAGCAGGAAATAGAGCGCCAGCAAAAGCAGGCGGAGCTTGAAAGCTTGCGAGTTCGCAATGCGGAATTGCTCGCTGCCGCGAATGCGCAGAACAGGATCGGATCCCCCCCAGAACGCATCCCTGGCCTGTCATATCAACGTGAGCGTGCCGGGAGGCTAGACCGCTCTACCATGAAGCCTGCCCCCCCCCAAAGCCAGCCTAGGGTGCCACTCTGTAAGCATTGTCGGTTGCCCATGACTGGCTCCAGGCAAGACGGATTTTGTTCTCGTGAGTTCTGCTCGAATGCTCGCAAACACATAGCTGGGACTGTCTTATCCCAACGTCGCAATGAAAACGCCCAGGAACGACCTGTACCGCCACCCGTTGCGGTTCGTGAGGGTCGCACCGTGAATACTGTGATACCAACACCATTCGAGCACGAGCAAGAGCCGCGCCGGGTTTTAGATAAATGCCCGAAATGCGGCGGCGAGAAGGGGAAGGGGGATCTTGGCTGGTGGTGTGATGAGTGTGGCTGACATCCCGGCTTTTCAGCAGGTATCTATAGGGCCCAACTCGGGCCCTTTTCATTTCAGAACACCAGCGGATCTCATCCGTGTCGCTCACAGACATCGAACTTCTGGAGTGCTGTCGTTAACCCCATCAATAATTACAAAAATGTGTCTTGTTATCCTCTAGGGATAGAATAGACTGTTTGCAAGTCGGTTGGGGCGACTATGCTCACGACGCATTATGGGCTGCACGAAAGGACTGGATGAAGATGATGAACGAGTACCTGGTGAAGACAACTCTCCACAGTTTCTATGTGGAGGCAATTGATAGTGATGCAGCTTGCTTGGCAGCTAACACCGAAATTGCTGGCCGTGAGATGCCCATACCCAGCCAGAGAGCAGAGCTGTATCTCGTAACCAACAGTGGTGAGTCGTTTACCGGCACCTTCGAGCTAGAAGGCATTCCGTTCCCCAAAACTTGGACCGAGATGAATGCCCTGCGTACCCGGGTTTTCGAGGAAGCCAAAAAAGACTCCAACGAAAATTGGGATCTGCCGGTGGTGCGCAGTCGGGGGGCTGTGCTGGTGGTCGAGGATGGTCAGGGTAAAACCTTGATAGCCACCGGCGACTGCTACCAGATGCCGCGCACACAGAAGGGCTACAAAGAGGCCCTGAATCAGATCCGGTCTATGCACCCTTCGGCCAGACGGGTCTGGTTATGCATCGGGTGTGACGGCGCTGAGTCGGTGAGATCGCTCAACGATGGTGACTACACACCTTGGTCAGGAGAGGCGCAGGCCCTGATTCACGAGTTTGAATCTTGCGCAGCTTGATTGTCGGCGTTGTCCTGCTGGGAATTCATGCTCACCGCAGGGCAAGTCGAAATGGTATCTGATCGGTGCCGACGTCAGCATCACAGAATGAGCAATCCTGGTGCTGGTGGCCAGGCTAGAAAGCGAATCGAACAACTAGACGAGTGAGGTACTTTGCGATGGCAGCGAGCTTCAGCATGAACGAGTGGCGCAGTGAGCTGAGTGGGCAAGTGGGGGAGTTACGGGAGCTGACACAGACCCTCTTGGACGAGGGCTCTCTCGACAGTGATACCAGTGATGCGCTGAGAAGCTTGGTGGATAACCTGATTTGCAGCAGTAATTTGGTCAACCGAGTCGTTCTGGAGGGGGACCACCATTTCACGAACATGGCGGAGGTTAGCATTGAGCAACTGGACGAATAGACGCCAGTTACCATAGGGCAGCTACCTATCTGGTATGCCCAAGCAGATCTTCACGGAGCCACACATGAATGAGTTAACTGCTGACAACGCGACCCATTATCTGCGCTGCCGCCACGTGTTGGGCCACGGAGTAACAAACTATCGGATGCGTTGCCATGTCATCAAGACTATGCCGGACGGGCGTTTGAAGGTGCAAGTCTACGGCGAGCGGTATTGGAATGACGAGCGTCGGAAAAAATCAAAGATCCGATATGTCGAGGCCGCTCGCGTTACTGAGATCGAGCAAAAGAGTAGGAGCGGTGATGGCCAGCGAGCTCATGAGAAGTAGTGCCGTACAAAAGCAGTTGGGGGAATGTCAGGTGGTATACCAACAAAGAGTGGTGCCAGCGATGCGGGCCGGTTTTGGTTCGTGGATTATCTGGCTCTCTATTCCCCACTGCCGCGACCCGCACTACATTGCCTCGATCACCCTGAAGGGTGAGATGATGGGGCTCTCTACCCGGATCTATGAAGCGAAGGGGTTTACCTACCAGAAGGCCAAGAAGCTGGTGAATAAACTCAACAAGAGCCCGGACACGCCTGCAAGGCTTCAGATGGTTCAACGTACCACTGAATATGTCAGCGGTTATCTGCCAACGGACGGATTGCGCCACGGGTACGAACAGGCGGTGCTTCGGTCTGCTCTGGCCATGATGGCAGAGCGGCAGCAGCTGCTGGCACGGGGAATTGATGGCGACTATCGGATCGCAGTGATCCAGTCTGGCTGGTGGGCCTACCAGATTGCCGGTAGGGGCAATAAAACATGCTCTTGGCTGCCTGACGATAGCGGACAATGGCGTTCTGGCTGTGGTCAGTTCATGCGGTTGCAGAATACTCCATCCCTTTGCGGCCTAGCCTTCTGTGGCTTCTGCGGCTCGCGACTGTCTGTACAGGACAACGATGATGAGTATCGAGAGTAATACTCATACCGACCAACAATGGCGCCAAGTGGGCGCCATTTGTTTATCTGAAGAGTGTCAGAACTTCATCAGCGTCGGTGCGACGTTCTCCAGCAAGCCCGCCGACCGACTCGATGCTCAGGGTGTCCACCGGCGGGACCGGATCATGCTGCTGGCCCGGCGGGCCAGTGCCTGTGCCGGAGCCCCGGGCCGCCGACCGGCACGGTGCCCTGGGTGGCCACCGGCGGAGCCGGTACCTGCGGTGGGGCCCCGTGGCAGCAAGAACGCCGCTCACCGGGGAGCGAGGTTTTCTGATCGGTTCGGGCTCGATGTTCGGGGTGACCACCGCCGGGGCGGGTAGATCTGGTGCGGGCGCCCGGCGGGCCAGTGCCGGTGCCGGAGCCCCGGGCCGCCGACCGGCTCGGTGCTCAGGGTGGCCACCGGCGGTGGCCGGATCATGCTGCTGGCCC
>RCUJ01000405.1_pt1 | contig 24867 bp, 19 predicted proteins | sample 2166321 | NCBI WGS metagenome assembly RCUJ01 (sample SAMN09932808, study PRJNA488358) | compost metagenome | feature: garden; material: soil; isolation source: compost soil in an enriched community after 118 h of incubation | place: Germany: Experimental Botanical Garden Goettingen | collected... | reverse complement strand
CGACCACCACCAGTGGCTGTACGCCAACTGCCTGTCGCAGAGCCAGGCGCTGATGTGCGGCAAGACCCGTGCCGAGGCCGAGGCCGAGCTGCGCGCCCAGGGTCTGGCCGAAGAGGAGGTGCAGCGCCTGGCGCCGCACAAGGCGATCCCCGGCAACCGGCCGAGCAACACCCTGGTGCTCGAGCGCGTCAGCCCGCAGCGCCTCGGCGCGCTGATCGCCCTCTACGAGCACAAGGTGTTCGTGCAGAGCGTGATCTGGGGCATCAATGCCTTCGATCAGTGGGGCGTCGAACTGGGCAAGGAACTGGGCAAGAACGTCTACGGCCACCTCACCGGCCAGGAGCCGGGACCGGCCAAGGATGGTTCGACCCAGGGCCTGATCGAGTTCTTCCGCGCCCGTCATCGCGGCTGACCCCCGCGCCTGCGGCCCGCCCGACCGGTGGCGGGCCGTCACTTGAAAGCCCCCTCATCCGGGTCCACGCTAAAGAACATCGCGCACGACCACGCAGGATCGCCGCCATGTTCGAGATCCGTCCCCACCCTGTCGCGGCAGCCGCCTACCGGCATGCCGCCGTGCATGCCGACGACTACCAGCGGCTGTACCGGCAATCCATCGAGCAACCGGAGCTGTTCTGGGCCGAACAGGCGCGCCTGTTCCTCGACTGGTTCAAACCCTGGCGCAGCGTGCACCATGGCGACCTGAGCCAGGGGCAGGCCAGTTGGTTCAAGGGCGGCCAGCTGAACGTCGCCTACAACTGCCTCGACCGCCACCTGGCCCGGCGCGGCGAACAGACCGCGATCATCTGGGAGGGCGACGATCCCGCCGAGTCCCGGCACCTCAGCTACCGCGAGCTGCACGAGCAGGTCTGCCGCCTGGCCAATGCGCTCAAGCAGCTGGGCGTGAACAAGGGCGACCGGGTGTGCATCTACCTGCCGATGATCCCCGAAGCCGCCTGTGCCATGCTCGCCTGCGCACGCATCGGCGCCGTGCACTCGGTGGTATTCGGCGGCTTCGCCCCGGATGCCCTGCGCGACCGCATCCTCGACGCCGACTGCCGCCTCGTGATCACCGCCGATGCCGGCGTGCGCGGCGGCAAGCACATCGCGCTGAAGGCCAACGTCGACCAGGCGCTGCGCGAATGCCCGCGGGTCGCCCACGTGATCGTGGTCGCCCGCAGCCACGACGGCATCCTCTGGGAGGCGGGCCGCGACCACTGGTACCATGAACTCGTCGGTCAGGTCGACGCCGACTGCCCCGCCGAACCGATGGACGCCGAAGACCCGCTGTTCATCCTCTACACTTCGGGCAGCACCGGCAAGCCCAAGGGCGTGCTGCACTGCAGCGGCGGCTACCTGCTCGCCGCCGCCATGAGCCACAAGTACGTGTTCGACTACCAGGATGGCGAAGTCTTCTGGTGCACCGCCGACATCGGCTGGATCACCGGCCACAGCTACGGCGTCTACGGCCCGCTGGCCAATGGCGCGATCACCCTGATGTTCGAGGGCGTGCCCAGCTACCCAGACGCCTCGCGGCCCTGGCAGGTGGTCGACAAGCACCAGGTGAACATCTTCTACACCGCCCCCACCGCCCTGCGCGCGCTGATGCGCGAAGGCGACGCGCCGGTACAGCGCACCTCGCGGGCCAGCCTGCGTCTGCTCGGCTCGGTCGGCGAGCCGATCAACCCGGAAGCCTGGGAGTGGTACTACCATGTGGTCGGTGACAGCCGCTGCCCGATCGTCGACACCTGGTGGCAGACCGAAACCGGGGCGATCATGATCAGCCCGCTGCCCGGCGCCACCCTGCTCAAGCCCGGCTCGGCGACCCTGCCGTTCTTCGGCGTGCAGCCGGTGCTGCTCGACGAACAGGGCCACGAGATCGACGGCCCCGGCGCCGGCCTGCTGGCGATCAAGGCCAGCTGGCCGAGCCAGATCCGCAGCGTCTACGGCGACCACCAGCGCATGCTCGACACCTACTTCAAACCCTACCCCGGCTACTACTTCACCGGCGACGGCGCACGCCGCGACGAGGACGGCTACTACTGGATCACCGGCCGGGTCGACGACGTGCTCAACGTCTCCGGCCACCGCCTGGGCAGCGCCGAGGTGGAAAGTGCCCTGGTGCTGCACGACGCGGTGGCCGAAGCCGCGGTGGTCGGCTATCCCCACGACCTCAAGGGTCAGGGCGTGTACGCGTTCGTCAGCCTGATGCACGACGCCCAGCCCAGCGAGGCGCTCAGACAGGAGCTGTCCGAACTGGTGGCCCGGGAAATCGGCAGCTTCGCCCGTCCCGAACTGATCCAGTGGGCACCCGGCCTGCCGAAGACCCGCTCGGGCAAGATCATGCGGCGCATCCTGCGCAAGATCGCCTGCAACGAACTGGACAACCTCGGCGACCTCTCGACCCTGGCCGACCCGTCGGTGGTCGAGCAGCTGATCGCCGCCCGCCTGAACCAGTGAAGCCAGGCCACGGAAAAACCCGCAGGCGGGCGTGCGGGCCGCTGCTAGAATAGGCACCCGATACTCAGAGGAGACGCGCATGTCCGCCTTGAACCAGGCGCTGCGCGCCGCCCTCGACGCCCGCCAGACCCTGCTCGCCGAACTGCATACGCAGGGCACCGACTGCTACCGACTGTTCCACGGCAGCCAGGAAGGTGCCCCCGGCCTGACCATCGACCGCTACGGCGCGCAGTTGCTGGTGCAGAGCTTCCATCAACCGCTCGAGCGCGACGCCCTGCTGGAACTGCTGGAGACCTGCCAGCAGGCCTTCGCCACCCCGCTGCTGCCGGTGTACAACGACCGCTCGCAGGGCAACTCGCGCATCGACCGCAGCGACCCGGTGTTCCAGGCCGGAGCCGAGGCGCTGGCCGACCTGGTCGGTCACGAATGGGGGCTCAACTACCGGGTGCGCGCGCGCCATGCCGGCCAGGATCCGCTGCTGTTCCTCGACCTGCGCAACGCCCGTGGCTGGGTCAAGCGCCATAGCGCCGGCAAGTCGGTGCTCAACCTGTTCGCCTACACCTGCGGCGTCGGTCTTTGCGCCGCAGCCGGCGGGGCCCGCGCGGTCACCAACCTCGACTTCGCCGAGGGCAATCTGGCAGTCGGCCGCGAGAACGCCAGCCTCAACCCCGAATTGCCGGCCATGCGCTTCATCGCCTCCGACTACTTCCCGGCCATCCGCCAGCTCGCCGGCCTGCCGGTCGCCCGGCGCCACGGCCAGCGCCTGCCGGACTACCCGCGCCTGGCCGCCGAGCAGTTCGACCTGGTGTTCCTCGATCCGCCGGCCTGGGCGCGCAGCGCCTTCGGCACCGTCGACCTGCTGCGCGACTACCAGAGCCTGCTCAAGCCGGCCCTGCTGGCCACCGCCGAGGGCGGCACGCTGGTGTGTTGCAACAACCTGGCCAGGGTCGAGCTGGACGAATGGCGCGACCAGGTGCTGCGCTGCGCCAGCAAGAGCGGGCGGCCGGTGCGCGAGGTCGAGGTGCTGCCACCGGCCGCCGACTTCCCCTCCAGCGATGGCCGCCACCCGCTCAAGACCCTGATCCTGCACCTCTGATCCCGGTGCGGGCGGGATATCTCCCGCCCGCACCGGCACGCCATCCCCCAGTCACGCTCGCCCCTGTCGAACTGGCGGAGCCCGCCACATTCGGAACCGGCGGGACATGCCATACTCCAAGACACTTCACGCATTGACCGAAGCGGCTTACCATGTCCAAAGGATTGAAACGCGGCCTCGCCGCTCTGGTAATCATTCCGCTGCTGTATGCCTTGTTCGGTTTCTATCTGCTGCCGTGGGCAGGCCTCAAGCTGGCCAACCAGAAGCTGGCCGAATACGCCACCGTACCGGCCAGCCTCGAGCACATCGAACTCAATCCGTTCAGCCTCGAACTGACCCTGCACAACCTGCGCCTCGGCGAACCCGGCGCCGAACAGCTGGCCTTTGTCCGTCTGCATGCCAACCTGCAGATCGACAGCCTGTGGCAGGGAGCGCTGCACCTGCTGGAGCTGCAGCTGGAGCGGCCCCATGTCCAATTGCTGTTCGCCGTGGACCGACCGTTCAACCTGCTGCAACTGTTCAAGTTGCCGGCCGCGCGCGAGGAACCGGCACAGCCCGCCGGCGAACCCTTCCCCCTCCATGTTGATCGCCTCACGCTGAGCGGCGGCAGCCTGCATCTGCTCGACGAGCGCCCGCAGCCGCCGGTCGAACTCCGTTACCAAGCCCTCGACCTCGAACTGCAGCACTTCGGCACCCGCGCACAGGACAACGGCGAGTTCATCCTCAAGGCCAGCGGCTCGAGCGGGGCGGACATCGACCTGCAAGGCCGCCTGGGCGTGCAGCCGCTGCGCGCCGAAGGCCAGCTGAGCATCACCGCCATCAATCTCACCACCTGGTGGCCCTACCTGCGCCGACTGCTGCCGCTGCAGCTGGCGCAGGGCATGGCCAGCCTGGCCAGCGACTACCGCCTGGAGTTGGCGGAGGGCCTGCACCTGCAGCTGAGCAACAGCCAGTTGCAGCTGAACAGCCTGCAACTGCTCGAGGCCGACGGCAGGCCGCTGCTCGACCTGGACCGCCTGCAGGTCGCCACCAAGCGCCTGGAACTCACCCCGGGCCCGCAGCTCGAACTGGACGGCGGCCAGCTGCAGCTGAGCGCCGTGAAACTGCACGGACTCAGCGAGCAACCGCAGCTCTCCCTAGCCAGCCTGGCGATCGCCGACAGCTCGCTGAACCTGGCGGAGCGCCGGCTGGTCATCGGTCAACTGCACAGTCAGGGCCTGGAAACCCGGGCCGCGCGCGAGGCCGATGGTCGCCTCGACTGGCAGGCGCTGCTGAATCGCCAGCTGGCCGCGCTACAGCAACATCGCGCAGCCAGCGCCGAGGCCGCAAAACCGCCGTCTGACGGTGGCGAGAGGAAAGCAGCCACCCCCGCTGGTCCCGCACAGGCGGCTGAGCACCTGGCCCAGACCGTCCGCAGCGCCCCGGCAGCGCAGGACAGCACGCCCCAGGAACCGGCCACCACGCCCACCACCGAAACGCCAGCGGCGTCATCCGCCCGGGTGGCCGACTCCTCCAGCATCCGCCCCTGGCAGGTGCTAGTCCATGCTGTGCAACTGCGCGGCTACCGTGCCCATCTCGAGGATCGCGTCCCCCGGCCGCTGGTTGCGCTGGACGTCGGCCCGCTGGATCTCGACCTGCAGGGCTTCAGCAGCGCTGGCGAGCAGCCCTTCAGCCTCAAGCTGGCCAGTGGCATCGGCCAGCAGGGCCGCCTCGAGACCAGTGGCGAGGTGCGCCTCAAACCGCTGGGCAGCCAGCTCAAGGTAGTCGCCCGCGACATCGACCTGCGCCTGGCGCAGTCCTATGTCAGCCCGTTCATCCACCTGGAGCTGCGCAGCGGCTTGCTCGGCAGCGAGCTGGCCGTCGACCTGCAGAGCCTCGCCCCGCTGGCCTTCACGGTCAACGGTCACGTCGAGGTCAGCCAGTTGCACACCCTCGATACCCTCAAGGGACGCGACTTCGTGCGCTGGCAGAAAATCCACCTCGACGAGCTCGACTACCGCCATGGCGAACAGCTGCAGATCGGCAAGGTGCGCCTGCAACAGCCCTACGCCCGCTTCATCATCAACGAGGACCTCAGCACCAACGTCAAGGAGCTGCTGATCGCCCAGCCGCCCCAGGCCCAGCCTGCGCCGCCGGGCAAGCCGCTGCATGTGCGGGTTGGCGGCGTGGAGATCAACGACGGCTCGGCCCACTTCGCCGACTTCTCGCTGACCCCCGACTTCGCCACCGCCCTGCAGCAACTCAACGGCAGCATCGGCACCCTCGACAACCAGTCCGCCAAGCCGGCCAGCGTGGATGTCCGCGGCAAGGTCGACCGCTACGCACCGGTGACCATCAAGGGCCGTCTGACCCCCTTCTCGCCCCTGGAGCAGCTCGACATCGCCACCAGCTTCAAACGCGTGGAGCTGACCACCCTGACGCCGTACGCCGGCAAGTTCGCCGGCTACAAGATCCGCAAGGGGCGTCTCAACCTCGACCTGCACTACCGCATCGAGAAGGGCCAGCTGAACGCCGACAACAAGGTGCTGCTGGAAGACCTGCAACTCGGCGAGCGAGTCGACAGCCCCAGCGCCACCGACCTGCCGGTGCGCCTGGCGGTGGCGCTGCTCAAGGACACCCAGGGTAATATCGACATCGCCTTGCCGGTGCAGGGCGATCTGAACAACCCCGAGTTCAGCGTCGTGCCGATCGTCTGGCAGACCTTGCGCAACCTGATCCTGCGCGCGGTGCAGGCACCGTTCAAGCTGATCGCCGGGCTGGTCGACGGCGGCGAGGAATCCCTCGACAGCGTGTCCTTCGCCGCCGGCTCCAGCGCACTGGACGAACGGGCCCGTGGCAACCTGGCCACACTGGCCAAGGCCCTGCAGCAGCGCCCGGCGCTGCGCCTGGAGGTGGAGGGCATGAGCCAGCAGACGGCCGACGGCCCGCTGTTGGCCGAACAGCGCCTGCAGCGCGAATATCGGGAGATCTGGTACCGCATCCTGCAGCGTCGCGGCGATAAGGTGCCGGCCGACGCGAGTGCGCTCGAGGTGCCGGAGGACATGCAGGCGACCCTGCTCGAAGGCATCTACCGCGCCCGCCTCAAGCAGCAGCCGCCAGGCGAATGGCGCGAACTGAAGAAGCCCGAGCGGGCTGCGCGCCTGCAGCAGGCGGTGCTCGACTCCTGGGCGCAGAGTCAGCCGCTGCTGCGCCAGCTGGCCCAGGACCGCGCCCGGGCGATCAAGGCTTGGCTGGTCGAACAGGGCCAGCTGGCCGACGAGCGCATCTATCTGCTGGAAGTCGGCAGTGCCCCCGCCGGCGCAGACGAGCAGCGCATCGCCGTGCCCCTGCATCTGGACAGCGAGTAGACTGACCGTCACGCGGGTCCAATCATTACCCCTGCCGGCCCCCCGCGCGCCGGCACCTTCCCCGCCGAGAGGGTTCTGTCGTGAAAGCGTTCCTCTGCCTGCTGCTGGTGGCCCTGAGTGCCCCGCTCAGCGCGGCCACCCTGCGCTGCTCCAGCGCGTTGATCAGCACCGGCGACCACGCCAGCGAAGTGCTGGACAAGTGCGGCGAACCGAACAGCCGCGAAGTCATCGGCTACCGTCAGCGCGGCGACTATTGGGGCAACTACGAGGAAGTGCGCATCGACGAGTGGGTCTACGGCCCGCGCAGCGGCATGTACTACTTCCTGCGCTTCGAAGGCAACCGCCTGACCGAGATCGACAGCCAGCGCCAGCGTTAACACCAATACCGAGCCGAATCGCGAACAACAAAAAAGGCCCCGAAGGGCCTTTTCTGTCACGCGATCAGGGGCGATCAGACGCCGGAGGCTTCCGCCGCCGCCACGTCCTTGATCGACAGCTTGATGCGGCCGCGGTTGTCCACGTCCAGCACCAGCACCTTGACCTCTTCGCCTTCCTTGAGCACGTCGGTGACCTTCTCGATGCGCTTGTCGCTGAGCTGCGAGATGTGCACCAGACCGTCCTTGCCCGGCAGGATGTTGACGAAGGCACCGAAGTCGACGATGCGCTCGACCTTGCCGACGTAGATCTTGCCGATCTCGGCTTCGGCGGTGATGCCCAGCACGCGCTGACGGGCAGCCTCGGCGGCTTCCTTGGTCTCGCCGTAGATCTTCACGCTGCCGTCGTCCTCGATGTCGATCGAGGCCTTGGTCTCTTCGCAGATGCCGCGGATGGTGGCGCCACCCTTGCCGATCACGTCGCGGATCTTGTCCGAGTCGATCTTCATCTGGATCATGGTCGGCGCGTTTTCCGACAGTTCGGCGCGCGGCTTGGCGATGATCTGGTTCATCTGACCGAGGATGTTCAGACGCGCTTCCAGAGCCTGGTTCAGCGCGATCTCCATGATCTCTTCGGTGATGCCCTGGATCTTGATGTCCATCTGCAGGGCGGTGACGCCCTTGTCGGTACCGGCCACCTTGAAGTCCATGTCGCCGAGGTGGTCTTCGTCACCGAGGATGTCGGTCAGTACGGCGAACTTGTCGCCTTCCTTGACCAGACCCATGGCGATACCGGCCACCGGCGCCTTGACCGGTACACCGGCGTCCATCAGCGCCAGCGAGGCGCCACAGACGGAAGCCATCGAGCTGGAACCGTTGGACTCGGTGATCTCCGACACCACGCGGATGGTGTAGGGGAATTCGGCCTGGGTCGGCAGCATGGCGGCGACGCCACGACGGGCCAGACGGCCGTGACCGATTTCGCGACGGCCCGGGCTGCCCATGCGGCCGCACTCGCCGACCGAGAAGGGCGGGAAGTTGTAGTGCAGCATGAAGGCGTCCTTGCGCTCGCCTTCCAGGGTGTCCAGCAGCTGGGCGTCACGGGCGGTGCCGAGGGTGGCCACGACCAGGGCCTGGGTTTCGCCGCGGGTGAACAGCGCCGAGCCGTGGGTCTTGCCCAGCACGCCGACTTCGATGGCCAGCGGGCGCACGGTGCGGGTGTCGCGACCGTCGATGCGCGGTTTGCCGTTGACGATATTCTCGCGCACGATGCGGTATTCGAGCAGACCGAAGACTTCCTTGACCGCGCCGGCCGGGAACTGGCCTTCGCCTTCACCGACGAACTTGGCGATTACCTGCTCGCGCAGGGCATCGAGGGCGGCGTAGCGCTGCTGCTTGATGGTGATGGTGTAGGCGTTGGAGATCGCCTCGCCGAACTCGGCCTTGACCGCTTCGATCAGCGCGGTGTTGGCCTGCGGAGCCTGCCAGTCCCAGCGCGGCTTGCCGGCTTCGGCAGCGAATTCCTTGATCGCGCGGACGGCGCTCTGGAATTCCTCGTGGGCGAACAGCACGGCGCCCAGCATCTGGTCTTCGGTCAGCTCTTCGGCCTGCGATTCGACCATCAGCACGGCGTCTTCGGTACCGGCCACCACCATGTCCAGACGCGAGCTCTGCAGCTGCTCGTAGGTCGGGTTGAGGATGTAGCCCAGCTCGTCGTGGTAGCCGACGCGAGCGGCGCCGATCGGGCCGTCGAACGGAATGCCGGAAACGGCCAGGGCGGCCGAGGTGCCGATCATCGCGGCGATGTCCGGATCGGACTTCTTGTTGGTCGACACGACGGTGCAGACGACCTGCACTTCGTTCATGAAGCCTTCGGGGAACAGCGGGCGGATCGGGCGGTCGATCAGGCGCGAGGTCAGGGTTTCCTTCTCGCTCGGACGGCCTTCACGCTTGAAGAAGCCACCCGGGATGCGGCCGGCGGCGTAGGTCTTTTCCTGGTAGTGCACGGACAGCGGGAAGAAGCCCTTGCCCGGATCGGCCTGCTTGGCGCCGACCACGGTGACCAGCACGCTGACGTCGTCGGTGCTTACCAGCACGGCGCCGCTGGCCTGACGGGCGATGCGGCCCGTTTCGAGGGTGAAGGTCGTCTGACCGAACTGGAATTTCTTGATAACCGGATTCACGGTGTTTTCCTTCTCTGTGTTGCCTTTGGGGAAATCGGTGGGATGGCGGGAGTCGGACCCGGATCACCCCTTCGGAAAGTCAAAAGCTGGAAGCCCGAAGCTGCAAGTGGGCATCGCCCTTACTTTCAACTTCGAACTCCCAGCTCCCGGCTTCCAGCTCAGCTACGTCTTAGCGACGCAGACCCAGACGCGCGATCAGCGCGCTGTAACGAGTTGCGTCCTTGCCCTTCAGGTAGTCCAGCAGCTTGCGGCGCTGGTTGACCATGCGGATCAGACCACGACGGCTGTGGTGGTCCTTGGCGTTGGCCTTGAAGTGACCCTGCAGCTTGTTGATGTTGGCGGTCAGCAGGGCAACCTGCACTTCCGGAGAACCGGTATCGCCTTCAGCTTGCTGGTACTCGCTAACGATCTGGGCTTTATCTTGAACGCTCAGTGCCATGGTGGGCTTTCCTCTGAGGTAACAGGCCGGGGAATTTCCCCGTTTTCATAATGGAGGTATGACCGTGCCTGCTGACAGCCACCCTCGTTCGGTCCTCAGGACCGAATCAGTCGACGCGGCGCAATGCGCCCGTCGTCGGTCGCTTCACCGATACCGATGAAACGACCCTCGTGATCCTGCACCCGCAGCATGCCGAACTTCGGCGCCTCGGGGGCTCGCACCGGCTGCCCGTGCAGCCAGTAATAGGCACTGTGCTCCGACAGCTGCAGCACCGGCCAGTGCTCCAGGCCGCTGTCCACCGGCAGCAGGAAGCGGTCGAGGGCCTCGGCCCCACCTTCCTCGTGCGCCTGTAACAGCGTGTCCAGGCTAACCGCCTGCTCCAGGCTGAACGGCCCGGCCTGGGTGCGGCGCAGTTCGGCGACATGCGCCCCGCAGCCCAGCGCCTGACCGAGATCCTCGACCAGGGTACGAATGTAGGTGCCCTTGCTGCAGGTTACCGACAGATCGGCAAACGGCGGCTCGAAACGGGTCAGCTCAAGGCGCTCAATAGTAACAGAACGCGCCTCGCGCTCCACCACCTCGCCGGCACGCGCCAGCTTGTACAGCGGCTGGCCATCGCGCTTGAGCGCCGAGTACATCGGCGGCACCTGCTGGATCGGACCGCGGAAACGCGGCAGCAGGGCTTCCAGCTGTTCCCGACCGACGGTCACCTCGCGGCGCTCGAGCACCTCGCCCTCGGCATCGCCGGTGCTGGTGGTGACGCCCAGGTGCATGACCGTGGCGTAGCCCTTCTCGGCATCCAGCAGGTACTGGGAGAACTTGGTCGCCTCGCCGAAGCACAGCGGCAGCACGCCGGTCGCCAGCGGGTCGAGGCTGCCGGTATGCCCGGCCTTCTCGGCATTGAGCAGCCAGCGCACCTTCTGCAGCGCGGCGTTGGAACTGAAGCCGTGCGGCTTGTCGAGGATCAGGATGCCGCTGACCGCGCGGCGGATTCGTTTCACCTGGGCCACGCCTTACTCCTTGCCTGCTTCCGGGTCGTCGTGCTGGTGACGATCCTCGGCCACCGCACGCTCGATCAGCGCCGACAGATGGGCGCCGCGGCGCACGCTCTCGTCGTAGAGGAAATGCAGTTGCGGCACGGTACGCAGCTTGAGCGAGCGTCCGAGCAGCATGCGCAGGTAACCGGCGGCATCCTTGAGAATGCTCTGGTTGAGGGCGATCTTCTGATCGTCGTCGTCCTGCCCCATGATGGTGAAGAACACCTTGGCATGGGACAGATCGCGGCTGACTTCGGTGCCGGTCAGGGTCACCAGACCCAGGCGCGGATCCTTGATCTCGCGCTGGATCAGCTGAGCCAGCTCGCGCTGCATCTGGTCACCGATACGCTGGGTACGGCTGTATTCTTTGGCCATGACAGTTATCCGTGGAAAAAAAGCCTGAAGCTGAAAAGCGCAAGCCGGAAGCCTCCTAGCGGAGCCTCCGGCTTGTGTTTGCAGCACTCGCTGACGCTTAGAGGCTGCGAGCCACCTGGACCTTCTCGAACACTTCGATCTTGTCGCCGACGCGTACGTCGTTGTAGCTCTTCACCGCGATGCCGCATTCCATGCCGGCGCGGACTTCGGCGACGTCGTCCTTGAAGCGGCGCAGGGATTCCAGCTCGCCTTCGAAGACCACCACGTCGTCACGCAGCACACGGATCGGACGGTTGCGATGGACGTTGCCTTCCACCACCATGCAGCCGGCAACCGCGCCGAACTTCGGCGAACGGAAGACGTCACGCACTTCAGCGATACCGAGGATGTTCTCCCGCACGTCGCTGCCGAGCATACCGGTGAGCGCCTTCTTGACGTCCTCGATGATGTCGTAGATGACGTTGTAGTAGCGCAGGTCCAGACCTTCCTGCTCGACGATCTTGCGCGCGCCGGCGTCGGCACGCACGTTGAAGCCGAAGATCACCGCATTGGAGGCCAGCGCCAGGTTGGCGTCGCTTTCGGTGATGCCACCGACACCGCCGCCGACCACACGCACCTGCACTTCCTCGTTGCCCAGACCGGCCAGCGAGCCCTGCAGGGCTTCCAGCGAACCACGCACGTCGGACTTGAGGACGATGTTGAGGGTCTTCTTCTCTTCCTGACCCATGGTCTCGAAGATGTTTTCCAGCTTGCCGGCATGCGCGCGGGCCAGCTTGACCTCGCGGAACTTGCCCTGACGGAACAGGGCGACTTCGCGCGCCTTCTTCTCGTCGGCGAGCACGGTCAGATCGTCACCCGCATCCGGAGTGCCGTCCAGGCCGAGGATCTCGACCGGAATCGACGGACCGGCTTCCTTGATCGGCTGGCCGTTCTCGTCAAGCATGGCGCGCACGCGGCCATAGTTGACGCCGGCGAGGACGATGTCGCCCTGACGCAGGGTACCGTTCTGCACCAGCACGGTAGCCACCGGGCCGCGGCCCTTGTCCAGACGCGATTCGATCACCACGCCACGGCCCGGAGCGCTCGGCGTGGCCGTCAGCTCGAGGACTTCGGCCTGCAGCAGCACGGCCTCCAGCAGTTCGTCGATACCGGTGCCGACCTTGGCCGAAACCGGGATGAACTGGGTGGTACCGCCCCACTCTTCCGGGATCACTTCACGCGCAGCCAGATCATGCTTGATCCGGTCGAGATCGGCGCCCGGCTTGTCGATCTTGTTGACCGCCACGACGATCGGCACACCCGCCGCCTTGGCGTGCTGGATGGCTTCCTCGGTCTGCGGCATCACGCCGTCGTCGGCCGCCACCACCAGGATGACGATGTCGGTGGCCTTGGCACCACGGGCACGCATGGCGGTAAACGCTGCGTGGCCCGGGGTGTCGAGGAAGGTCACCATGCCGCGGTCGGTTTCCACGTGGTAGGCGCCGATGTGCTGGGTGATGCCACCCGCTTCACCGGTCGCCACCTTGGTGCGGCGAATGTAGTCGAGCAGCGAGGTCTTGCCATGGTCGACGTGACCCATGACGGTGACCACCGGCGCGCGCGACTCGGCCTCGCCCTCGAACTTGAGGGATTCGGCCAGTTGTTCTTCCAGGGCGTTCTCGCTGACCAGCGTGACCTTGTGGCCCAGCTCTTCGGCCACCAGCTGCGCGGTTTCCTGGTCGAGCACCTGGTTGATGGTCACCGGGGTGCCCATCTTGAACATGAACTTGACCACCTCGGCGCCTTTCACCGACATCTGCGCGGCCAGTTCGGCCACGGTGATGGTCTCGCCGATGTTCACTTCGCGAATGATCGGACCGCTCGGGCTCTGGAAGCCGTGCTGGTTGCGCTTCTTCAGCTTGCTCTTGCCGCCACGGCCGCCACGACGGAAGCGATCGCTCTCTTCCTCGGTGCTGCGCGGAGCAACACGCGGCGTCGGCGCCTTTTCCTTCAGCGAAGGACGCGGCTGGGCCTGCTTGCGCTCGCGACGCTCGTCATCCTCGTTGCGCTTGGGCGCCGCACGACGGGCTTCGTCACGGGCACGCTCGGCGGCACCCGGCTGACCCGCTTCCACAGCCACCGGAGCGGCGACGGCAGCGGCCACCTGGGCAGCACTGGCCTGACGGGCAGCCACGGCGCGGATCCGTGCCTCTTCGGCATCGGCGCCACGGCGTGGTGCTGCAGCCTCGGGCCGGGCTTCGGGCTTGGCTTCAGGCGCCGGACGCGCCGCCACTTCGGCCGCGCGCTTCTCGTCCTGCTCGCGCTTCTGCTCGGCGGCGACTTCGGCCGGCTCCTGCTTGACGAAGGTCTTCTTCTTGCGTACTTCGACGCTGATGGTCTTGCTGCCAGCAACCCGCAGGGTGCTGGTGGTCTTGCGCTTCAGGGTGATCTTGCTGGGTTCTTCCAGCTTCTCACCGTGGCTGCTCTTCAAATGCGCCAATAGTTTCTGCTTCTCTTCATCGGTCACTACTTGCTCGGCGCGGTTGTGCGGCAGACCTGCCTCACGCATTTGCTGCAGCAGGCGCTCTACCGGTGTATCGACCACCAGGGCCAGTTCTTTCACCGTGACTTGCGTCATGCACTTCTCTCCTCAGGCCGCGACCACTTACTCGAACCAATGGGCTCGGGCGGCCATGATCAGCTTGCCGGCACGCTCTTCAGTCATGCCGTCGATCTCGAGCAGGTCGTCAATCGACTGCTCGGCCAGGTCTTCGCGGGTCGGCACGCCACGCAGGGCCAGCTCGACAGCCAGCTCCTTGGTCATGCCTTCCAGTTCCAGCAGATCGTCTGCCGGATGGATGTCCGCGAGCTTCTCTTCAGTGGCGATCGCCTTGGTCAGGAGACGGTCCTTGGCTCGGGCACGCAGCTCATTGACGATCTCTTCATCAAAGCCCTCGATGCTGAGCATCTCCTCCATGGGCACGTAGGCAATCTCTTCCAGGGTGGTGAAGCCTTCTTCCACCAACACCTCGGCCAGCTCCTCGTCCACCCCCAGCTCGTCGACGAACCGCTGCAGGATGTCGCCGGTCTCGGCTTGCTGCTTGGCCTGGATATCGGCCTCGGTCATCACGTTGAGGGTCCAGCCGGTCAGCTGGCTGGCCAGACGCACGTTCTGCCCGCTGCGGCCGATGGCCTGAGCCAGGTTGTCGGCAGCCACGGCGATGTCCATGGTGTGAGTGTCTTCATCGACGATGATCGCCGCCACTTCGGCAGGGGACATCGCGTTGATCACGAACTGCGCAGGATTGTCGTCCCACAGCACGATATCCACGCGCTCGCCACCGAGTTCGCCGGACACGGCCTGCACGCGCGAACCGCGCATGCCGATGCAGGCGCCCTGCGGGTCGATGCGCTTGTCCTTGGAACGTACGGCGATCTTGGCGCGCGAGCCCGGATCGCGGGCAGCGGCCATGATCTCGATCAGCCCCTCGGCGATCTCCGGAACCTCGATGCGAAACAGCTCGATGATCATTTCCGGCGCGGTGCGCGACAGAATCAGCTGCGGACCACGGTTCTCGCTGCGGATCTCCTTGAGCAGGGCGCGCATGCGCGCACCGACGCGGAAGGACTCGCGGGGAATGATGTGCTCGCGGGCCAGCAGCGCCTCGGCGTTGTTGCCCAGATCGACGATCACGCTGTCGCGGGTAGCCTTCTTCACCGTGCCGGAGATGATCTCGCCGACGCGCTCGCGATAGGCATCGACCACCTGGGCGCGCTCGGCCTCGCGGACCTTCTGCACGATCACCTGTTTGGCGGTCTGCGCCGCGATGCGACCGAATTCGATGGAGTCGATCTTTTCCTCGACCACGTCACCCAGCTTGGCGTCAGCCTGCTTCTCCTGCGCCTCGGCGAGGGTCAGCTCGGCCGCCGGATTCTCCAGGTCGTCTTCGTCGACCACGGTCCAGCAGCGGAAGGTTTCATAATTACCAGTCTGACGATTGATCGAAACACGCAGTTCGACCTCGTCCTCGAAACGCTTTTTGGTGGCAGTGGCCAGAGCCAACTCCAGCGCTTCGAAAATCACGCTGGCCGGTACGCCCTTTTCATTGGACACCGACTCTACTACCAGCAGTACTTCTTTGCTCATCGTACGCCTCGCCTTTCGCAATCCATTGGGACCCGCCGGATCCGCGCCTCAGTCAAAACGGGGAATGATGTTGGCTTTGTCGATCGAATCGATCGGCAGCAGGTATTCATGCTCGTCTACCTGAACGACCACATCCTGCTCTTCCACGCCACGCAGCAAGCCCTGGAAATTGCGTCGTCCCTCGTAGGGCGAGCGCAGCCGGATCTTCACCTGCTCGCCCACGTGGGCAGCGAACTGCTCGAGGGTAAACAGCGGGCGATCCATCCCGGGAGAAGAAACCTCCAGGGTGTACTCACCGCTGATCGGATCCTCGACATCCAGCACGCCACTGATCTGCCGACTGACTTTTTCGCAGTCTTCGATCAGAACGCCGTCGGGAAGATCGATATAGACCCGCAGCAGGGAATGCCGGCCTTGAGAAATGAATTCGACGCCCCAGCACTGGTAGCCGAGAGCCTCGACCACCGGGGCCAGCAAGGCCTGCAACTGTTCTAGCTTGCTCGACACCTGGTCGCCTCCGCATGCTGTACAAACAAAAAATGGGCGAAACGCCCATCCCGTAGGTAACCACTCCTGACATTTAAAAGTGGCACAAATCTTCCAACTAGCAAAAAGCCCCTAAAAAGGGGCTTTTTTTTGTAAAACTGGTTGCGGGGGCAGGATTTGAACCTACGACCTTCGGGTTATGAGCCCGACGAGCTACCAGACTGCTCCACCCCGCGTCTGAGTTGGAAAACTATACAGACTTGCTCCCGAATGGTCAACCATGACCTTCCAGAAACAACAAGGCCCGCATTGCGCGGGCCTTCTTGTATGGTACCGAGGAGGGGACTCGAACCCCTACAGCCTATGGCCACTACCACCTCAAGGTAGCGTGTCTACCAATTCCACCACCTCGGCAAACTCTTTAACGCAAACCGCCTGTTACTGCTTCTGCTCAGTACCTGACGGCACATCCGAAGAAGCCGGCTTTTGCGTTTCAAGCACCGGTACATCCTCTGTAGCGGGCTTGCTTGGAACTTCTAGTACTGCCGGATCCGGCAATCCATCTTGTTTAAGCATATCAGCTTTGTCTTTGGCAAAAAAGGCCAAACCGAGGCTGGTAGCAAAAAAAACGGCAGCAAGTGTAGCAGTAAAACGACTCAGGAACGTAGCAGAACCCTGACTACCGAACACGGTACCCGAAGCACCAGCACCGAAGGACGCACCGGCATCAGCACCCTTGCCCTGCTGCAGCAACACCAAGGCAACCAGGCCCAGCGCCACCAGCAGATGCACCACAATGATCACAGTCTCGAGCATCTTCAGCTTCCTGCGGCACGACAGATCGCACCGAACTCGTCCGCATTGAGGGAGGCACCACCTATCAGCCCCCCATCGATATCCGGCATGCCGAACAACTCGGCCGCACTGGCGGCCTTGACACTGCCGCCATAAAGAATTCTTACACCCTCAGCCACCACGGCATTCTCTGCCGCCAGCTGGGCACGAATCGCGCCATGCACCTGCTGAGCCTGCTTCGGCGTCGCCGTGAGCCCGGTACCGATGGCCCAGACCGGCTCATAGGCAATCACCGCTTTCGCGAAAGCCCCCACACCGAGCGCCTCGATCACCGCACCGATCTGCCGCATGACCACCGCGACTGTCTCGCCGGCTTCGTACTGCTCACGGGTTTCACCCACACACAGCACCGGAATCAACCCGCAGGACTGTGCAGCAGCAAACTTGCGGCTGATCACGCCATCACCCTCGCCCAGCAACAGCCGACGCTCGGAATGACCAACCAGCACATAGCGGCAACCGGCATCAGCCAGCTGACTGGCGGCAATCTCGCCAGTCAGCGCACCCTGCATCGGCTCGACCGCACAGTCCTGTGCACCAACCGCAACATTCTTGCCTGCCAGTCCGGCAATCGCCTGACTGATGTAGAGGCATGGCGGCATTACCGCCACATCCACGCCGCCCGGCAGAGCCAGCAAACGCAAACCTTTGATCAGCTCGGAGACGCTGGCAGTGGTGCCATGCATCTTCCAGTTACCAGCGACCAGGGGGCGGCGCATGCTAAACCTCGTCGTGCAAAGTGGGCGCAGATGTTACTCAAGCGCCGAGGAACTGGCAAGCGAAATCAAGCACATAGCTCTTTCACCAGCGCAGCCAGGGTTTCCGCGTGCGCACGCACGACGGCTTCCTCATCGCCTTCGACCATCACCCGCACCAGCGGCTCGGTACCCGACTTGCGCAGCAGCACGCGACCACGCCCGGCCATCTGCTCGGTCACCCGCGCGCAGGCCTCCTGCACCTGCGGGTGCGCCACCGGATCCTGACCACCACCGAAGCGCACGTTGATCAGCACCTGCGGGCACTTGTGCAGGCCGTGGCGCGCCTCGGCCAGACTCTGCTCGCGACGGCGCAGGGCCAGTAGCACCTGCAGCGCGGCGATGATCGCATCGCCGGTGGTGACATGCTGCTTGCAGACGATGTGCCCGGAATTCTCGCCACCCAGCACCCAGCCACGTTCGAGCATCTCGGCCATCACGTAGCGGTCGCCGACCTTGGCGCGCACGAAGGGGATGTTGCGCGCCGCCAGGGCCAACTCCAGGCCCAGATTGCTCATCAGGGTGCCGACCACTCCGGTCCCTTCGGGCAGACGATCGCGCTCCTGGAGATCGGTGGCAATGATGTACAGCAGCTCGTCGCCATCGACCACGGCGCCGGTATGGTCGACCATCAGCACCCGGTCGCCGTCGCCGTCGAAGGCGATACCCATGTCGGCACCCTGCTCGAGCACCGCTTTCTGCAGCGCCTCCACGTGGGTGGAGCCGACCCCGGCGTTGATGTTGAGACCGTCCGGCTGCGCGGCGATCACCGCCACCTCGGCGCCCAGCTCGCGGAATACGCTGGGCGCCACCTTGTAGGTGGCGCCATGGGCGCAGTCGAGCACCAGCTTGAGGCCGGCGAAATCGGTGCTGGTCGGCACGCTGCTCTTGCAGAACTCGATGTAGCGGCCGGCCGCGTCGTTGATCCGCGCCGCCTTGCCCAGCTGCGCCGACTCGACCACGCCCATCGGCGTATCGAGCAGCTCCTCGATCATCAGCTCGACCTCGTCCGGCAGCTTGGTTCCCTTGCCGGAGAAGAACTTGATGCCGTTGTCGTCGTGCGGATTGTGCGAGGCACTGATGACGATCCCGGCATCGGCATGGAAGGTGCGGGTCAGGTAGGCCACCGCCGGGGTGGGCATCGGACCGAGCAGCATCACGTCGGCGCCCGCGGCAATCAGTCCGGCCTGCAGGGCCGACTCGAACATGTAGCCGGAGATCCGCGTGTCCTTGCCGATCAGTACCTTGCAGTGGCCCTGGCGACGGAACGCCATGCCGGCGGCCCAGCCCAGCCTGAGCATGAACTCGGGGGTGATCGGAAATTCGCCGACCCGTCCGCGAATACCGTCGGTACCAAAATATTTTCTGCTCATTCCATCATCCTGCTGTCAATCCGCCCATTCCACGGCGGCAATCATGCGAACCACATCCACCGTCTCGGCCACGTCGTGCACCCGCACGACCTGTGCACCCTTGGCCACCGCCAGCGCGGCCAGCGCCAGGCTACCGTACAGCCGCTCACCGACCGGGCGATCCAGCGCCCGACCGATCATGCTCTTGCGCGATACCCCGACCAGCAGCGGCAAGCCGAACTCGTGCAGTCGCTCCAGCTGCTGGAACAGGCGCAGGTTGTGCGCCTGGGTCTTGGCAAAGCCGAAGCCCGGATCCAGCACGACACGCTCACGCGGTATGCCCGCCTGCGCGCAGACATCCATGCGCTCGGCAAGGAAATCATGCACCTCGGCGTAGATGTCCGGGTACTGCGGATCATCCTGCATGTTGCCCGGCTCGCCGCGCATGTGCATCAGGCACACCGGCAGACCGCTGTCCGCCGCCGCCTGCAGGGCGCCGGGCCGCTGCAGGGAGCGCACATCGTTGATCAGCCCGGCACCGAGGCGTGCCGACTCGCGCATCACCGCAGCGGTGGAGGTATCCACCGAGATGATCACGTCCAGCTCGCGGGCAATCGCCTCGACGGCCGGGGCGACCCGCTCCAGTTCCTCCTGCGCGGAGACCGGCGGCGCGCCGGGGCGGGTCGATTCACCACCGATGTCGATCAGCGTCGCACCGGCACGCACCATCGCCTCGGCATGGCGCAGCGCGGCATCCAGGTGATTGAAGCAGCCGCCGTCGGAGAAGGAATCAGGGGTGACGTTGAGAATCCCCATCACCTGCGGACGGGACAAGTCGAGCGACCGGCTGCCACAGGGCAGCCGGTCGCGAAAGGCACGCGTAGTCATCGGGAAATCAATGCTCTCCGGCCGGACCGCCAAGCGGCTTGTCGGCACGCGGCTCGGCATCCGCCTGCGGCCGGGCACTGCTGCCCGAGGAACCGCTGCCGGTGTCGTTCCAGCCCTTGGGCTCGCGCGGCTCGCGACCATCCATGATGTCGGCGACCTGCTCGGCGTCGATGGTCTCGAACTTCATCAGGGCTTGGGCCATGGCATGCAGCTTGTCGAGGTTGTCGCGCAGGGCCTGTTCGGCCTGCTCGTAGTTACCGTCGATCACCGCGCGCACTTCGTCATCGATCAGTCGGGCGGTTTCCGCCGACACGCTGCTGCCACGCCCGGACGAGCGACCGAGGAATACCTCTTCCTCTTCATCGGCGTAGGACAGGAAGCCCAGCTTGTCCGACATGCCCCACTGGGTGACCATGGTGCGCGCGATGCGGGTGGCCTGACCGATGTCGCCGGTGGCGCCGTTGGTGACCTTGTCGTGACCGAAGATGACTTCCTCGGCGATCCGCCCACCGAAGATCATCTTCAGCTTGTTGTGCAGCCAGATGCGGCTGTAACCGTGGTGATCGCGCTCCGGCAGGGAGATGGTCACGCCCAGCGCACGGCCGCGCGGGATGATGGTGACCTTGTGTACCGGGTCGGAGGGGAACAGGCAGCCGAGGATGGCGTGACCGGACTCGTGGTAGGCGGTCATCAGCTTCTCGTCCTCGGTCATGACCATGGAGCGGCGCTCGGCGCCCATCATGATCTTGTCCTTGGCCAGCTCGAACTCCTTCATCTCGACGATGCGTTTGCCGTTGCGCGCGGCGAACAGCGAGGCCTCGTTGACCAGGTTGGCCAGGTCGGCACCGGAGAAGCCGGGGGTGCCGCGGGCGATTACCGAAGGCTCGACGTCGTCGCCCAGCGGCACCTTGCGCATGTGCACCTTGAGGATCTGCTCGCGACCACGCACGTCCGGCAGGCCGACTACCACCTGGCGATCGAAGCGCCCCGGGCGCAGCAGCGCCGGGTCGAGCACGTCCGGACGGTTGGTGGCGGCGATGACGATGATGCCGTCGTTCATCTCGAAGCCGTCCATCTCCACCAGCAACTGGTTGAGGGTCTGCTCGCGCTCGTCATGCCCGCCGCCGAGACCGGCGCCACGATGACGACCGACCGCGTCGATCTCGTCGATGAAGATGATGCACGGCGCATGCTTCTTGGCCTGCTCGAACATGTCGCGCACGCGCGAGGCACCGACACCGACGAACATCTCGACGAAGTCGGAGCCGGAAATGGTGAAGAACGGCACCTTGGCCTCGCCGGCGATGGCCTTGGCCAGCAAGGTCTTGCCGGTGCCGGGCGGGCCGACCATCAGCACGCCGCGCGGGATATGCCCGCCGAGGCGCTGGAATTTGCCCGGATCGCGCAGGAAGTCGACCAGTTCACCGACCTCTTCCTTGGCCTCGTCGCAGCCGGCGACGTCAGCCAGGGTGGTCTTCACCTGATCCTCGGAGAGCAGACGCGCCTTGCTCTTGCCGAAGCTCATCGGCCCGCCGCGACCACCGCCACCGCCCTGCATCTGGCGCATGAAGAACATGAACACCGCGATGATCACCAGGATCGGGAAGCTCGCCACCAGCAACTGGCTCCAGATGCTCTGCTGCTCGGGCTGCTTGCCCTCGATCACCACCTTGCTGTCGATCAGGTCGCCGATCAGACCGTTGTCCTGGATCGCCGGGCGCACGGTACGGAAGGGTTCGCCGTCGACACGGCGGCCGGTGATGATGTAACCGTCAACGGTCACACGCTCGACCTTGCCGTCCTTGACCTCCTGGATGAACTCCGAATAGTTGAGCGACTGCGGCTCGTTCGGAGTGGAGAAGTTGTTCATCACCGTTACCAGCACGGCTGCGATGATCAGCCACAGGATCAGGTTCTTTGCCATGTCGTTCAATTGACTACCCTCGCTGACCGGCCTCGCCTGGAAACCGCTTCACATGACGGCCGGATCTTTACCGACCTAACTTACTACAGCCGCCCGATTGCTGGCAGATCGGGTTGTAACGTCATTTGACCCGGCCGTACCGGCCCGGGTCGGTCAAGCTGCAGTCTAGGCGCCACGGAATCCGCGTGCGAGCAGATACTGCTCGCGCGAGCGGTCCCGCGAGGACAGCGGCTTGCGCATCTGCACCTTGTCGAACAGCTCGCGCACCTGCTTGTGGTAGGCGTCGAAGCCTTCGCCCTGGAAGATCTTGATCAGGAAGTCGCCGCCCGGACGCAGCACGCGGGTGGCCAGATCCAGGGCCAGCTCGCACAGGTACATGGCGCGCGGCTGGTCGGCCGAGCGTACGCCACTCATATTGGGGGCCATGTCGGAAATCACAAGGTCGACCGGATGCTCGCCGATCGCCTCGAGGATCTGCGCGAACACCACATCGTCGGTGAAGTCGCCCTGGATGAAGGTGACATCGGCAATGCTGTCCATCGCCAGGATGTCCGAGGCGATCAGGCGCCCCTTGTCGCCGATCACCCGACTGGTGACCTGCGACCAGCCGCCCGGCGCCGCGCCGAGGTCGACCACGGTCATGCCCGGCCGCAGGATGCGGTCCTTCTCCTGGATTTCCAGCAGTTTGTAGCTGGCGCGCGAACGGTAGCCGTCCTTCTGCGCCATCTTCACGTAGGGATCGTCGAAATGCTCTTTCAGCCAACGCTGGCTGGTCTTGGAACGGGCCACGGGATACCTCATCTGTGCGGCTCCCGGTCACTCGGGTACACTAGCCGCCGCTTTTAACAGGATCAGACGCAGAGGTCGGATTATGCCGCTCAACAACGAGCAGAAGAAACAATACAAATCTATCGGCCACCATCTGAATCCGGTATTGATCGTGGCGGAAAACGGTTTGACCGAAGGCGTGCTGGCCGAACTGGACCGCGCCCTCAACGATCACGAGCTGATCAAGGTCAAGTTCGCCATCACCGAACGCGACGACCGCCGCGCCCTGATCGACGAGCTGTGCCAGCAGTCGCGCAGCGAGCTGGTGCAGATCATCGGCAAGATGGCGCTGGTCTATCGCAAGGCCGCCAAGCAGAACCGTCAGCTGTCGAACATCGTCCGCCACCAGATCTGAGGCGGCAGACACGGGCGATGGCCTCGCGGCATCGCCCGCCTCTTCAGTGCTCGCCGGGTACCGGCTGCAGCACCAGCACCAACCCGCAGGCCGCCACGGCCATGTAGCAGAACAGCTGCCAGCTGGCACCCGCGAACCCCAGCCAGGGGCCGGCAAAGAATCCCACCACCAGCAGCAGGACGGCCAGCAGCAGCTGACCGCGGAAATCCGCCCACAGGCTGCGCAGACCCCGCAACTGCATGAGCACCAGCTTCTGCAGCAACACGCAGAAGCCGGCGAAGCCCAGCAGCAGCGGGATCAGGCTGGCGGAAATATCCTCGAGCAGCAGCGGCGCCAGGCCGTAATGCTCCAGCGCCGGCAGCAGCACGAAGTACAGCAGCCACAGACCACCCACCCAGAAGGTCTGGGCCAGGCGCCAGCTGATGGCGCCGGCACGCAGCGGCGGACGAGGGGGGGCCGACTCAGAGATGGCGAACCTCGACAATCTCGTATTCGACCTTGCCGCTCGGGGTCTGCACCACGACCACATCACCCTCTTCCTTGCCCACCAGGGCGCGGGCGATCGGCGAGCCGACCGAGATCTTGCCGGCCTTGATGTCGGCTTCGTCCTCGCCGACGATCTGGTAGGTCACGCTCTCGTCGGTCTCGCAGTTGGCGATTTCCACGGTGGTGCCGAAGATCACCTTGCCGGTATGCGCGATGGTGGTGACGTCGATGATCACCGCGTGCTGCAGGCGACCCTCGATGTCACGGATACGCGCCTCGACCATGCCCTGCTGCTCGCGGGCAGCGTGATACTCGGCATTCTCCTTGAGATCGCCCAGCTCCCGTGCGGTACCGATGTCCTGACTGAGCTTCGGACGCACGACCTTGGTCAGATGGGCCAGTTCTTCCTCCAGGGCGCGAGCGCCCTGGACAGTCATCGGGTACTTGGTCATGCCTTGATACCTGCATGCAGATCCTGCAGACGGCGCACGGTCTTCTCGGGGCCGAACTTCAGCGCTTCACAGATTGCCTGACCACCGGCGATGGTGGTGGTGATGCAGATCTTGTGCTGCAGGGCGTTGCGGCGGATCGAGAAGGAGTCGGCGATCGACTGGCGGCCTTCGGTGGTGTTGATGATCAGGCTGACTTCGTCGTTCTTGATCATGTCGACCACGTGCGGGCGACCCTCGGTGACCTTGTTGACGCGACGCACCGGCAGACCGGCGGCCTCGATCAGCTTGGCGGTACCGGCGGTGGCCACCACATCGAAACCGAGGTCGATCAGGTCGCGGGCGACCTGGGCGACGAAACGCTTGTCGTCCTCGCGCACGCTGATGAACGCGGTGCCGCCGGTCGGCAGGATCTCGCTGGCGCCCAACTGGGCCTTGGCGAAGGCCTCGGCGAAGCTGTCACCCACACCCATCACCTCGCCGGTGGACTTCATCTCCGGGCCGAGGATCGGGTCGACACCGGGGAACTTGGCGAACGGGAACACCGCTTCCTTGACGCTGAAGAACGGCGGGATGATTTCCTTGGTGAGACCGACTTCCGCCAGGGTCTTGCCGGCCATCACGCGGGCGGCGATCTTGGCCAGCGAGGTGCCGATGCACTTGGAGACGAACGGCACGGTACGCGAGGCGCGCGGGTTGACCTCGATGACGTAGATGTCCTCGCCCTGCACGGCCATCTGCACGTTCATCAGGCCGACGACACCCAGCTCCAGGGCCATTTTCTTGACCTGTTCGCGGATCTCGTCCTGGATGTGCTGCGGCAGCGAGTACGGCGGCAGCGAGCAGGCGGAGTCGCCGGAGTGCACGCCGGCCTGCTCGATGTGCTGCATGATCGCGCCGATCACCACGGTCTCGCCGTCGCACACCGCGTCGATGTCGACCTCGATGGCGCAGTTGAGGAAGTGGTCGAGCAGTACCGGGCTGTCGTTGGACACCTTCACCGCTTCGCGCATGTAGCGCTTGAGTTCTTCTTCCTGGTAGACGATTTCCATCGC
>RCUJ01000404.1_pt1 | contig 24885 bp, 22 predicted proteins | sample 2166321 | NCBI WGS metagenome assembly RCUJ01 (sample SAMN09932808, study PRJNA488358) | compost metagenome | feature: garden; material: soil; isolation source: compost soil in an enriched community after 118 h of incubation | place: Germany: Experimental Botanical Garden Goettingen | collected... | reverse complement strand
TTGATGAACAGGCAACGGCCGAACAGGTTGTGCCAGGCGGTCTCGGTGGTCATCTTGACGGCCAGGTAATGCTCGGGATCGGAGCCGACGTGCACATGGGAGACGAAGCGCTCGCGCTCGGTCACATAAGCCTCGACACGAGCCCAGAGTGCATCGAACTTGTCCGCCGGGAAGGGGCGGTTGATGTTGCCCCAGGCGATCTTGGCGTCGGTGCTCGGCTCTTGAACGATGAAACGATCTGCCGGAGAACGACCGGTGCGATGACCGGTATTCACTACCAACGAACCGTTGGCGGCCAGTTCACCCTCGCCACGACGGATGGCCTCTTCGACCAGTTGCGCGGCGCTGATATCGGTGTACACGGCGTTATTGGCTTGCGTCATGTGGTTCCCCGTCGGCGAAAAGCCGAGTCCTCCAAACGATTTGTAGTGGGTACTGCGACCCGCTACCGCGAAAAAAGTGCGCGCGATTATGCCAGAAAAGCCCGCTTTGGGTAGAAACCTCCTGTCAGACGGGCATATTCCTGACCGATAATCGCACCCCGGTCACACAGCGACCCAAGGGGCACACTACCTCATTTCAGTGGCGGGTTTCCGAGGGGGCGGCGCTGCCGCCGCCGGCGAACAGCTGGGCGATATCCGCCGCGTCGAAGCTGTAGCGCTGGTTGCAGAACTGGCAGTCGATCACCACGGTGCCGCCACTTTCCTGCAGCAGGGCTTCCGCGTCCTGCTGGCCCAGGCTGACCAGCGCATTGGCCGAACGCTGGCGCGAGCAGCTGCAACGGAAATGGATGGCCTGCGGATCGAACAGGCGCACCGTTTCCTCGTGATAGAGGCGGTGAAGGATGGTTTGGTTGTCCAGGCCGAGCAGCTCCTCGGCGGTCAGAGTGTCGGCCAGGGTGGTCAGGTGCTGCCAACTGGCCTCGCGGGCCTCGGGGTCCTTCAGGCGGTCGGCGGGCAGGGCCTGGAGCAGCATGCCGCGGGCATTGCGGCCATCAGCGTTGAGCCAGAACCGGGTGGGCAGCTGCTGGGAATTGTCGAAGTAGCCCGAGAGGCATTCGGCCAGGGTGGCGCCTTCGAGGGCGACTATGCCCTGGTAGCGCTGGCCCTGCTTCGGATCGACGGTCAGGGTGAGTGCGCCTTCGGGCATCAGCTCGTGCAGGCCGGCACCCGCGGTGACCTGGCTGGCGTGGTAACGGGCAATACCGCGCACTTCACGATCGCTGGAGCATTCCACCATCAGCAGCGGAACCGCGCCGGAGGAACGTGCCTGGAGCACGAGCAGCCCATCGAATTTGAGGGTACCGACCAGCAGTGATGCTGCGGCGAGCATCTCGCCGAGCAACTGGGCGACCGGCTCCGGGTAGGGGTGCTTGGCCAGCACGTGGGCGTAGCTCTCGCCCAGGGAGACCATTTCACCGCGCACGTCGGTGTCGTCGAAGAGAAAGCGTTGGGTGAAATCGGACATGCCGGACTCGCTGCGTTTTGGCCATAGTGGCCGAAAGGCTGGCGATTTTAGGCGCAAATCGAGTGGCCGACCAAGGGCCGGCTGTCTATCGCCGGCGCGGGTGTTTTCTATCGATGCGGTCTCACTCCTGACCACCTCGGAACTGGTGGATCTGCCGCCGCTGCTTCTTGGTCGGCCGCCCGTCGGTCTGTACCCCCAGGGCGCCGGCCTTGCGCATCGCGGCGGCCTCCTCGCGCTTGGCCAGGCTCGCGGCGGTTTCCTCATAGAGTGCCTGCGCCTCCGGTGCGCCGCGACGCACCGCGGACAGCGCGCGAACCACCACGGTGCGCTCGTCGAACCCGGTGCGGATCACGTACTCGTCGCCGATCCTCGGTTCCTTGGAGGGTTTGCAGCGGTCGCCGCGGTGGTGCACCTTGCCGCCTTCTATGGCCTCCTTGGCCAGGGCGCGGGTCTTGTAGAAGCGCGCGGCCCAGAGCCATTTGTCGAGGCGCACCTTGTCATCGTCTTTGTCTTCTTTTCCACTCATGTCTCGTTTCCAACCTGACCTGTCCCATTCGCCAGCCCCGACTAAGCTCAGCCAGGGCCTGATGCAGTTGTCACATGGGCCCACTAGAATGCGCCAACTTTACCGGAAAGCCTGTATTGAAGACTTTCGACCATCTCTCCGTGATCGGACTCCGTGAATGGATCGCCCTGCCGGAACTCGGCATGGTCGGCCTGCGCGCGAAGATCGATACCGGCGCCAGCACCTCCACCCTGCACGCCAGCGACATAGTGCCCTTCCAGAAGCACGGCGAGCGCTGGGTCCGGTTCACCGCGCACCTCGGCACCCTGGTGCAGCGGCGGCACCGTTGCGAGGCGCAGGTGGTCTCGGTGAAGACCATCAAAAGCTCCAATGGCCAGGCACAGACCCGCTATGTCATCCGCACCCAGCTGGCGCTTGGCGATCGGGTCTGGCCCATCGAGTTCACCCTGGCCTGCCGCAAGACCATGCGCTACCGCGTACTACTGGGCTCCAAGGCCCTGGTACAGGCGCAGCTCGTGGTCAATCCGGCCCTCACCTACGTACAAGAAAAACCGACTCTTTCCCTTCCGGGTGCCCAATGAAAATCGCCGTGTTATCGCGCAATCCGCGCCTGTATTCGACCCGCCGACTGGTGGAGGCCGGCCATCAGCGCGGTCATGAAATGGTGGTGATAGACACCCTGCGCGCCTATATGAACATCGCCAGCCACAAGCCGCAGATCCATTATCGCGGCCAGCCGCTGGAAGGCTTCGACGCTGTGATCCCGCGCATCGGCGCATCGGTCACCTTCTATGGCTGCGCCGTTTTGCGCCAGTTCGAGATGATGGGCGTGTTCCCGCTCAACGAATCGGTGGCCATCAGCCGCTCGCGGGACAAGCTGCGCTCGCTGCAATTGCTGTCGCGCAAGGGGATCGGCCTGCCGGTTACCGGCTTCGCCCATTCCCCGGACGACATTCCCGACCTGATCCGCATGGTCAATGGCGCGCCGCTGGTGATCAAGGTGCTGGAAGGCACCCAGGGCATAGGCGTGGTGCTCTGCGAGACGGAGAAGGCGGCGGAGTCGGTGATCGAGGCCTTCATGGGCCTGAAGCAGAACATCATGGTGCAGGAATACATCCGCGAAGCCGGCGGCGCCGACATCCGCTGCTTCGTGGTCGGCGACAAGGTGATCGCGGCGATGAAGCGCCAGGCCAAGCCCGGCGAGTTCCGCTCCAACCTGCACCGCGGCGGCACCGCCAGCCTGATCAAGATCACCCCCGAGGAGCGCATGACCGCGATCCGCGCGGCCAAGGCCATGGGCCTGGGCGTAGCCGGGGTCGACATCCTGCGCTCCAACCACGGCCCGCTGGTGATGGAAGTGAACTCCTCGCCGGGCCTGGAAGGCATCGAGACCACCACCGGTCACGACGTCGCGGCGATGATCATCCAGCACATCGAGGAACACGCCCGGCCCAACCAGACGCGGACCAAGGGACGGGGCTAGGCCGCATCCCGCGGCAGCAGCAGCCCCAGCGGCAGACACACCCGCGCCTCCACGCCGCCGCCGGAGCGGTTGCGCAGCTCGACGCTGCCGCCGTGCTGGGCGGCGATGCGCTTGACGATGGCCAGACCGAGGCCGGTGCCCTTGCTGCTGCGCGCACGGTCGCCGCGGATGAACGGGTTGAAGATGTCGTCCAGCTCGGCCGGATCGATGCCCGGGCCGCGGTCGAGCACGCTGAGCACCACGTAGGGCGCCGCCGCGCCGCCGGACAGGCTGGCGCACACCTCGACGCCGCTGCCGCCGTGGCGCAGGGCGTTCTCCATCAGGTTGGCGAGCAGGCGCTTGATCGACACCCGGCGCAGCGGCATGGCCGGCAGCGGCTCCAGGCACAGGCGCACGCGCTCCTCGCTCTGGTTGAGCGGCGCCGCCACCTCGCGGATCAGCTCGTTGAGGTCGAGTTCCTCCAGCGGCTCGTCGCGGCCGTCGCGGATGAAGGCGAGGAACTGGTCGAGGATCGCGTCCATGTCCTCGATGTCGCGGACCATGTCCTCGGTCAGCTCGTTGTCGGTGGACAGCAGCTCCAGCGACAGGCGCAGGCGGGTCAGCGGCGTGCGCAGGTCGTGGGACACCCCGGCGAGCATCAGCTCGCGCTCGCGGGCGGCCTGCTCGACGTCCGCGGACATCTGGTTGAAGGCGCGGTACAGCTCGGTCATCTCGCTCGGCGTGTCGCTCACCGGCAGGCGCACGCTGCGGCCGCGGCCGACCTGGCGGGCGGCGAACACCAGGCGCTTGAGCGGCAGGCTGAGCTGGCGTACCAGCAGCCAGGCCGCCGCGGTGGACAGCAGGCCGATGGCGAGGAACCAGCCAAGCACGCTCCAGATGCGCTGCACCTTGAGCGGATAGGGATACAACGGCACCTCGACCCAGTCCGGACCGAGCGCCGGCGCCAGTACCCACAGGCGCGGCGCGCGCTGGGCGCGCATGCGCAGCTCGGTGTCCTCGCCCAGCTCCTGGCGCATTTGCGCCTGCAGCACCTCGGTGTAGGGCCAGTGGTACTCACCGGCCGGCACCTCGTCCTGCTTGAGCTGGCGCAGGCCGGCGGCGGCGGCGATCGCCTCGCGCGAGGCCGGGTCGGCCGCCCAGTAGGCGCGCAGGGTCAGCGCGGTACCGTGGCTGTACTGGCGGTCGACCAGCATGTCCTCGTTCATCAGCAGGTAGACCAGGGTCAGCGCCTTGGAGAACAGCACGACGATCAGCACCAGCCAGAGGATGCGGGCGAACACGCTCTGCGGGAACCAGACCGGCGTTCTCACTTGCGCGCGCTGCCGTCCGGCACGAACACGTAGCCGACACCCCACACCGTCTGGATGTAGCGCGGCTTGGAGGGATCGGGCTCGATCAGCCGGCGCAGACGGGAGATCTGCACGTCGATCGAGCGCTCCAGGGCATCCCACTCGCGGCCGCGCGCCAGGCTCATCAGCTTGTCGCGGGTCAGCGGCTCGCGGGCGTGCTGAACCAGCGCCTTGAGCACGGCGAACTCGCCGGTGGTGAGCATGTGCACCTCGCCGCCGCGGCTCAGCTCGCGGGTGCCGAGGTTGAGCTGGTAGTCGCCGAAGCTCACCGTTTCCTCCTCGCTGCCCGGTGCGCCCGGCACCACCGGCGCCTGGCGGCGCAGCACGGCGCGGATGCGCGCCAGCAGCTCGCGCGGGTTGAACGGCTTGGCCAGGTAGTCGTCGGCGCCCTGCTCCAGCCCCTGGATGCGGCTGGCCTCGTCGCCCTTGGCGGTGAGCATGATGATCGGCATGCGGTTGCCCTGCTCGCGCAGGCGGTGGCAGGCGGACAGGCCGTCCTCGCCGGGCAGCATCAGGTCGAGCACCACCAGGTTGAACAGCTCGCGGGACAGCAGGCGGTCCATCTGTTCGACGTTCTCCACCGTCTTGACGCGGTAGCCCTGCTCGTCGAGAAAGCGCTCGAGCAGGCGGCGCAGACGCACGTCGTCGTCGACGATGAGGATTTTTTCGCCTTCCGGCTGGCTGCTGGCAGTGCTGTTCATCGGGAGTCCTCGAAAATATCGGCCGATTATGGCGCAGCCGCGGCAGCGCCATGTACAGCCATTGTTAGCAGATTTTTCCCCCGGCCCGCCCTGCGCCTCGCCAGAAACGGGCCGCTGGGTATAATCCGGCCCTTTGCGGCCTCCCGGCCACCTTCCCCCGCACCAGCAGGAAGTCATATGGACAGCATCAACGCCCGCATCGCCGAGGAACTCGGCGTCCGCCCGCAACAGGTCGCCGCCGCCGTGGCGCTGCTCGACGAAGGCTCGACCGTGCCCTTCATCGCCCGCTACCGCAAGGAAGTGACCGGCAGCCTCGACGACACCCAGTTGCGCACCCTCGAAGAGCGCCTGCGCTACCTGCGCGAGCTGGACGAGCGTCGCGCCTCGATCCTCGCCAGCATCGAGGAACAGGGCAAGCTGACCCCGGAACTGGCCCGCGAAATCAAGCTGGCCGACACCAAGACCCGCCTCGAAGACCTCTACCTGCCCTACAAGCAGAAGCGCCGCACCAAGGGCCAGATCGCCCTGGAGGCCGGCCTCGGCGAGCTGGCCGATGCGCTGTTCGCCGACCCGGCGCTGGACCCGGAGCGCGAAGCGGCGCGCTTCGTCGATGCCGACAAGGGCTTCGCCGACGTCAAGGCGGTGCTCGACGGCGCCAAGTACATCCTCATGGAGCGCTTCGCCGAGGACGCCGACCTGCTGGCCAAGCTGCGCGGCTTCCTCAAGGACAACGCCACCCTCAGCGCGCGCCTGGTCGCCGGCAAGGAGCAGGAAGGCGCCAAGTTCAGCGACTACTTCGAGCACGACGAAATGCTCAAGGGCGTGCCGTCGCACCGCGCCCTGGCGATCTTCCGCGGCCGCAACGAGGGCGTGCTGAGCGCCAGCCTGAAGGTCGGCGAAGAGCTGCCGGGGAGCATGCATCCGTGCGAAGGCATGATCGCCGAGCGCTTCGCCATCGAGAACCGCGGCCGCGCCGCCGACAAATGGCTGGCCGAGGTGGTGCGCTGGACCTGGAAGGTCAAGCTGTACACCCACCTGGAAACCGACCTGCTCGGCGAGCTGCGCGAGGCCGCCGAGAGCGAGGCGATCAACGTGTTCGCCCGCAACCTGCACGACCTGCTGCTCTCCGCGCCGGCCGGCCCGCGCTGCACCCTGGGCCTCGACCCCGGCCTGCGCACCGGCTGCAAGGTCGCCGTGGTGGATGCCACCGGCAAGCTGCTGGACACCGCCACCGTCTATCCGCACGCGCCGCGCAACGACTGGGACGGCACCCTCGCCGTGCTGGCGCGGCTGTGCGCCAAGCACCAGGTCGAGCTGATCGCCATCGGCAACGGCACCGCCAGCCGCGAGAGCGACAAGCTGGCCGCCGACCTGATCAAGCAGGTCCCCGGTCTCAAGCTCACCAAGGTCATGGTCTCCGAGGCCGGCGCTTCGGTGTATTCCGCCTCCGAGCTGGCCGCCAGGGAATTCCCCGACCTGGACGTGTCGATCCGCGGCGCGGTGTCCATCGCCCGTCGCCTGCAGGACCCGCTGGCCGAGCTGGTGAAGATCGAGCCCAAGGCCATCGGCGTCGGCCAGTACCAGCACGACGTCTCCCAGCTCAAGCTGGCCCGTTCGCTGGACGCGGTGGTCGAGGACTGCGTGAACGCCGTCGGCGTCGACGTCAACACCGCCTCCGCCGCCCTGCTGGCGCGCATCTCCGGCCTCAACGCGACCCTGGCGCAGAACATCGTGCAGTTCCGCGACGCCAACGGCGCCTTCGCCTCGCGCGCCGCGCTGAAGAAGGTGCCGCGCCTGGGCGACAAGACCTTCGAGCTGGCCGCCGGCTTCCTGCGCGTGATGAACGGCGACAACCCGCTGGACGCCTCGGCGGTGCACCCGGAGACCTACCCGCTGGTCAAGCGCATCGCCGCCGACACCGGCCGCGACATCCGCTCGCTGATCGGCGACTCGGGCTTCCTCAAGCGCCTCGACCCGGCCAAGTTCACCGACGAGAGCTTCGGCCTGCCGACCGTCACCGACATCCTCAAGGAACTCGACAAGCCCGGCCGCGACCCGCGCCCGGAGTTCAAGACCGCCGAGTTCCAGGAAGGCGTCGAGAGCCTCAAGGACCTGGTGCCGGGCATGATGCTGGAAGGCGTGGTGACCAACGTCACCAACTTCGGCGCCTTCGTCGACATCGGCGTGCACCAGGACGGCCTGGTGCACATCAGCGCGCTGTCGGAGAAGTTCGTCAAGGATCCCTACGAGGTGGTCAAGGCCGGCGACATCGTCAAGGTCAAGGTCATGGAGGTGGACATCCCGCGCAACCGCGTCGGCCTGTCGATGCGCATGGGCGACACCCCCGGCGAGAAGGTCGATGGCCCCCGTGGCGGGCAATCCCGTGGTGGCGGCAAGCCCGGCAACGCGCCGCGCAGCGAGCGCCACTCCAGCCAGGACAAGCCGGCACCGAGCAACCCGGGCATGGCCGCGCTGTTCGCCAACGCCAAGCAGATCAAGAAGCGCTGAGATGACCGACGTACGCGAAGTGACCACCAGCGCCTTCAGCCACCTGCTCGGCAGCGAACTGACCCGCCTGGACGACGGCGAGGCCGAGGTGCGCCTGGCGCTCAAGCCCGAGCTGCGCAACCGCGCCGGCAAGCTGCACGGCGGGGCGATCTTCAGCCTGGTCGACATCGCCATGGGCCTGGCCTGCTCCAGCGCCCACGGCTTCGACCGCCACAGCGTCACCGTGGAGTGCAAGATCAACTACATGCGCGCCATCGACGAAGGCGAAGTGCTCTGCCAGGCGAAGGTGATCCACCACGGCAGCCGCACCTTGGTGGTGGAGGCCGAGGTGCGCCAGGGCGACGCCCTGGTGGCGCGCGCCCAGGGCACCTTCATGCTGGTCTAGTCTTCCCCGGATAAAGGCAAGCCTGCCCCGGCAGGAGCCAATTTAGTTGCGATGACCTCTGGCGGTCATCGCGGATAAATCCGCTCCCGCCGGCCTCGCCCCTTGAGACTACCGCCCGTCGCCCCCATAGTGCGCACACAATGCCAACAGGAATCCGACTTTTGAGCGATCTACTTTCCCGCCGCCTGGCCCTGCTCGACAGTGCCGAACAGCGCGACCTGCTGCGCCACTGCCGCCACGGCCTGGAGAAGGAAAGCCTGCGCGTCGATCCCGCCGGCCACCTGGCGCTGACCCCGCACCCGCAGGCGCTGGGCTCGGCGCTGACCCACGCACAGATCACCACCGACTATTCCGAGGCGCTGCTGGAGTTCATCACCGCCGCCGAGGAAGACCCGGCGCGCAGCCTCGACGAGCTGGACGCCATCCACCGCTTCGCCTACGCCCAAATGGGCGAGGAGCTGCTGTGGACCCACTCGATGCCGTGCAAGCTGCCGGCCGAGGCCGACATCCCGATCGCCGAATACGGCAGCAGCCATATCGGCCGGATCAAGCACGTCTACCGCAAGGGCCTGGCGGTGCGCTACGGCAAGGCCATGCAGTGCATCGCCGGCATCCACTACAACTTCTCCCTGCCCGAAGCGTTGTGGCCGCTGCTGCAGCAAGCGGAAGGCGACAGCCGCCCGGCACAGGACTGGCAGTCGGAGCGCTACGTCGCCCTGATCCGCAACTTCCGCCGCTACAGCTGGCTGCTGATGTACCTGTTCGGCGCCTCGCCGGCGGTGTGCGCCAGCTTCCTCAAGGAGCGCGAACACAACCTGGAAACCCTTGGCGAGGGCACCCTGTACCTGCCCTGGGCGACCAGCCTGCGGATGAGCGACCTGGGCTACCAGAACAACGCCCAGGCCAGCCTGCGCCCCTGCTACAACGACCTCGACAGCTACCTGGCCAGCCTGCGCCAGGCGGTGTCGACGCCCTACCCGCCCTACGAGGCCATCGGCCTGCAAAAAGACGGCGAGTGGCAGCAACTCAACACCAACGTGCTGCAGATCGAGAACGAGTTCTACTCGAGCATCCGCCCCAAACGCGTGGCCAACTCCGGCGAACGACCGATCCAGGCCCTCGGCGCGCGCGGCGTGCAGTACGTCGAAGTGCGCTGCCTGGACATCGACCCGTTCCTGCCGCTGGGCATCGACCTGGTCGCCGCCCGTTTCCTCGACGCCTTCCTGCTCTACTGCGCCCTGGAAGACAGCCCGAACATGGCCGGCGACGAGTGCCGCGAGTGCACCAGCAACTTCGCCCTGACCGTCAAGGAAGGCCGCAAGCCGGGTCTCGCCCTGCAGCAGCACGGCGAAGCACGCGAGCTGACCGCCTGGGGACTGGAACTGCTCGAGCGCATCGAGGCCTGCGCGGCCCTGCTCGACGCCGCCCACGGCAGCGACCTGCACCAGCTTGCCCTCAACGCCCAGCGCGCCAAGCTGGAGGATCCCAGCCTGACCCCGTCGGCGCGGGTGCTGCGCAGCCTGCGCGAGGACAATCTCAGCTTCTTCGCCTTCGCCCAGCGCCAGTCCGAACGCCACGCAGCCTGGTTCCGCAGCCGGCCGCTGGACGCCGAAAGCCAGGCCGCCTTCACCCAGTCCGCCCGCGACTCGCTGGCCGCCCAGGCACAGCTGGAGCAGGAACAGCAGGGCAGCTTCGAGGAGTTCGTCGAGCGCTACATGGCGGCTATCGAGCCGAGCGCGTAACGCCGGGCGCGGTAGCCCACGCGATCGCCCCGAGGGCGGGCCTCCCAGCGGAGTGCCCGCCCTCTTTGCTTCACAGCAGCGGCTTCTCGAACACCTTCGACTGCCTCTGGAAGTTGTACAGCGAGGCGCGCGCCGCCGGCAGGCGCTCGACGCTGCTCGGCTTGAAGCCGCGTTCCTGGAACCAGTGGGCGGTGCGGGTGGTGAGCACGAACAGGGTCTTGATGCCCTGGGCGCGGGCGCGCTGTTCGATGCGGGCGAGCAGGTCGTCGCCGCGGCCGCCCTGGCGGTATTCGGGGTGCACGGCCAGGCAGGCCAGCTCGCCCCAGTCGGAATCCGGCACCGGGTAGAGCGCGGCGCAGGCGATGATCAGGCCCTCGCGCTCGACGATGCTGAACTGGCCGATCTCGCGCTCGAGCACCTCGCGCGAACGGCGCACCAGGATGCCCTGCTCCTCCAGCGGGCGGATCAGTTCGAGCAGACCACCGACGTCGTCGATACCGGCCTCGCGCAACTGCTCGAACTGCTCCTGGGCGACCAGGGTGCCGGCGCCCTCGCGGGTGAACAGTTCGTTCAGCAGCGCGCCGTCCTGGCCGTAGCTGACGATGTGGCTGCGCCGCACGCCGCCACGGCAGGCCTGGGCAGCGGCGTCCAGCAGCTCGCCCTGGTAGTCGCCGCCGAGACGGGCCAGATGCGCCGGCACCTGCTGCGGGCGCAGCTCGCGCACCAGTTGGCCGGCATCGTCGAGCACGCCGCGCTCGGCACCGAACAGGATCAGCTTGTCGGCCTGCAGTTCGATGGCCGCGCTCTGCGCCACGTCCTCGCAGGCCAGGTTGAAGATCTCCCCGGTGGGCGAGTAGCCGACCGACGACAGCAGGACGATGCGCCGCTCGTCGAGCAGGCGCTCGATGCCCTTGCGGTCGATGCGCCGCACTTCGCCGGTGTGCTGGTAGTCGACGCCGTCGACCACGCCGATCGGCCGCGCGGTGACCAGGTTGCCGCCAACCACGCGCAGGCGGGCGCCCTGCATCGGCGAGGCGGCCATGTCCATCGACAGGCGCGCCTCGATGCCGAGGCGCAGGCCGCCGACCGCCTCGACCACGCACTCCAGGGTCGGCCCGTCGGTGACCCGCAGGCCATGGTGGAAGCGCGGCTGCAGACCACGGGCGGCCAGACGCGCCTCGATCTGCGGGCGTGAGCCGTGGACCAGCACCAGGCGCACGCCGAGGCTGTGCAGCAGTACCAGGTCGTGGACGATGTTGCCGAAGTTGGCATGTTCGACCCCATCGCCCGGCAGCATGACCACGAAGGTGCGGTCGCGGTGGGCATTGATGTAGGGCGAGGCGTGGCGGAGCCAGTTGACGTAGTCGTGCATGGGTGTGGCCTATGGGGTGTTCGTCTGAAGGTGCCGGTGCGGCGAGCAGTCTACTGTCAGGAGACGCCGTGAACCCATCCATGGGGCTTCACGGCGTCATCCATGACGCCGAGACTCCTGCCAGCAGCCTGCTCGCTGTACATGCGACTGCAGCGCCGCTGCGGCTCCTACGGAATCGGTTGGGCATCGAGGCAATAGTGCCCGATCAGCCCGCGCAGCAGCTCGACGCACGGCGCGATGCGGGAAAGATCGAGGTACTCGTCCGGCTGGTGGGCGCAGGCGATGTCGCCGGGGCCGAGGACGATGGTCTCGCAGCCGAGCTGTTGCAGATACGGCGCCTCGGTGCCGAAGGCCACAGCCTCGGCGGCCGTGCCGGTGAGGCGCTCGGCCAGGCGCACCAACTCGCTGTCAGCGGCCTGCTCGAAGGGAGGTACGCCGGGGAACAGCGGGCCGTAGTCGATGCGCACGCCGCGCTGCTCGGCCAGCGGCTGCAGCTTGCCGCGGATCGCCGCGCGCAGCTGCTCGGGGTCCATGCCCGGCAGCGGGCGCAGGTCGAACTCCAGGGCGCACTGGCCGCAGATGCGGTTGGGATTGTCGCCGCCGTGGATGCAGCCGAGGTTCAGCGTCGGCTGCGGCACGTTGAACAGCGGGTTGTTGTACTCGCGCTGCCACTGGCCGCGCAGGGTGAGCAGCTCGCCGATGGCTGCGTGCATGGCTTCCAGCGCGCTACGTCCCAGCGACGGATCGGAGGAGTGGCCGCTCTGCCCATGGATGTCGATGCGCTCCATCATCACCCCCTTGTGCAGGCGGATCGGCTTGAGGCCGGTCGGCTCGCCGATCACCGCGGCGCGGCCCAGCGGACGGCCGGCCTCGGCCAGGGCGCGGGCACCGCTCATCGAGCTTTCCTCGTCGCAGGTGGCGAGGATCAGCAGCGGCTGGCGGAACGGCTGATCGAGCAGCGGGCGCACGGCCTCGATGATCAGCGGGAAGAAGCCCTTCATGTCGCAGCTGCCCAGACCGTACCAGCGGTCGTCGCGCTCGGTGAGCTGCAGCGGGTCGCACTTCCACAGCGCGGCATCGAAAGGCACGGTATCGCTGTGGCCGGCCAGCACCAGGCCGCCGGGGCCGGAGCCGAAGGTCGCCAGCAGGTTGCACTTGCCGGGAGCGATGTCCTGGATCTCGCAGGCGAAGCCGAGATCGCTCAGCCAGCCGGCCAGGCGCTCGATCAGCGGACGGTTGGGCAGGTCGAGGGCCGCCTGGGTGCAACTCACCGACGGCAGGGCGATCAGTTCGGCGAACTGCTGCTTGAGACTGGGAAGGGGCATGGCGGCACTCCGGAAACAGTGCCTTGCATGATAGGCCGGGTGGCCCGAGGGGGAAACCGCCGCGACCGCCCGCCAGGACGGTCGCGGCGGCCGGCCTCAGACGAAGATCGCCTTGAGGATGGTGAAGAAGATGATGGCGAGGATCGCGCCAGCCGGCAGGGTGATGATCCACGACATGAAGATCTTGCCGATCACGCCGAGGTTCAGCGCGCCGATGCCGCGGGCCATGCCGATGCCGAGCACCGCGCCGACCAGGGTGTGGGTGGTGGACACCGGCAGGCCGATGGCCGAGGCGCCGACCACGGTGGACGCGGTGGCCAGCTCGGCGGCGAAGCCGCGGCTGGGGGTCAGCTCGGTGATTTCCTTGCCGATGGTGGCGATCACCTTGTAGCCGTAGGTGGCCAGGCCGATGACGATGCCGACGGCACCGAGCAGCAGCACCCAGCCCGGCACCGCCGACTTGGCGCCGACCGCCATGTCGCCGCCGGACTGGATCACGCCGACGATACCGGCCAGCGGGCCGACCGCATTGGCCACGTCGTTGGCGCCGTGGGCGAAGGCCATCGAGCAGGCGGTGAACACCATCAGCACGGCGAACACCTTCTCCACGCTGGCGTAGTGGAAGCCCTTGTCCGCCTCGGCATCCACCTGGATGCGACTGAGGATGGCGATGCCGACCAGCATCACCAGCACACCGATGCCGACCGCCAGCAGGATGCCCTGACCGCTGCTGAGGTGCAGGCCGACATGCTTGAGGCCCTTGGTCACCGTCATCAGCGCGACCATGAAGCCGGTGAGGAACATGTAGACGGGCACGAAGCGCTTGGCGTTGCGGAACGGCTCATCGGTGTCGATGATCAGCCTCTGCACGCTCATGAACAGGCCGAAGGCGACCAGGCCGGAGAGGAACGGGGTGATCACCCAACTGGCGACGATCGGGCCGATGGCGCTCCACTGCACCGCATCCATCGACACGCCGACCGCGGCGAAGCCGATCACCGCGCCGATGATCGAGTGGGTGGTGGACACCGGCCAGCCCTTGGCGGTGGCCACCATCAGCCAGGTGCCGGCTGCCAGCAGCGCCGACATCATGCCCAGCACCATCAGGTCGGGAGAGATGACCTCGGCATCGACGATGCCGTTCTTGATGGTTTCGGTGACTTCGCCGCCGGCCAGGTAGGCGCCGCAGAACTCGAAGACCATGGCGATGAAGATCGCCTGCTTGATGGTCAGCGCGCGTGAGCCGACCGAGGTGCCCATGGCGTTGGCCACGTCGTTGGCGCCCACACCCCAGGCCATGAAGAAACCGAAGGCACAGGCGAGCACCAGGAGTACGAAGCCGTAATCCGCGATAAGAGACATAGGAAGTTCTCGTTGATCCTAGACAGATTGCCGCCGCTCAGCGCGCCAGCAGTTGCTCCAGACGATTGCCGACCCGCTCGGCACGGTCGGCCACATCGCCGATCCATTCGATGATCTGGTAGAGGAACATCACGTCGACCGGCGGCAGTTCCTTCTCCAGCTTGAACAGGGTGCGACGCACCTCGATCTGGATGCGGTCGGTGTCCTGTTCGATGATTTCCAGCTCCTCGACCATGTTCTCCACCAGGGTCGCCTCGCGACCGCCGAAGCCCGTCTCGAGCAGCTCGTCCAGCTCGTTCATCGCCTTCAGCGCCTGGGCGCTGGCGTCGACGGTGCGCTGCACGTAGGCCAGCATCAGCGGCTGCAGGGCGTGCGGGATGGTCATCTGGCGGCCCAGCATCAGGCCGGCGATGTCCTTGGCGCGGTTGGCGACTTTGTCCTGTACACTGAGCAGCTCGAGCAGATCCGAGCGTGGCACCGGCAGGAACAGGCTTTTCGGCAGGTGGATACGCACGCTCTTCTTGAGCTTGTCGGCTTCCTGCTCCAGGCGTGACATCTCCTGCTGAATCTCTTCCACCCGCGGCCAGTCCTCGGCGACGACGGCCTGGAAGAACGGCAGGAGGTTCGCCGCACATTCGTGTGCCTTGGCAATGTGCTGCTGCATCGGCCCGATCGGGGAACGGCCAAACAGGCTGACGAAGGGATTGATCGGCATGGGGTAAAACCCTGTTGAAAAGGATCCCGATTATAAAGCCGCCCCCCGCAGCCCCGCCAGCGCGCTCTCATTTTGTTGTCACAGTTGTCTGATAAGGGCAGGACCCGCCAGTCATGGTCAAAGAAACCGAAATCAAGCTGCGCGCCAGCCGCGCCACCCTCACCGCCCTGCGCGAGCACCCGCTGCTGAAGAAGCGCAACAAGAGCGGCTGGCAGCACTGCGAGCTGTTCAACCAGTACTTCGACACCCCCAGCCGCGAGCTGGCCCAGGCCAAAGTCGCCCTGCGCCTGCGCCGCGACGGCGAGCAGTTCATCCAGACGCTGAAGGGCCGCGGGCAGAGCATCGCCGGACTGTCCGAGCGCAACGAGTGGGACTGGCCGCTGGACAAGAACAAGCTGGACCTGAAGAAGCTGACCGACGAGTGCTGGCCGGCCGAACTGGCCGAGCTGGACAAGAAGACCCTCAAGCCGATCTTCACCACCGACTTCGTCCGCGACAAGGCCGAGATCGCCTGGGGCCGCGGCAAGGCCAAGGTGGTGATCGAGGCGGCGCTGGATCTCGGCAAGGTGATCGCCGGCAAGCAGCACGAGGAAATCTGCGAGCTGGAGCTGGAGCTGCGCGAGGGCGATCCCGCCGCGCTGCTGGAGCTGGCCATCGAGCTGGCCGCCAAGCTGGCGCTGATGCCCTGCGACATCAGCAAGGCCGAGCGCGGCTACCGGTTGTTCGATCCGTCCTGCTACAGCGTCAGCTTGCCGGAGCCGGCGCTCGATGCCGCCATGCCGTTGGACGACGCCTTCGCCGCGCTGGCCTGGCAACTGCTGGGCAACAGCCAGCGCCTGGCCGAGCAGTACCGCTTCAACGGCCACTGGAAACTGCTCGAACAGTGGCTGGCCCAGCTGATCGACCTGCGCGCCCTGCTCGGCAGCCTCGGCCAGGCGGCGCCGCGCGCCAGCTCCCGCGAGCTGCGCGAGGCTCTGGATGCCCTGCTCGAGGACTGGCGCCCGCACGTGCAGGCCGGCCAGGATGACGACAGCGTGCGCCAGGCCACCCCGGAGCAGTTCGCCGCCGAACTGGACGAACCGCGCTGGGGGCTGTTCTCCCTGCAGGCCTCGCGCTGGCTGCTGACCCGCGCCTGGACGGAAAAGCGCAACGAGCGCGGCGCACGCATCGGTGCCGCCAGCATCGGCCGCTGGCTGCAGCGCTTCCTCGCCGAGGAGGCCGCCGCCCTGCAACTGGACCGCTACCAACGCCAACCGGAAGACCTCGCCGAACAGCTGCCGCGCCTGGAGCGCATGCTGGTCTGGCTGCGCCTGGCGCGCAGCGTGCTGGACATCCCGGAAGCCGACCGCCTGTACGGCGAGCTGAACAAGCTGGCCGAACTGGCCAACCGCCCGCTCGGCGAAGACGAGCTGCTGGCAGCGCGCACCGCCCAGGCACTGACCGTGTTCATGACCAAGGGCTGGAAGGCGCTGAAGTAAGCCACACGCCCGCCAGTTGCCACGCGAGAGCGGGGCAACTGGCGGCCTCGCCGATCCGAAACATGATCCACCCCGGCGACAGCCCGTACATTTCCCGGCAAGCTTGCCCCTCGCGCCAACCGCTTGCCCGAGGAAGCCCATGACCGCCTTGTCCACCCCCGCCCAGGATCGCTGGATCGACCTCAACGACCTGCTGCGCGAGCTGGTCAGCCAGGGCCGCCTCGAGCAGGACTGCGCCGAACAGTGCCTGGCCATCCGCCGCAGTTCGCTGGACACCCAGCAGCATCCGCTGGAATTCATCGCCGCCCAGCAGCTCGACGACCACGCCCACCCCGGACGCAAGCTGGACCTGGAAACCCTCACCCAGTGGCTGGCCGCCCTGGCCAAGCAGCCCTACCTGCGCATCGACCCGCTGAAGATCGACGTTGCCGCGGTCACCCCGCTGATGTCCTACGCCTTCGCCCAGCGCCACAAGATCCTTGCCGTGGCGGTGAGCAGCGAGGCGGTGACCATCGCCAGCGCGCAGCCGTTCGTCGCCAGCTGGGAAGCCAACCTGACCCACGTGCTCAAGCGGCCGATCCTGCGGGTGGTGGCCAACCCAGCGGACATCCAGCGCTTCACCACCGAGTTCTACCGCCTGGCGCGCTCGGTCAGCGGCGCCTCGGGCAACGAGCAGAAGATCAGCGGGGTTGGCAACTTCGAGCAGCTGCTCAACCTCGGCGCGCAGGATCAGGAGCCGGACGCCAACGACGCGCACATCGTCAACATCGTCGACTGGCTGTTCCAGTACGCCTTCCAGCAGCGCGCCAGCGACATCCACATCGAGCCGCGCCGCGAGCAGGGTACCGTGCGCTTTCGCATCGATGGCGTGCTGCACAACGTCTACCAGTTCCCGCCGCAGGTCACCATGGCCATCGTCAGCCGGCTGAAGAGCCTGGGGCGGATGAACGTGGCGGAGAAGCGCAAGCCGCAGGACGGTCGGGTGAAGACCAAGGCCCCGGACGGCGGCGAGATCGAACTGCGCCTGTCCACCCTGCCCACCGCCTTCGGCGAGAAGCTGGTGATGCGTATCTTCGACCCCGAGGTGCTGCTCAAGGGCTTCGACCAGCTGGGCTTCTCGGCCGACGACCTCAAGCGCTGGCGGAGCATGACCGGCCAGCCCAACGGCATCATCCTGGTCACCGGCCCCACCGGCTCGGGCAAGACCACCACCCTCTACACCACGCTCAAGCAACTGGCGACGGCGGAGGTCAACGTCTGCACCATCGAAGACCCGATCGAGATGATCGAGGGCGCCTTCAACCAGATGCAGGTGCAGCACAACATCGACCTGAGCTTCGCCAGCGGCGTGCGCGCGCTGATGCGCCAGGACCCGGACATCATCATGGTCGGCGAGATCCGCGACCTGGAGACCGCCGAGATGGCCATCCAGGCGGCGCTGACCGGTCACCTGGTGCTATCCACCCTGCACACCAACGACGCGCCCAGCGCCATCACCCGCCTGCTCGAGCTGGGCGTGCCGCATTACCTGATCAAGGCCACCGTGCTCGGCGTGATGGCCCAGCGCCTGGTGCGCACCCTGTGCCCGCACTGCAAGGCGCCGCACACCATCGAGGCGGGCGACTGGCAGGAGCTGACCCGGCCGTGGAATGCGCCGCCACCGGCCAGCGCCATGCGCGCGGTGGGCTGCAACGAGTGCCGCGACACCGGCTACCGCGGCCGCGCCGGGGTATACGAGATTCTGCTGCTGTCGGAGAGCGTCAAGCAGCACATCCAGGCCGACACCGACCTGCCCGCCCTGCGCCGCCAGGCGTTCAAGGAAGGCATGCGCAGCCTGCGCCTGTCCGGCGCGCAGAAGATCGCCAGCGGGCAGACCACGGTGGAGGAAATCCTGCGGGTGACGCCGCAGAGCGAACAGAGGTAGGGGCTTCCCGGGAGTCGCCTGCTGGAGGCGCGACCTCGCGGCGACACGGGCCGCAGGCCCGCTCCGAGGCCAAGAATTTCGCCCCGGAGGCGGACCTCCCAGCTGAGCCGTCGACGGGCTCGCCGCTTAAGCCTGATTCAGCGCCGCGAGGATGGCATCGACGCCCGCCTGGGCGCACTGCTCGTCCTGCTCGGCGGTGGCGCCGGACACGCCGATGGCGCCGACCACGGCACCCTCGACCTTGACCGGCACGCCGCCGCCGAACATCGCCAGACGCGGGCGCTGCAGCAGGCCGTCGCGCACGCTGGCCGGCATACCGGCCAGGCGCTCTTCCCAGGCGCTGGTGGCGACGCCGAAGCCGGTGGCGGTCCAGGCCTTGTCGAGGGCGATGTCGCGGCTCGGCGCCGGTGCGCCGTCCATGTGCGCCAGGTGGATCAGCTGGCCGCTCGCATCGACGATCGACACGCTGACGCGCACTTTCAGATTGCGGGCTTCGGCGAGCACCGCCGGCAGCGCCAGCAGGGCCAGATCCAGGGACAGGGACAGTTGGTTGCGCAACATCGGACACCTCGCGGATGAGTTGTTGTTTTCGGGAGTCGAAGACCGCGACCGGTGCGGGCCGGTCTGGCGGGGGAAGCTAGCAGGCGAGCGGCAGGCAAGGCAATCGCCGGCAGGGCTGCTGGTGCGCCGGCACCTGGAACCAGACCTCAAGCAATGCCTGCGGCGGCGGGCAGCCTCAGGCGCTCTTGCGGCCGGGCTGCGCGCCGGGGGTGACCTTGCCCAGTTCCTGGAGCAGACGCATCAGGGTCTGGAAATTCTCCGGGCCGAACTGGCGCTGGATTTCCTTGTATTGGCGGCTCATCTCACCGCTCATTTCCTCGAACAGCTCGACACCCTTGGGGGTCAGGCTGACGCACAGGCGGCGCTGGTCGCTGGCCGGCTTCCAGCGTCGCACCAGGCCGTCACGCTCGAGGCGCATCAGCACGCCGGTCATGCTCGGGCGCAGGATGCAGGCCATCTCCGCCAGCTGGTGGCTTTCCAGCTCGCCGTGCGGGTACTGGCTGAGGATGCGGATCACCCGCCACTGTTGCTCGGTCAGATCGTGCTGGTTGAGCAACGGCCGGAAGAAGCTCATCGCCGCTTCGCGCGCCTGCAACAGGGCCAGGGTCAGTGAGGGGTCTTGCTTGGGCATGGAGGCCATGATGTTCCTACGCAAACGAACACGACGCCGCCCCATCCGGAGCGGCGCCATGCTTTACCACAGAAGGCGGTGGCGCACTCAGCCGCCGATACCCAGGCACATGTACTTCAGCTCGACGTAGTCGTCGATGCCGTAGTGCGAGCCTTCACGGCCGGTGCCGGACTCCTTGATGCCGCCGAACGGAGCGATCTCGGTGGAGATGATACCCTCATTGACGCCCACCATGCCGTACTCCAGCGCCTCGCTGACGCGCCAGGCGCGGCCCAGATCGCGGGTGTACAGGTAGGAGGCCAGGCCGAACTCGGTGTCGTTGGCCATGTGGATGGCTTCGGCTTCGGTCTTGAAGCGGAAGATCGGCGCCAGCGGACCGAAGGTCTCGTCGCGCGCCACCAGCATGTCCGGGGTCACGTCGCCGAGCACGGTCGGCTCGAAGAAGCTGCCGCCCAGGGCGTGCGGCTTGCCGCCGGCGAGCACCTTGGCGCCCTTGGCCACCGCGTCGGCGATGTGCTCCTCAACCTTGGCCACCGCCTTGGCGTTGATCAGCGGGCCCTGCTCGGCACCGGCTTCGCCGGCCGGAGCGACCTTGAGGGCATTGACCGCGGCCACCAGACGCTTGGCGAATTCGTCGTACACGCCGTCCTGCACCAGCATGCGGTTGGTGCACACGCAGGTCTGCCCGCTGTTGCGGTACTTGGAGGCCATGGCACCAGCCACGGCGGCGTCGAGGTCGGCGTCGTCGAAGACGATGAACGGTGCGTTGCCGCCCAGTTCCATGCTGACCTTCTTCATGGTGTCGGCGCACTGCGCCATCAGCATCTTGCCGATGCCGGTGGAGCCGGTGAACGACAGCTTGCGCACGCTCGGGTTGCGGGTCAGCTCGCCGCCGATGGCGCGGGCGTTGCCGGCGACCACGTTGACCACACCGGCGGGGATGCCGGCACGCACGGCCAGCTCGGCCAGGGCCAGGGCGGACAGCGGGGTCTCCGAAGCGGGCTTGATCACGATGGTGCAACCGGCGGCCAGGGCCGGGCCGGCCTTGCGGGTGATCATCGCGTTGGGGAAGTTCCACGGGGTGATCGCGGCGACCACGCCGATCGGCTGCTTGATCACCACCAGGCGGCGACCCTGCTTGTCGTGGGGGATCACGTCGCCGTAGATGCGCTTGGCTTCCTCGGCGAACCACTCGATGAAGCTGGCGCCGTAGGCGATCTCGCCACGGCTCTCGGTCAGCGGCTTGCCCTGTTCCCAGCTGAGCAGGCGGGCCAGGTCTTCCTGGTTGGCCATGATCAGCTCGAACCACTTGCGCAGCAGCGCCGAGCGCTCCTTGGCGGTCTTGTTGCGCCAGGCCGGCAGGGCGGCCTCGGCGGCGGCGATGGCGCGCTCGGTTTCCGCGGCGCCCACGGAGGCGACGTTGCAGATGTGCGACAGGTCGGCCGGGTTGCTCACTGCGAAGGTGGCGCCGTCGTCGGCGTCGACCCACTGGCCATCGATGAAGGCCTGGGTGCGCAGCAGGGTGTTATCGGTCAGTTGCATGACGAATCTCTCGAAAGGAAATCAGTAGACGCTGCTGCCGCCGGCGGCCGGCGCCGGTGCAGTACCCTTGAAGTTGCTCGCCAGGGCCTTGAGCGAGCGCATCAGCAGGCTGGTGTCGACGCCCACGGCGACGAAGGCGCAGCCCAGTTCCAGGTAGCGACGGGCCAACTTTTCGTCGGCGGAAAGGATGCCGGCAGCCTTGCCGGCCTTGCGGATGCGCGCGATGGCGCCCTCGATGGCCGCCTGCACGTCCGGGTGGCCGGGATTGCCGCGATGGCCCATGGCCGCCGACAGGTCGGCCGGACCGATGAACACGCCGTCGACGCCGTCAACCGCGGCGATGGCGTCGAGGTTTTCCAGGCCCTTGAGGCTTTCCACCTGAACCAGCAGGCACATCTGCTCGTCGGCCTCGGCCAGGTAGGTGGGGATGTTGTTCCAGCGCGACGCGCGCGCCAGCGCGGCACCGACGCCACGGATGCCCTTGGGCGGATAGTGCATGGCGCGCACCAGCTCCTCGGCCTGCTCGGCCGACTCGACCATCGGCACCAGCAGGGTCTGCGCGCCGATGTCGAGCAGCTGCTTGATGACCACCGAGTCGCCGATCGGCGGACGGATCACCGGCTGGCTGGCGTAGGGAGCCACCGCCTGCAGCTGACCGAGCAGGCCGCGCAGGTCGTTGGGCGCGTGCTCGCCGTCGAGCAGCAGCCAGTCGAAACCGGCGTTGGCGGCCAGCTCGGCGCAGTACGGGTCGGCCAGACCGACCCACAGGCCGATCTGCTGTTCGGCGCTCAGGCGCTGCTTGAAGGTGTTGACGGGCATCTGCATCGGTTGTTCCTCAGACGAAGCGGCAGGAGATGGAGCCCAGCATGTCGTAGTCGACATGGAAGGTGTCGCCGGCCTTGGCGGCCACCGGACGGGTGAACGAACCGCCGAGGATGATCTGGCCGGGCTCCAGGGTCACGCCGTAGGGTGCCAGCTTGTTGGCCAGCCAGGCTACGCCCTTGGCCGGGTGGTTGAGCACCGCGGCGGACACGCCGGACTCCTCGATCACGCCGTTGCGGTAGAGGATCGCCGGCACGCGACGCAGGTCGAGGTCGTGCGGACGGATGGCGCGGCCACCGAGGACGATGCCGGCGTTGGCGGCGTTGTCGGAGATGGTGTCGAACACCTTGCGGGTGATGCCGGTTTCCGGGTCGACGTTGTGGATGCGCGCGTCGATGATCTCCAGCGCCGGGATCACGTAGTCGGTGGCCGCCAGCACGTCGAAGATGGTGCAGTTCGGGCCGCTCAGCGGCTTGCCGAGGATGAACGCCAGCTCCACTTCCACGCGCGGCACGATGAAGCGGCTCATCGGGATGTCCGAGCCTTCCTCGAACTGCATGTCGTCGAGCAGCACGCCGTGGTCCGGCTCGGTGATGTTGGAGGACACCTGCATGGCGCGCGAGGTCAGGCCGATCTTGTGGCCGATCATCTTGCGGCCCCCGGCGATCTTCTTGTCGACCCAGGCGCGCTGGATGGCGTAGGCATCGGCGATGGTCATGTCCGGGTTCTCCAGGGAGAACTGGCGGATCTGCTCGCCGGTGCGCTCGGCGACGTCGAGGCGTTCGGCGGCTTGCTGGATCAGTTGGGCGTCAAACATGGAAACCTCAGGAATTCTTGGTAAACAGGGGGTGCAGGCTGCTGTGCTTGGCGTCGAAGACCTGGTTCTGGCTTTCGTCGATCTGCAGGGTCACGCCGATCGGGCGCTGGGCCAGCAGTCCGTCGAGGCGGCCACGCAGCACCGCCAGCAGGCTGTCGCCGACCTGCTTGTGCACCGCCGCACTGCGCCCGTTACCCATGCGCAGGTTGGCGTAGAAGAAGCCGTAGTCGCCCTTGCCGTCGGCCACCGCGGCGTGCGCCGCCGGATAGGCCAGCACGCGGGTGCCGCCGGTGGGGAACACCTGGCGGCCGGTCTCGTCGCGCTGGGCGAGCATGCAGTCGGCCAGCTCGCGGCACAGGCCGGCGACGTCGACGTCGCGCTCAATGTCGGGGCTGTAGTAGAGGACCAGATGGGGCATGGCAGCGACTCCTTACAGGCGGCTGGCGGCGATGAAGTCCGGGTTGGAGGCCTGCGCCGCCGGGATGGTCGAGCCGTCCTGCGGGGTGACCGGGAATACCGCGTTGATCTGCCCGGTGCCGGAAGCCGCGAAGTACGGGGTGACTACCTCGGCCTTGGCGTCGTACTTGGTCCAGCCCAGCGCGCCCAGCAGCATCGCGGTGTCGTGCATGAAGCCTTCGCCGTGCCCCTTGGCCGCGTACTCCGGCAGCATGGTGCAGAAGGTGTCCCAGTCGCCCGCTTCCCACATCTCGATCACCCGGTGGTCGAGGGTCTCGAGGAACGGGCTCCAGATCTTGGTGGCGAACTCCGGCGCCTGGCCGTTCTGCGCGAAGCGGTGCGACAGCGAGCCGCTGGCGAGGAAGGCGACGGTGCCGTCGTAGTGCTCTTCCACGGCCTTGCGCATGGCCCAGCCGAGACGGGCGCTGTCGGCCAGGTAGTGGGAGGTGCACAGCGCCGAGACCGAGATCACCTTGAAGTGCTGGTCGGCGTTCATGTAGCGCATCGGCACCAGGGTGCCGTACTCCGGCGCCAGGGTGGTGGCGTCGTGGGCCATGGTTTCCACGCCCAGACGGTTGGCCTCTTCGGCCAGCAGGCGGCCCAGCTCCGGGTTGCCGGGGAACTCGTACGCCATGTTGCTGATGAAGTGCGGCAGCTCGTTGCTGGTGTACAGGCCCTTGAAGTGGGCACCGCAGTTGATGTGGTAGTTGGCGTTGACCAGCCAGTGGGTGTCGAACACCACGATGGTGTCCACGTTCAGCTCGCGGCAGCGGCGGGCGATCTCGAGGTGACCGTCGATGGCCGCCTTGCGAAAGCCGTGGCGCGGACCGGGCAGCTCGGACAGGTACATGGAGGGAACGTGGGTGATCTTGGCAGCCAGAGCAAGTTTGCCCATGACGATTCTCCCGTTGGCCGGCGCGAGCGGCGCGCGCGGCGTGGATGCGGATGGGGTGCAGGGCCGAAAACGGGCAGTCCCCCGTGAAGGAGCTGCCCGTCTTCGGTGCTGGCGACCGTCAGGCGGTCGCCGCGGACAGCCTTAAACGCCCCAGCGCGGGATGTGGTGGCTGCCCATCGAGATGCACACGTTCTTGATCTCGGCGAACACCTCGAAGCTGTACTCGCCGCCTTCGCGACCGGTACCCGAGCCCTTCACGCCGCCGAACGGCTGACGCAGGTCGCGCACGTTCTGGCTGTTGATGAACACCATGCCGGCCTCGATGCCACGGGCCAGGCGGTGGGCCTTGCCGATGTCCTGGGTCCAGATGTAGGAGGCCAGGCCATACTCGGTATCGTTGGCCAGACGCAGCGCTTCGGCCTCGTCCTTGAACTTGATCAGGCAGACCACCGGGCCGAAGATTTCTTCCTGGGCGATGCGCATGCGGTTGTCGACGTCGGCGAACACGGTCGGCTGGATGAACTGGCCCTTGGCCAGGTGCGCCGGCAGGTTGGCCGGACGCTCGAGACCGCCGGCGACCAGGTTGGCGCCCTCTTCCATGCCGATCTTGATGTAGCCGGTCACCTTGTCGTAGTGCGCCTGGGTGATCATCGAACCGACCTGGGTCTTCGGATCCTGCGGATCGCCGACGATCAGGCGCTTGGCGCGGGCAGCGAACTCGGCGACGAACTGGTCGTAGACGCTTTCCTGGATGAAGATCCGGCTGCCTGCGGTGCAGCGCTCGCCGTTCAGCGAGAAGATGGTGAACAGCGCGGCGTCGAGGG
>RCUJ01000399.1_pt1 | contig 25106 bp, 25 predicted proteins | sample 2166321 | NCBI WGS metagenome assembly RCUJ01 (sample SAMN09932808, study PRJNA488358) | compost metagenome | feature: garden; material: soil; isolation source: compost soil in an enriched community after 118 h of incubation | place: Germany: Experimental Botanical Garden Goettingen | collected... | reverse complement strand
TTAAAATTTTCATTTTAGTTTCAAAAGACTTTTCTGCTATTAATTCTGGTATTCCAAATGAATTATCAAAAATAAGTACTTCGTCTACAATTTCGAGATAAATTTCGAAGAGATTTTTAATTCCGTTTAGGTATCTACGTTTTATAACATCTATTTCAATGTTATGTCCTCCTTCAAGTACTCTAGTTTTAACTCTCTCAATTGCTAAATCAACTGTTTCCAGCCAAAAAAATAAAAGAGTAGTATTATAGTTTTCTTTTTTTGCTTGAATAACTTTAGATTTATAGCTCTTAGTTGCTAATGTGGTTTCAAAAGCAAAGGTTACATTTCCTTCCAAAAGTTCATTAATTCGATTAAGCATTATCCTTCCTGCTTCAAAAGATACTTTTTCAGGTTGAAAAGGTGACAGTCCTTTTGCAATTTCATCAGCATTTACAAATTCTTTACAATTTAAAATTTCTGGTAAAATGGTAAAGGAAGCAGTTGTTTTTCCTGCTCCATTACATCCTGAAATAATGTAAAGATTTTTGCTCATTGTTGCAAAGGTAAGAAATACCTATTACAATCGTCAATTTTTATTTGAATCTCAGATTCTATGTGTAAATAAAAAAGCTCCAATGAAAATTGGAGCTTTTTGTATTTTAATTATTTTGAACTTTATTCGCTTTGACCAAAGTTCATATTATCTCTAGTGTTTTTCTGAACTGAAATTGCACCAAATAATGCTAGCAGAAAAGCAAAAGCATAAAAACCTTTTTCGCTTGGCAGAATCGTTGCATTCCATAATCCAACAACTAGAAGAACGATTGATAATAATGTTCCAAACCAGCAGATTCCGTAGTAAATATCAGTAACAGGAAGTTTTTCTAATCGGTCTCTTACGCTTTTTTGTAATGAAACAACAGCAAAAAGTCCGAACATTAGAACGGTAAAATAATATCCTTTTTCGTTTAATAGCATTTCAGCTCTGGCAAGCCCAACAATAAAGCCAACTGTTCCTGCTCCAAGAGCAACCCAAGATGCCGCGATAAAGGCATTTGATGTTTTTTGTATCATAATTTAGTATTTTGGTAAGTGGCAAATATAATTAAATTAGGTTCATGGCAAAGAAAATGTAAGTTGTTTTGTTCAGTAAAATCTCTCAAATTAAAACAAGGACAAAGTCCCGCGTAGAGACGCACTGCAGTGCGTCTACGTCCAGTATCCGCAATCTGATTTACGCATAAGACGCACTGCGGTGCGCCTCTACAATATATTTGGCTGAAAAAGAAATTATTTCATCTATGAAGTACAATCGAATCTTTTTTTATTTCTCCATTTATGACTGCAATATAAAAATCATCGTCAGGAATACCAGCCCATTCTGTATAGTATCTGATTGAAAAGTTTTTTAATTCATATGTTTCAATAATATTAACTATTGATGTAATGTTATGATCATAATCGGTTGAATTTGTTTGAGTGTCGTAAATTGGAAGTGTCTTTAAATATTGTAAATATTCTTTTCTAGTATTAAAATTATCAGCTTCTTTAATGAAATATTCAATTGTACTCCCGTTCAAATCTAAAGGTATAATTACTATATTCTCTTCAAAAAAATGTACTAAATCTTTTTCGTATTGAGTCTTTTTATCTGTTATAATGGCGCAAATTTTTTGCCCCATGAATTTATTACTTATTTAAATTAAGTGCTGATTTTGTTGTTGCAATATAAAAAAGCTCCAATGAAAATTGGAGCTTCCTTTATGGTCTAAGTTTCTTAGTTTGAAACATCGTATCTGTAACTAAAAGTACCATCCGTTACTTTTGTTGTAATAGGATTGGATGTGCTAATAGGTTTTGAATCATCTTCAACACAATTAAATGAAAATGTCCCTTTTACAGTTTTTGCATTTGTATCAACTGCAGTTATGATCACGTTTCCTTCAACTGGATATTGAATATTTGTTCCTTTGCTATTGTATGACATTTCTACTTGAGTTTTAGAGGCGTCGTAAGTGGCTGCTGTAATGGGATATGTACCAACTTTAAGGTCGCTTCTTTTAATCAAAATTCTAATTTCGTCAATCAAATTTTTTCTTCCTTGCAGCTGAATGTATTCACTTTCAGGATAATAATTGAATAATGGTTTTGTAGCATAATCTGAACTAAATGGGTTTTGCATTTCCCACAATGTTCCATCAATTTTTGCAGTCATTGCATATTTTGATGTTGGATTGTTGTCAGTGGTTTCGCTGCTGTCATCGCTTGAACAGCTACCTAAAATAAGGATAAAAAGAAGTAGTAATGTTTTTGTTAATTTCATTTTTGATTAAATTTGTTAAGCCGTAAATGTAGAAAAATATGGGTTAATATTTACTTAAAAATATAGTGAAAATTTGATTTTTTTGAAATAAAAAAGCTCCAATTTTCATTGGAGCTTTTTAAATTATAAAAGTAAGATTTGTTATTTTTTAAGCAATTGCTCTAAAGGTTTTAACTGTTCCATGTCTATTTTAGATTTTTGCAAAACAGACATTAAAGTCATAATATTATTTGGGTTCATATCTTCTCCTAACACGCGAACTACTGCAAATCCGGTTTCTTTTCTGTTTGCAAAAATGACAAACTCTTTGATATTGTCGTCACTTCCAACGTAACTTACAGAAGCACCGTCTCTACCAGAACCAAATTTCATTAATTCTTGATATTTCGGATCTTTTAAAATGGCTTTTACTTTGGTTCTTTCCGTTTCAAACTGAGCTTGATTGCTTTTATCTGCTTTAAAAGCGATAATATTCATTTTGTCAAACGAATTTAAAGCTTCGTTTTGTTCTGTAGATAATTTTGTTTTATCAACATTTAAAATGTTTGGCGAAATATCTAAAGAAATAAACTCTTTTTTCTCTGAATTCTCTACAAAATACTTTTGCAGTGAAGGTTCAGAATTACAGCTTCCTAAGGTTAGGAGAGCTGTAAGTGCTAAGATGAAGATACTTGTTCTCATTTTTATTTTTTGCCTTTAGAAGCTTTCTTTAAGTCAGAACCGCCAGGAAGCTGCATTTTATCGGTTAGTACTGAGATTTCGTTTAAATCAAAATTACCAGTTAAAGATAGTAAAACAGTTTCGTCGTTTTTTGCACCATCAACATACATTAAAAGTTCTTTTATCTGTGTGTCAGTAGCGCCAGATTTTACCATTATTCTAACGTTTTTTCCGCCATCATTTACTCGCATTAATTCTTCAAGACCGGCAGTTTTTACATATTTATCAGCAGTAGCTTTCATGTCGGCTTCGATTTTTGGATTTTTAGTGGTAAACACTTTTAAGTAATCCAGTTTTTTGATCAAAGCGATATATTGCTGTGTCTCTTTATCAGATGTGTCAGTTTTTACTTTGCTCATTAAATCGAACATTTTTTTGTTTACAATTACTGAGGTTACATCGTCTTGACCGTCAAATTTGTCAAATGCGCCTTGTGCATAAAATACATTTGTAACGAAGGCGAATACTAGTGTTATGATGAAATTTTTCATTTTTGATTGAATTTAATTACTGTTTAAAGATTTTGTTTTTTGATTGTTCGTATTCTTTAATGTATTGTACACTTTCAATACCTACATTAACATTGTTTGATAATAAAGCCAAAGCTTTTTGAGTTGCTTTTAGCGCTTCTTCGGGATCATCGTAAGTTCCTAATTCTGTTTGCGAAGCTACTGCAGTAGTATCATTTTTTTCGCTAACAAAAAAGTAAGTTCCGATTCCTAGCAAAACAACAGCAGAAGCTGCAATCGATAACCACGCCACATTTCGTTTCTTAGTTTGTAGTGGAATCTCATACGTCGATTTCTGTTCTTTTGCTTGAGAGAAATAGCCAAACATAGGTTTGTATTGCTCCAAATGCTGCGCAACATTTGATGAAGAAAAATATTCTTTTAACTGATTTTCTTCGGCAATAGAAGTTTCTCCCTGAAAGTATTTTTCTAATATATCTTCTATTTTATTTAGTTCCATAAAGGTGTGTATTTGTCATTGATTCTCTAATTTTTTTTCTCGCTCTCGAAAGTGCCACTCGTATTGCGGTTTCGTTCATATTTACAATTTTGGCTATTTCTTCAAATTCATATTGTTCAACATCCCGAAGCTGAATTAATAGTTGCATTTGTTCGGGCATTTCGTTTATAATTTTTTCGACCCATTCTAAACTGTCTTGGTCTTCTAGTTTTTTATCCAATTGTGGCTGCCGATCGGTAAAGTTGTTGTGAACAATTTGCAGATTGCTGGCTCTTTTAGATTTTAGCTGATCGAGACAATAATTTTTGGTCATGGTCATCGCCAATGCTTCGACGCTATTGTAACTTTCGAGATTATCTTTTTTGTTCCATAATTTTACCATTACTTCCTGAGTTGCATCTTCTGCTTCTTCAGTGCTGGTAAGTAATCTTTTTGCCAGACGAAAAACTTTGTCTTTAAAAGGATTTATTAATTCTATAAATACAACTTGGTTCATTAATCTGATGGTTAATCGTTAGCTTATATATTCAAGACGAAGCACAATTATATTTGTTACAACAAAAAAAAAATATTTTTTATGTAAAAAAAATACTGCTTTAATGACAATGCTAAAACTAAAGATACTACTTTTACGTTTATTCAGAATATAGATAACCTACATGATATGAAAACAACTTTAAAGAGTGTTCTTTTTTTCTTTTTATTCGCTTTTTCGTTACAATCTTGTGAAGATCAAGATGACGTAGCTGCTCCAGCAGACTTGCAGATTAATAAATTTATCTGGAGAGGATTAAATGAAGTTTACTTATGGCAACAAGATGTTCCAAATCTAGCCGATGGCCGTAATTTACAACCAGATTTCGATCAGTTTTTGAGAGGATATTCTCATCCTGAAGATTTGTTTGAAGATTTATTGAATAAACCAGAAAGTAAATATCCTAACGGTGATGCAATTGATCGTTTTAGCTGGATTGTTGATGATTACACTGTTTTAGAACAGGAATTAAGTGGTGTTACAAAAAATAATGGTGTCGACTTTGGACTGAGCCGCGTGTCTTCAGGATCAAACGATGTGGTTGGTTTTGTACGATACATTATTCCAAACTCTGATGCTTCTACAAAAGCCATTAAACGCGGTGATTTATTTACAAGTGTAAACGGAACAAAACTTACAGTTTCAAATTATCAGGAGTTATTATTTAATAAAGATAGCTATACGCTAAACTTAGCAGATTATAATGGAAGCGGTTATGTTTTGAATGGCAAATCGGTTGATTTGACTAAGACGGTTTTAGAAGAAAATCCTATTTTTATTAATAAAGTGATTACTTCTGGAGGTCATAAAATTGGTTATTTGATGTATAATGGTTTTTATTCAAATTATGATGATAGATTAAATCAGGCTTTTGGAGAATTGAAATCACAAGGGATTACAGATTTAATTCTGGATCTTCGATATAATGGAGGTGGAGCTGTGCCTTCGGCTATAAGACTTTCTAGTATGATTACAGGGCAGTTCGATAATCAGATTTTTGCTAAAACTCAGTTTAATACGAAGTTTATGAAAGATATGACAGCTGAGGATTTAGAAAGTTTGAATTACAGATTTGTGAACAATATTGATGGGAAACCATTAAACAGCTTAAATTTAAATAGAGTTTATATTATTACGACAGAAAGTACCGCATCTGCAAGTGAATTGGTTATTAATGGATTAACACCATATATTAGTGTTGTTCAAATTGGAGAAACCACGACGGGTAAAAACGTAGGTTCGTTTACAGTTTACGATTCAGAAACTTTGACTAAAAAGAATGTTAATCCAAATCATAAATATGCAATGCAGCCTCTGGTTTTTAAAATCTCAAATTCTGCAGGTTTTGGTGATTACCAGCAAGGTTTACAGCCTACTTATCAACAAACGGAGTATTTGGATACTTTTGGTGTTTTAGGAGAAACGTCTGAACCGTTACTTAATTTAGCTATTTCGAAAATTACAGGATCTACTGCTAAAAGAATTCTGAATGATTCTGAACCAGAACATCCTTATTTAACAAACTCAAAAATCATTAACGGATTAAGACACGGAATGTATTTTCAAAATGCTCCAAAAAAATAGAATCTAATAAATAGAAAAGGCTTTCAGAGATGAAAGCCTTTTCCATAAAAAAAACAAAAACTAATTCTAAAAAGTAAAAATTAATCGTTGAAGTAGAAACCGTTTGATCCCGCTCCAGTAGTTAATTCTTTTTGCAAAACTCCAGTTAAATTGAAGATATATGCTTTGCTGTCTGCTCCAAATTTAGCATCTGCTACATAAATACGATCGTCTTTTACTGTAAAACCGTATAAATAAGCTGCTTTAGAATCAAATAAAGCTGTTGTTGCTGCTGCTGTTGCTTCTGTACTAATTGAGTAAACTGAACTTGAAGCTGTGTAATAAACTTTATTGTCTTCAATGTCCAAGAAACCAGCTTCTCCAATAGTAGCAGGAAGTGCAATGCGAGAAATAGATTTGTCAGAGATTTTAACTTTAACAATTTCTCCTGCACCTTGATATGGTTTTCTTAAAATGAAAATCACTCCGTCTTCTTCTTCAATAGAATCTCCATCTAAGCCAATTGTTACAGGAGTTTCAAGAGCTTTTGTAGCAATGTTGTAAATTAAAAGTTTGTCATTGTAGGTGTCTGTAATATAAAGTTTTCCATTTTCCTCAATAACTCTATTTGCAGTTGAGTTTAAAGCTACTTTAGATTCTACAGTATTTGTTGCCAAGTTGATTATTGCAATATAATCGTCTGTATCTCCTGTTGCTGGATTTTCATATGAATATTCTCCTGCATTGATTACATACGCTTTTCCGTCTTTTACAACCCCATATCTTGGAGCGCGAAGGTTAGAATCGATTTTTGCAATTAATTTAAAAGTATAACGATTTACCACATTGATTAAATTAGATCCACCTGCAATGATGTAAGCTTTGTCTCCGCTGTAAAAGATATTTTGTAAATATCCTCCAACCGCGTCAGTTCCATTTTCTGTTTTGTAAACATCTTTAGTAAAAGAACTTAAATCATTACTTGAAAAAGAAATAGTTCCAAGACTTTTACTTCCCTCATTCAAAATAAAAAAACCATTGTCATAAGCACCTTTTGGAGTGTCATCGTCATCGTTGCTTGAACAAGAAGCGAATAACGAAATGCTTAAAGCTATTAAAAGTAATTTACTGAATTTCATATATTAAAATTTTAAGGTTATATACATATTAAAATTGCGGCCAGGCATTGGTCTATTTTCTAAGCTTTCATAATTTTTGTTTAAAAGATTTAAAACTTGAAAACCTAGTTTGAAAGACTCTAAAAATTTAAAATCATAATCGATTCCAATGTTTGAAACCGTGTAATCGTTTATAATATCATCAGGATTATTATCTTCAGTTGTATATACAAATCCATTGTAGAGCACTTGATAATAGGCACTTATTTTATTTCTGGAGTAAGAAATTGCGCCTGTAGCTTTATGAAATGGCACATAGAAAATCTGATTTTTCGTTTGATCGTCTTCTGATACCGTATACGCATAAGTGGCATTTACTGCGAAAATATTCTTGCCGTAGCTTTTTTTCCAGTTAATTAAAGTCTCTGTTCCGTAACTGTTTACATTATCCTGATTTTGCGGAGACCAAAGACCTCCAGCTCCTGGGACCCATTGTAGCATATCTTTTATTTTCATATAATAAAAGTTCTGAGTCCAAGTGATATTTTTGAAAGTAAAAATATTTCCAATTTCTCCTTGATAAGAACTCTCTGGTTTCAAGTTGGGATTTCCGCCTGTTTCCCAATACAAATCGTTATACGTTGGAATCCTGAAATTTCTGGAAACATTTAGTTTTAAATTGTACCACTCATTAAATTTATAAGAAGAACCAAGATTGAATAAAAGAGGTGATTTGTAATTATCTGTTACTTCTTTTCTAATGCCGAGTTCATTTTTCCAATTAGTTCCAATATCTTGTTTTACTAATAAAGATGCAGAGCTTATTTCACGAACATGACTTCCGAAACTGCTTCCATAACCATTTGTTCTGCTGTAATCTACAATTCCGTTGATCTGAGTAGATTTAAATAATGTATAATCTAAATCGAGTTTTGTGATTAGATTTTCAGTTTTTCCGTAGGTAAAATCTTTTCTCGAATTATCGGCAAAATATTGATAGTTTTCAAAAATATAAGCTGTTTTGAAGTTGGTTTTCAGTTTTCCGAAATTTCCATCATACTCTAATAAATTTCGATTAAAACCATTCACATACTTGCTTTTGGTATCTGTTTCTGTAATCAGAGAAGTATTTCTATCTGTATTTGAAGTCTGACTATAAAGCTTTAAAATGTTGTTGTCGTTTATTTTGTAACCAACATTAGCATTTAAAGTAATAATATCATACTGTCCGTTTTGATTCCTGCGCTGTTCGCCTCTCCAAGTGTATCGATCTAAGTATTTATAGTCGTTTGTCGAGCTGTTTTTAGAAAACCCAATTTGTGTACTCCATTTTTTATTGGAAATAGAAGTTTTATAATTAATCCCAATCGTATTAAAACTGCCGTAATCTAGTTTTAGATTATTCTCAAAACGATTAAAAAATAACAAATCGTTATTTAAGTGAACTGTTCCTCCAATAGCACCACTTCCATAAATTACACTTCCTCCGCCGGCTTTTACACTCACAGAATTATAATCGGAACCAGAAATGGTATTGAAATCGGTACTTCCGTTCATTTGCGAATTAATATTGATTCCGTTCCAAATCACTGCAGTCTGTGATGAGGTTGTTCCTCTAAACGAAACAGTAGAAAGCATTCCGCGACCGTATTCTTTGAAATATAAAGTAGAATTGAAGTTTAATAAATCAGTTAATAAAGCTTCATTTTTATTGATTACGGAATCATTAAGTTTTAAAACAGATTGAGAAGTAGAATATTTTTTCAGGTTTTTGTCTGAAACATAGACTTCTTTCAAACTGGTAATAGAATCTTTTTGCGCCAACGAAATCTGGCACAACAGTACTAAACAAAAAACAAACCTTAGTTTTATAGTCATAATTTCTTCACTCTTTTTCCCGAGAGCTCGATAAATTGTTACAAAGGCAGGTCTCCTGGCTTGCGTCTTGCTGTTTACCTTCCCATTCGCAGCGGCGAACAGTGGTGATGTAGTTACAGCAAGCATTCGTTTTGAACTTAGCTTACAGTTGCGGGTACAGCTCAAGAATTTACTTGATTCCCTTTTAATGTATTTTTAAATCAAAAACACAACCTTAATTTGCTGCAAATATAAAGTTAAAAATATCGATTATTCAAATTTGTTTTGCAGTTAATGGAAAATTATAAATTATTTGCAAGAAAAATCAATTTTTATAACTTCTCCGAAATCAACTTTATTATTGAAAGCGTCTTTTAAAGGCAGTGAACTCTGATGGCATAAAATACTTCTGATGATTCCGGCATGAGCAACAATAACGATTGGCTGATTTATCTTTGAAATTGTATTAGATAAAAATTGACCAACTCTTTCATGCAGTTCTACGAAAGATTCTCCGTTTGAAACTTTGATATTTACAAAATCTTCCATCCATGGATTAAGTTCTTCAGACGGAATCTCGTTCCAGCTTTTCAATTCCCAATCTCCAAAATTCATTTCTTTCAAAAGGTCATCTTCCTGATAAGAAATGGTTTTAATATTTTCTTGAATATGTTTTGCTAAAATGACACAGCGCTTTAACGGACTGGAAAAAATAAACGCTTCTGAAGGTAATTCTGAAATAATTCTGCCGAAAACTTCATCAAATGGAACTGCAATATCAACATCTGATTGCCCGTAACAGATTCCTTTTTCGCAGATGGTTTCGGTATGGCGAACTAGATGAATTTCCATAAAAATAAAATGCTTAAGTAAAATACCACTTCGCAAACCTGTTGGGTTGCTCCAAGACAATCCCCAGTATAGCCATCAATCCATTTCTGAAAATATCGTGCTAAAAAATATCTAGTTAAGAAAACTGGAATTACGGCTAATAAAATTTTAGGATCGAAATAAGAAAATGCAAGTAACGGAATTAAACCAAAAAAGAATGAACCCGAAACTTCTTTCCAAGTGTATTGTTTGGCAATTGGTTTGCTTTTGCTAGAAGCATCATCACGAGAATATTCATGCGTAAAAATAATGCTGATTGCTGCCAGACGACTTAGTGAATGAGCAGAAATAAATAAAAGGAAAATTAATAAAATGTTATTAGCGAAAAGTAAAGTGGATTCTGAAAGCAGTTTGAATTTTAGTAAAAAAAGCAAAACTAATCCGATTGCACCATAGGCTCCAATAGCACTGTCTTTCATAATCATCAAGATTTTTTCTTTGGTCCAGCCTCCACCAAATCCATCGCAGACATCGGCAAATCCGTCTTCGTGAAAGGCTCCAGTCGTTAAAATAGAAGCGATAATTGCCAATATCACAGCAATTTCTGTTGAAAGAAAAAATGAAAAAAGATAAAAAGCGAGAAATGAAATACTCCCGACAATCCATCCGATAAAAGGGAAATATCTTGTGGCTTTGTTTAAATAATCTGGATGATGTGTAATGTTTTTTGGACACGGAATTCTGGTGTAAAACATTAGACAGGTGAAGAAAATGTGTAGTTCTTTTTTCATTTGATTATGATTATTTGGCTAAAGCCTCTTTAGGAGCAAATTTATAATCTCCTGATAAATCTGGAGGCAATTCAAAAATAAAATTTTAAAAAATGATTTCTATGAATTGCCAACATCTTTAGATGTTGGTTTATTTAGAGGGATTAAGAGAGGCTTTAGCCAAATATTTAAAGTTAGATTATCTTAAAAGATCTTTAGATTTATTTAGCATTTAATAATAAGAAAAATGATTTTTTCGATAAAAAGCTTAGAATAGTCTTAAGGTTCTATTTGCTGACGACATTTGGCTAAAGCCCTTTTGACTTGTCAATATTTAACCAACATCTAAAGATGTTGGCAATTCATTTTGTATTTGTAAATCTAAATATATTAGTATTTCCTTTTCAAAATTAAATCATATTATTTTTTTGAATTGCCTCCAGATTTATCTGGAGGTTGCGAAAATTTCATAGAATAAGGCTTTAGCCAAACTTTAGAGATTACTAAATCCAAATTTGATCATAAACTCTTCATATTCTTCGTGAAATGTTTTCTTTTTATGATGCTCTTCTTGATTTTTAATGTAATCCCTGACTTTGTCTGCAATAGATTCTGAAACTGAAGCAGCAAAATAATCATCTTGCCATTCGAATTTATCTTTTGTTAATTGATTTTTATTAATCCAGTAAGAAGATTCTCCTTTTAATAATTGTATTGTTTTTTGAATAGTCTGATTATTTCCTAGTGAAATCAAACAATGACAATGATCAGAATATCCACTAATGAAATCGAGATGTATTTCTTTTTTTAATGAATTTTCTTTTATATGACGCCATACTTTTTGGCGAAGATCTATCGAATTTAAAAATGGAAATCTGTTTTTAGTACTCCAAACGCAGTGAATATAAACTTTAATAAAAGGCATATATAATATTTTAGATCCAAAGTTATAAACTTTAAATCTTAAAAGAAAGTCATTTCCTACTTATTCCCGCGCTTTCAAAACTAGCCATTTCATTTAAAAAAGCTTCAGCCGATTTTAAAATCGGAAAAGCAACAGCGCAACCAGTTCCTTCTCCCAAACGTAAATTTAAATTTAAAATAGGTTTTGCTCCAAGATGATTTAGCAATTCTGAATGCGCTTTTTCGGCAGAACAATGGCAGAAAACAGCATTTTGTTTGATGTTCGGATTTATTTTAAAAGCAATTAAATAGGCTACAGTACAAATGAAACCGTCAACAAGAAGTAGCATTTTATTCTCAAAACCAGCAAGCATTCCGCCAGCCATTTGTAGAATTTCAAAACCTCCAAAATAGGAAAGCTGTGCTATTAAATCGGCTTGACCAGAATAATTATCGATTGCTTTTTTGAGTAAGTTTTGTTTTAGAAGCAGTTTTTCGTTTTCAACTCCAGTTCCTTTTCCGACACAATCTTCAATAGGAAAACCTGTTAAAATACTCATTAAAACAGAAGCGGTAGAAGTATTTCCAATTCCCATTTCGCCAAAACCAATACAGTTTGAGCCAGATTTTGCAATATTTTCAACAATCGATTTTCCTTTCTCAAAACATAATTGCACTTCAGATTCGCTCATTGCAGGAACGTGCAGAAAAGACTGAGTTCCTTTAGCGATTTTCGCATCAATTAATTTTGCATTGGTTGGAAAATCATAATTTACACCTGAATCCACAATTGATAATTCAATATTATTTTGTTTGCAGAAAACATTTATTGCTGCGCCGCCATCCAGAAAATTATTGACCATTTGTCGCGTAACGTCTTGCGGATAATCACTTACGCCATGATTTGCAATTCCGTGATCGGCTGCAAAAACTACAATATTTGGTTTTACGATTTTCGGATTCAAAGTTTCAAAAATCGTTGCCATTTGGAAAGCCAAAGATTCTAACGTTCCCAAAGAACCAACGGGTTTAGTTTTCGAATCTACTTTGTCCTGTAAAAGAGTATAGAAATCAGATTTATATTGAATAGAATTCTCTGATTTCAAGTCAAAAGCAGGAACATTTATTTGATGAATTTCATGGATTTCAGTGCAAATGGGAGCTTCCGATTTTTGTTTCCAATGCAATTGCTGCAGCATTGGCTGATTGTTATAATTGGTTGCTGGTTTTCCGATGCAGAAATAACCAAGCGGTTCTATATTTTCGGGTAAATCGAGGATTTTTTTAAACTGATAATAATTGAGAATTGATACCCAGCCCATTCCGTAACCTTGCTCTGTCAGCGAAAGCCAGATATTTTGCGCCGCACAAACCGAACTGAATTTCACCGCTTCGTTACTGCCAATTGTTCCAATCGTAAACTGATTGAGAACCGAACGGTCGTAAGCAATTATAAGTCCGATTGGAGCTTCTTCGATTGCTTCTAGTTTAAGCGATCTGTAGAGTTCTTTCTGTTCTGGATTGTCGGTTAGTTCTTCAGCTTTTTTATTGTAATCTAAAAAGAGTTTTTTAATAGACATTTTTACCTCATCCGATTTAATGAGATAATATCTAGTCGCATCGGTAAGTCCCACAGACGGAGCCCAATGTCCAGCCTGTAAAGCTTTCTGAATAACTTCGTCAGGAACTTCATCAGTTGTAAAATGTCGTGTGTCGCGGCGGGATTTTAGTATATCTTCTAAATTACTCATGCTATAAAATTACAATTTTTAAATCCTAAATTCCAAGCGTTAAGTACCAAAAAAGAAAATCCCAAATTCCAAAACTTAGTATAAGCTTTGGAATTTGGATTTTTTTGTATTGGAATTTATCCTTTAATTTTAACTGGAATTCCAGAAACCATTAGCACAACCTCATCCGCATTTGCAGCAAGAAATTGATTCATCCAGCCTTGAAGTTCAACGAATTTTCTTCCAATATGCGTTTCCGCATGAACACCCATGCCGATTTCATTTGTAACGATAATGATATTTGCATTTTCGCTTTTTGCAATGGCAAGAAATTCCTTTTTAGCTTCTTCTAAACTCAAAGCCACATCATTTTTAGTATCAATAAAAAAATTAGTAAGCCAAAGTGTTACACAATCAATCAAGGCCGTTGTTCCGGAAAAATCAATTTCACTTAAATATTTCTCTTTTTCGATATTTGTCCAATGTTCGTCTCTTTCCTGCTGATGGCGATCAATTCGATTTTGAAAATCAGCATCCCATTTTCGGGCAGTTGCTACATATATAGGAGAGTTGGAAAGTTCTAAAGCAAGTTTCTGCGCATAACCGCTTTTTCCAGAACGCTCGCCTCCTGTTACCAAGTAAATCATTTTTATTAATTATGAGTTATGAGTTTTGTTTGGCAATTTATAAATTAAATTACGAGCTACTCACTCATAACTGATAATTTATAATTCATAACTCTTTAATAAGGACAATGTCGGCAATTATTTCCGCAGCAGGTTCCTCTTTTAAGATGAAACCAAGCTTTAAAAACATAATTGCCATTTTCGATATAATAGTCGATTCCTTCAATTAAATTATCAGTTTTAGGTAAAAGCATTGCCTTATTTTTAAGCGCTTTTTTGGGAGTTACGGTTTCAATATAAGCATCAATTTTATCTTCGCAGGCTTCTTTAAAACATGCAGGGCATAGGCAATCGCCTCCTTCTGAAAGATTAAAAATAGGAGGGTAATCATTACACCAGCACTTATTTTCAGGTGAAGTGTCACCGCATGAAAAAGCGGCCTCACAACTGGAGCAAATTTTTGTTTTTGGTGTACTCATTAAATAAAAGGCTATTTGTTTAAATTTGTACGAATAAAGGTAAACAAAAAAAATAGAAATTGATTTACCTTTGTTGCCATATAAAACATAAAATATGAAATATTTTTTCCATAAATTGTCAGTCGTTTTTTTACTTTTTATAGTAGTTGGCTGTAAAAAAAATGAATCGCAAACTCCTGTAAAATCTAGCAAATCCAAAGAAAGCATCGAATTTGCATCGGGACTTTCAATTGTGAAAAACGAGGGCTATTCGGTTGTAAATGTGGTGAATCCATGGCCAAATGCTAAGGAGAAATTTACTTACATTTTGGAAGAAAAAGGAGTACAAATTCCAGACAGTTTAAAGAAATATCCTTCAATAAAAGTTCCATTAGAAAGTGTTGTGGTAACTTCAACAACAAATATTCCTTTTCTAGAAATGTTGGAAGTTGAGAATAAATTAGTCGGATTTCCGCATACCGATTATATTTCTTCAGAAAAAACTAGAGCATTAATTGACAAAGGTTCTATAAAAAACGTGGGACAAAATGAGAAATTGAACATCGAGCAATTAATAGAATTGTCGCCAGATTTGATTGTTACATTTGGTGTCGATAATAATAATCCCATGCTGGATAATTTGAAGAAAAGCGGTTTAAAAGTTCTTATTCAAGGTGACTGGATGGAGCAGTCTCCACTAGGAAAAGCAGAATGGATTAAACTTTACGGCGCTTTATTTGGAAAAGAAGACAAAGCAAAAGAACTTTTTAATAAGATAGTAGAAAGTTACAATCAGGCAAAAAAACTGGTAGAAGAGAAACCTGCAACTTCAAAAGTGCTGTATGGTTCTATGTACGAAGATGTTTGGTATGTAGCCAAAGGAAACAGCTGGGTAGCGCAGTTTATGCAAGATGCAAAATCTAATTATTTATGGGCCGATTTAAAGGGAACTGGAAGTGAAGGTTTGTCTTTTGAAAAAGTTTTAGATAAGGCGAAAACGGCAAATGTCTGGATTGCTTCTGGATCTTTTAAAACTTTGGATGAATTGCAAAAAGCAAATCCGCATTACTCAGAATTTGATGCTTTTAAAAATAAAACCGTTTACAATTTTGAAGGGAAGTTAGGAGCAACAGGAGGAACAGTTTATTACGAACTTGCCCCAAGCCGTCCCGATTTAGTTTTAAAAGATTATATCAAGATTTTTCATCCAGATTTACTGGCAGGCTACGAATTTACTTTTGCATCAAAACTGAATTAAATTGGCTAATAAAAAACGAAATACCATTTTATTTGTCGTTTTGGCTTTAGGATTTTTGCTAATGTTTTTTGCGAGCATTAGTTTAGGATCGGTTACAATTCCGCTAAAAGATGTTATAGCAAGTTTAACTGGTGGTCAGGCAACAAAATCGACTTGGGAATATATTATCATTAATTATCGTCTGCCTAAAGCGATTACTGCTGTTTTGGTGGGAACTGGACTTTCCATGAGCGGACTTTTGATGCAGACTTTGTTTCGAAATCCCCTTGCAGGGCCTTATGTTTTAGGGCTAAGCTCTGGAGCAAGTCTTGGTGTTGCTTTTGTGATTTTGGGAGCGGGATTTCTGCCTTCTTTTTTAAGCGTAATTGCATTGTCTTCTTACGGAATTGTTTTGGCATCTACTTTAGGAAGCACCCTGGTTTTATTTCTAGTTTTAGTTGTTTCGCAGAGATTGCGAGACACAATGGCAATCTTGATTGTGGGATTAATGTTCGGAAGTTTTACCACCGCAATTGTAAGTGTTCTGACTTATTTTAGTACTGCAGAACAGCTTCAGAAATTTACTTTTTGGTCAATGGGAAATCTCGGAAATCTTTCTTGGACAACTATTGTAATTTTAACTTTCTGTGTTGGAATCGGATTACTTTTGAGTGCCAAAAGTATCAAACCATTAAACGCCTTGCTTCTTGGAGAAAACTATGCAAAAAGCATGGGATTGAATTTTAAACAAGCTAGATTAGTTATCATTTTTGCAACAAGTATATTATCAGGAGCCATTACAGCTTTTGCCGGACCAATTGCTTTTGTGGGCTTAGCGGTTCCACACATCGCAAAACTGACTTTTCAGACTAGTAATCATACCATTTTGTTTTGGAGCACTTTGTTTTTTGGTTCCATAATAATGCTGTTTTGTGATATTGTTTCGCAAATGCCAGGTTTCGATGTCACGCTTCCAATAAACGCAGTTACGTCTATAATTGGCGCACCGGTTGTAATTTGGCTATTAGTTAGAAAAAGAAATTTTAAATAAATTTTAGCCACAGATTAAAAAGACTAACACAGATTTTTTTAATTATTAGACAAAGAAAAAACTTAGAACCTTAGTATCTCAGAACCTTAGCACCTTTAAAAATGAAAAACATTCTATCAACTTCAAGTTTAAATATTGGATATAAATCCAAGAAAGGCGTTACGACTATTGCTGAGAATCTTAATCTTAATCTTGAAGTTGGTAAATTAATTACTTTAATAGGAGCAAACGGAATTGGGAAGTCTACTTTATTGCGTACGATTACAGGAATTCAGAAACCTTTATCTGGGAAAGTATATTTGAACGAAAGAAATATTTCAGATTATCAGCCTTTAGAATTGGCGCAAAATCTAAGTTTGGTTCTCACTGAAAAATTGCCTCCAAGCAATCTTTCTGTTTTTGAACTAGTTGCTTTAGGAAGACAACCTTACACCAATTGGGTCGATAAATTATCTGGCGAAGATGTTCTAAAAGTTCAGGAAGCAATGAGTTTGACACAAATAGAACATTTAGCTTCAAAGAAGCATTTTCAAATTAGTGATGGGCAATTGCAGAAAGTTTTAATTGCAAGAGCTTTGGCGCAAGATACACCATTAATTATTCTAGACGAACCTACAACACATCTCGATTTACTGCATAAAGTTTCTTTATTTAAATTATTAAAGAAACTAACTCAGGAAACACAAAAATGCATTTTGTTTTCAACACATGATATAGATCTGGCTATTCAGTTAAGTGATGAAATGATTATGATGACGCCTGAAAATATAGTTCAGGATCAACCGTGTAATTTAATCTCTAATGGAAATTTCAGCAATTTATTCAAAGATGAACATATTGTTTTTGATGCTGAAAAAGGGAAGTTTATTGTGAGTTAGTTTTTATTGTTTTCCAATCATCTATTTTTTGAGTAATCATCGTGAAAATTCTAACAGAAATCAGAAAGATTGAAAGTTTGATTAATAGCTCAAGAAACAAATTTGAAGAATAATAATATGCAGACATAGTCCAGGAACTTGGCAAGTAGTCTCTATGGAAAGAGGTAATAATGATTACTGTTTTTTCAATTGATATAATAAAGAAAAAGCTAAAAATTAGCTTTAAAAGAGTTCTTTTTTGGATCGATTTAATTCTAAGAAGTTGGCTCATAGAAAACCAAAGTAACGGTTGAAGCCAAAATCCAAACCAATATTTACCAAACATTCTGTTAAACAAATAGTTTTTACTTTCCTGATCTGAAATGTTTAATTCAATAATTGTTGCTAGGAGAAAGACAATTAAATAAACAATTCCAGTAAATGAAATGAAACGATTTGACTGATTATTAATTTTTTGGAGAATTGGATTTTTAATAAATGTTGAAAGAAGTAAGCAAATGATAGTAATTATTCCATAAGTAGAAAAAAAGTCTACTAATATAAATTCCAAGCTAAACAATAATCTTTCAGTCATATACTTTATTATTCTCGGTTAAACAGTTACACAATTAACCCTTTTTTAACCCAATCTGTCTCTTTGCTTCTCCAACTACAAAAGCAACCGAATTGGCTATATTAAAACTGCGAATAAGCGGAGACATCGGAATCGTTAAATGATTTTCGAATCTTGCCATAAATGCTGCACTCAAACCAACGCTTTCTTTTCCGAAAACCAACCAGTCACCATCTTGGAATTCATTTTCTAAATACGATTTATCAGAATGAGAACTCATTAAAAAGACACGTGAGTGATCTGGAATTTGTGCAATCCATTCTTCTACATTTTGATATTCTGTTACATCAAGATGAACCCAATAATCCAATCCAGAGCGTTTTAGATTTTTGTCATTAATCACAAATCCGAAAGGATGAATTAAATGAAGACGGCTTTCTGTGCCTACACACAATCTTCCGATATTTCCGGTATTATTTGGTATTTCTGGTTCTACAAGAACAACGTTTAACATCTTTTTTAGTTATGAATTATGAGTTATAAGTTATGAGTTTTTCGGAATTATCTAATTGACACATTATCTAATTATCTAATTGAAAATCGGAAACTTCCAAAACTTCACCTGCTTTTAGGTTTTGCAAATATACATTTCCTATTCGAACCCGAACAAGACGCAAGGTTGGAAAACCAACTGCGGCGGTCATTTTTCTAACTTGACGAAATTTTCCTTCTCTTACTGTAATGGATGCCCAAGAAGTCGGGCCATGACGTTCGTCTCTTATTTTTTTTGCTCTCACTCCAAAATCTGGAATCTCGGTAACAATAGATGCTTTGCAGCGTTTTGTTTTGTATTTTCCGCCGTCAAGTCCGATTTCGACACCATTCTGTAATTGTTCAATTGCTTCTGGCGTAATTAATCCATCAACCTGAACGTAGTATTCTTTTTCAACCTTTTTACTTCGAACGAGTTCACTCATATTTCCATCAGTTGTCAGTAAGAGCAAACCTTCAGAATCTTCGTCCAATCTTCCAATTGCCATTGTTCCATTAGGAAAATCGTACAATTCGCCTAAAAGCTTTTTCTTTCTTTTTAATTCATAAATAAATTGGCTTAAATAGCCGTAAGGTTTAAAAAGAATGAAGTGTCGGTGCATTTTTAATTTTTTGCAAAGATAGTTCTTTCATAAAACAAAAAACGAACATTTAGTATGGTATGTCTGAGTGGGATTTCATTTTTTTCAGCCATTGATACACAAACCAAATTACGGTAACAATAAAAACGGCGATTAAAATAGGGTAATAGTTTTCGAAAAAAGCATGAAAATAACTTCCGATTAAAATATAGGCGGAAGCCATACAAAGTTTAATCAAGATAAATTCAGAATTGGACCAGCTGGTTTTGATTTTGAAGAAATTCATACTAATTAAGGTTGTTAAGTTGCGTTGAATAAAGGTAATAAATAAAAAAACAGATGGCAATTATAAAAGAAACGCAATATGAAGTCATAATTTTTTCGCATTTAGAATTCGTAATATTATACATTAAATGTAAAAAGAATAATGCCATGGAAACGAATAATTTAGGAACAAAAAAGATAAACGGGACACAAAAGAATATTGATGAATCTAAAGGAAAAAATGTCTCGCATGATAAAGATCTAAAAGATGCAAAACTGAATAAAGAATTGGTCACCGATGCAGATGGAGATAAAAAGATCGTGGAACGCGCCCGAAATGAAAATGAAGATATTAATAAAGCGCTTCACCAAATAAATCCAGATAATCCAAATGCAAATCGTGGAGTAGAAACAGAGGAAGACGCAAAGAAAACAGTTGAGAATAAAGATCGAAATTCTGATATAACGCCAAATCGTTATCCAAATTCAAATCCAGAAAGTCATAAAGATCGCGGAAACATGAAACTGGACGAAGAGGAATAAGACAATACGAAATTTTAAATAAAATCTAGTCAAATTAATGTCAAATAACATAAGATTAGCGGTTCGCGTTAATGTTATTGTAAACTCATTTTAAAGCTTTTGTGTCGGTTGAGATCTTCGTAAATTAGGGGTATCAATTTAAAAACATATATAAAATGGCACTTTTAGAAAATAAAGTAGCTTTTGTATCTGGCGGAGGATCAGGAATCGGACGCGCGGTTGCAGAAGCCTACGCTCGAGAAGGAGCAAAAGTAGTAGTATCTGATATAAATGTAGAACACGGTGAGGAAACCGTAAAAATGATAAAGGACAAGGGCGGTGAAGCTTTTTTCGTAAAAGGAGACTCGTCGAGCGCAGCCGATAATAAACATATGGTTGAGGTCACAGTTTCAAAATACGGCCGATTGGACATTGCCTGCAACAACGCAGGAATGGGAGGGCCGGCAAAACCAACTGGTGAATATGAGCCAGAAGCTTGGGATAAAGTTATTGCACTGAATTTAAGCGGTGTTTTTTATGCCTGCCGTTACCAATTGGAGCAGATGGAAAAAAATGGTGGTGGTAGCATTGTTAATATTGCCTCAATCCACGGACAGGTTGCTGCGCCAAATAGCGTTGCCTATACAGCAAGCAAACACGGTGTGGTTGGTTTGACTAAAAATATTGCGGTAGAATATGCACAGAAAAATATTCGATGCAATGCGGTTGGACCTGGTTATATAGAAACAGCACTTTTAAAAGATAATTTAAATAAAGAGATGATGAATGCTATTGCGGCAAAATCTGCAATGAACCGTTTAGGAACCGCAGAAGAAGTTGCCGAATTGGTCGTTTTTCTAAATTCTGATAAATCATCATTTACAACAGGAAGTTATATTATTGCCGACGGTGGTTATACCGCGGTTTAATAATTTTTATAAAAATACTATTTTGAATTAGTAAAAGCAGTAAGCGAAAGTTTACTGCTTTTTTGTTTTTGAACCTATGTTATTTGTAGGAAACGTAGCGTTTTTAGGATCTTCGTGGGTTTTATGTTGTTTTGAATAATGTTTTGTTTTGTGCCTTTTTTGTTGGTTTTATTTTATTATATTTAGCGTTGCGTTAAGTTTTGATGAAAAATATTTATAAAATTGTAAACATTAAGTTTATGGTTTTGTAATATTCTCTTAACTTTAAAGACTATAAATTTGAACTCTAAAAACTCTATTTTTTAACGTATGAAAAAACTCTACTTTTCGCGCCTTTTGGCTTTTTTATGTTTTTTTAGTTGCATTTCTGGAGATCTTTTTGCCCAGACCAATCCAACACCGCAAAGCATACCGTACTTGCAGAAGTTTGACGGATTAGCGGCAAATTCTACCACTTATCCGGCTGGTTTTCAGGGGTGGCTGGTGAGCGCAAGTCAGAATACATCAAATTATAGTACAGCGTTATCTGGGGATAGGGCTTTAATTGCTAACAGTACAGCAAATATTAATAGTGGTAATATTCATAATTATAATGGAAAAATAGGTTTCTTAAATACTACTTCAGCTGATTTTTCAATAGGTTTTGCATTTTCAACATTCGAAAAAACGGATGTTTGGGTTATGTATGATGCTATGATTATACGAAACCTTTATGATGGAGCGTCTAATAATCGTCTCCAGGAAATGTCTTTACAATATCGCGTCGGAACTACCGGACCTTTTATAACTATAGATGGTTCTGAATATTCTAATGATAGTAAAACCCTGCAGACTGGGTCAGTTACTGAACCATTAGATAGTCGTGTAACAAAGAAAATTGTCAAATTGCCATCTGATTGTGATAATCAGTCTGTGGTTCAGATAAGATGGATTGCAAGATTGATGTCAGGAACATTAGGTTCTCGCCAGTCTTTTGCAATTGACAATGTTGATGTTAGAAGTGATAGTAAGGCTCCTGTTACCGAAACTGGGTATCCGAAAGTAAGCAATATTTTGTCTTCAGGGTTTGACTTTATTAATAAAATAGATGAGGTAGGAAAGACTTATTATGTTTTGTTGCCAAACGGCAGTGCTGAACCAACAGCAACACAAATAAAAGCAGGTCAGGATGCCGCTGGAAATGCTGCTTTGCAATCTGGTTTCTTAGATATAATTGATTCATCTCTGGAGTACACAAAAAGTTTTACGGGATTGACTTTAAATACAGGATATTCGATTTTTTCGGTATCAGAAGATATTTTCAAACACCAACAAACAGTAATTAGTAAAGTTGATGCCGCAACTTTAAGTGTAGCAAGTCCTGAAATTTCAACCACTACACCTTCTTTAGATTTTGGTATTTTAGAATCTAATTATGATTCTAAAACTTTAAGTTATCAGGTTCAGGCTTCAGATCTTACGGATAATATGGTTTTAACTTCTTCGGCTAATTTTACAATTTCTAAAGATAATAACACATTTGCTTCATCACTGACATTTGTTCCTGCGGATTTTGCTTCAAATACAACACCAACAGTATATGTGAAGCTTGTACCAAATGCTGTTTCTGGTTTCACTGGACAAATAACACACGAATCAACAGGAGCCGTAACAAAAACAGTTACGTTAACGGGATTTGGGATTGATCCTTTTAAACAGAATTTTGATGATTCTAATGTCTTAGCAAATAGTGGTTGGAATCAATATGATGAATCAGGACCTTTAAATAAATGGGTTTATACTTCTATTGCTCGAAACGTAAATTCTGGAACTGGAGCTGTTTTAATAAATGGATATTCAGATACTGGAGCAAGTAAAGATTGGCTGATTTCACCTAAATTAAGATTGAATAATTTTGGCAACATTCCATTGTTATCTTTTTATTCTCGTAAATTCTATGCAGGGCCTTCTCTTAAATTAATGGTTTCAACGAATTATGATGGGGTAAGTGATCCAAATACCGCTACATGGACAGAAATTGATGGAAAATTTCCAACAAGTACAGGAAGTTATGTACAATCGCAATATATTAAATTGACTGATTATAAAACGGATCATACTTATTTGGCCTGGGTTTATGAAACAACAAAAGGAGGAACAAACTTTGCTTCTGAATGGTCATTTGATGATTTTGCTGTTACAGATGAGGCGGGTTATGTAGATTTAAATCCTGTTTTAGATTTTGGTGTTGTCAATGAAAATACAATTTCAGATGCTCAGTCTTTTAATTTTAAGGCTGAAGGTTATGGAGATATTACAATTACAGCTCCATCATCATATAAAATATCAGCAGATAATATTTCGTTTACATCAAGTATAGTAGTTACAGCTGCTGATGCTTTAGCGGGTAAAATGCTTTACGCGAAATTTACACCAACAGTAAAACAATTTAAAATATCAGGTTCTTTAACAGTGACAGGAACTACTTTAAACAAACAAACAGGGTCTCTTACCGGCTCTTCTTTACCAAAATCAGAAACTTTTGATGTCGTTACTTATAATTTAGAGTTTTTTGGTTCAGCTAATCCTAGTAATGGACCTTCAGACAAGGCACTGCAAATTGAAAATGTGGCAAAAGTGATGAATAAATTGGATGCTGATGTTTACGTGGTTCAAGAAGTTTCTAGTGATACTGCTATAGATGATTTAATTCAGAAATTAAATGTAAACGGAAAAACATTCGATAAGACTATTTCTCCAGTATGGTCATATTCATGGGATCCGACTTCAGATCCAAGTTTTCCGCCTCAAAAATTAGTATTAATTTATAATACTCAAACGGCTTCATTGAAAAAAACTCGTGTAATGTTTAAAGAGTTTTATGATGAATTGGTTGCGGGAACTAAAACTTTAGCCAATTATCCTTTGCCTGCAAGTAATCCGCCAGTACACCCAAGTTCAGGATTCTTTTCTTCGGGTCGTTTACCTTATATAGTAACTTTAGAAACTAACCTTAATGGAGTTAAAAATGAAATCAAACTGATAGATGTTCACGCTAGAGCAAACAGCGGATCTGATATGACAACATATACCAGACGTAAGTATGATACACAGGTTTTTAAAGACAGTTTAGATACGCATTATCCAAATGATAATTTAATCATTTTGGGAGATTATAATGATGATGTAAAAAAATCAGTTTTTGGTACAAACAATCCTTCGACTTACGAAAACTTTGTAACTGATACAAGCAACTATAAAGCGCTTACTTTAGAAATAAGCCAGGCTGGCGCTTTTAGCTTTTTAACTTCGGGGGGATTCTTAGACCATATTATGATATCAAACGAATTGTTTGATCAATATATAGATCAGTCAACAGCAGTTTACGATCCAAGAAATGATATTGCAAATTATACCACAACAACATCAGATCACGGACCAGTAATTGCTCGTTTCGAATTGAAACAAGATGTGCTTTCTACGCCAGATTTTGGAAAAAACAAATATTTTGTAAAAGCTTATCCAAATCCTGCAACAGATGTTTTGAATTTTGATGTGAAAACAACGCAAGGAAGAGATTTAAAAATCAGATTGTATGATTTTAATGGTCGTGCAATTGGAAATTCAATCAGTGTTAAAAATGAATCTGAAGTGAGTACTGCAGTTGTTGCTGTTGGAAATCTAGTTTCAGGAGTTTATTTTTATACAGTTTCCGAAAATAATAAAGTGATTTTTAAAGATAAAGTAATCAAGAAATAAAGGTTTTTTAGAAAAAGAAAATGGGCTGTCTTGAAAGAGATAGCCCATTTTCTTTTATCAAAATTTGATATTCCGTAGGAATATTTGATCGGTAGAAAAAGAATAAATTGAATTTTAGAATTGTGTCCTGTAGGGACACCTGTTTTGTTATTTAAAAAAAAATCTAAGCTCGTTTAAATCAATTTTGTCTTGATCAGTAAAAAGAAAGAAATAATCTAACTGCCATTTCTGCGTTTTCTGCGCCTGTTTGCTTGTGGTTTCGTCCCATGGAGGATAAACTCTTGTAGCTCTAATGCCTTCTTTATTTTGGGTAGAAAAAATACCTTTTTCTAATAATGTCCTTTTCGGAAAAATAAACTGTCCCCAGTTTTGATCTTTTCGAACAGTCACAATTACAAAATCAATAGTATCCGAAT
>RCUJ01000396.1_pt1 | contig 25203 bp, 14 predicted proteins | sample 2166321 | NCBI WGS metagenome assembly RCUJ01 (sample SAMN09932808, study PRJNA488358) | compost metagenome | feature: garden; material: soil; isolation source: compost soil in an enriched community after 118 h of incubation | place: Germany: Experimental Botanical Garden Goettingen | collected... | reverse complement strand
ATATCTAACAGTTATTCTCTGTAAAAGTGATTATAGGATTATGAAAATGGCTGGACATGATTTTCATGCCAATTAGGAAGAAAGGTATACATTGTTAGGAATGTGGGACAGATACTGTTTTTGAAGGTATAGGAGTAAAAAGTTCGAACTCCTCATCGACCACGATTTTATAAAGCAATATGGAAGCCTTCTTAGGACAATTTTCGAATCAGTTTTTGCAGGATTTGAAGAAGCTAAGATTTAAAACCTGAAAAATTTGATATTCATACTATATGAATCATACCTGATTCAAAATAAATATTAGTTGAGTCATTATGATATTTAGTTACAAATGATTGAATTTTATAATGAGCCTCTAATGATTAAATCAGATTTGTTTTCGATTTGATTTTTTTTGTTGTTGAAAGTCATTTGAGCCAGAATTTTTCCCATAGCTTCGAAGTCGGTTGATATTGTGGTAATTCCATTTTTAACCAATTTTTTTAAGGGGGTTTCATTATATGAAATGATTCCAAAATCTTTACCTAGTTTCAATTTTTGTAATTTTGATTTTTCAATTACATTTACTAAGTCCCTGTCATTGGGAATTATGTAAACTTCACCTTTTTCAATGGAACGGTTTTTAAATTCAGTAATAACCTCGTTTTCAAAATTAAAATCATTTGAAAATTCAAAAAAGCCTTCTTTTATACCTACTGGTACCGTAAAGCCAGAGAAAATTAATATTAATTTATTATATTTCTTTAATTTGGATTTTCCCTTTTGTAAGCCATTATAGATGTCTTTTTTGAAGTTTTGGTATACGGCTGGGTATTTTTTTAAGTCTTCATTCGTTTGATCGACTATGTAAACCTCTTTTTCGGGAAGCGTTGCAATGTAAGTGGCAGCATTTTCTAAATTAGTAGGCATAATCATATATTTAGTATAAATACCATTACTTTCATTAATATGTCTTTCGAATACTTTACTATTGAAATGATGAAAAAATATGTCTATTTGAGCTCCATCTCCCATATGTAATATGAACGAATTGTATAGGTCTTCTTTAAAACTGTTTAGTTCATCAAAAAGAAGGAATACCCTTTGTTTTATTGCTATTTCAGAGCTTCTAACATAATACCCTTTTCCAAATATTGCATATATAATCCCTCTTTTTTTTAAGTTATCATAAGCTAATAAAATAGTATCCCTGGAGAGATCAAATTCTAATGCGACTTTGGTGATTGAGGGAAGTTTGTCGTTCTTTTTCAATATACCATTTTCAATACTTTTTTCGATTGAAAGTATGATTTGTTTGTACTTAGGTATTCCGCTATTTTCCTTAATCGTAATTACTTTCATAAGAACTATTTTTTTGCAAGATAATAAAAAACAAGTAGGTACCAGTATGATATATTTGTTTTTTAATTTAGTTTTGTCTTTTTACTATTTGGCAATGAAAGAGTAAAATAAAAAATGATACTATATTTAAAAGTTTTTTTTAATGAATAATATGTAAAATAATAAATTCCTATTTGAGATTTGGAAAATGTTGTTTTGAAGAATAAAAAAGCTTTGAATTGAATGTTTTGGAATGTTTTTATAAAAATATAATTGTCAACATAAAAAAATAATAATCATAGATTAAATCGGAAAAATGAAAAAAAGCATTTTTATTTTCTTAATTGCAAGCAGTTTGCTTTTTGCGCAAAAAAAGCAAAAAATGAGCGAACTTATCGATCAGCAATTTCATTTTGCTGCCAAGCAGTATGGGGTGTTAGCAAATAATATTGCGCCTGATGTAATGCCAAAAACATTTATTTATGCCAAAAATAAGGTGGAAACAAGTGACACAAAATGGTGGACCAGTGGTTTTTATCCGGGATCTCTTCTTTATATATATGAGTATACAAAAAATCCAGATATAAAGGCAGAAGCTGAAAAGCGCATGGCAATTTTAGAAAAAGAAAAACATTATACAGGAAATCATGATTTGGGTTTTATGATGTATTGCAGTTTTGGAAACGCTTATCGCCTTTTTAATAAGCCGCAAGACAAAGCTACGATTGACACTTCGGCAATGTCACTGGCGACCCGTTATCGTCCGTCCATAAAAGCGATTCAGAGTTGGGACAGTAACGAAGTTTTGAAATGTCCTGTTATCATTGACAACATGATGAATTTGGAAATGTTGTGCTGGGTAAGTGACAATGGGGGAGATAAGAAGTTTAAAGATATTGCCATAACACATGCCAATACTACTCTTAAAACACATTTTAGATATGATTACAGTTCGTATCATTTGGTAGATTATGATTTGCAAACAGGAAAAATTATCAAAAAAATTACTTGGCAAGGTTTGGCAGATTCATCTGCTTGGGCACGTGGACAGGGATGGGGATTGTACGGCTTCACTATGATGTATCGATTTACAAAGGACAAGAACTATTTGGAACAAGCTAAAAAAATAGCAACTTTTTTAATCAATCATCCGAATCTTCCAGCGGATAAAATTCCATATTGGGATTATAATGCCGAAAATACACCTACACAGTACAGAGATGCCTCTGCGGGAGCTTTAATAGCCTCGGCTCTTCTAGAATTAGGACAATTTACCAGCGGAAAAGAGAAAAAAATATATGTTTCTACAGCCGAAACGATGCTAAGATCATTGGCTTCTGATAAATACCGTGCAAAATTGGGTGAAAATGGTGGTTTTCTACTTTTACACAGTGTCGGGCATATGCCAAATAAAACAGAAATTGACGTTCCGCTTACCTATGCCGATTATTATTACCTAGAAGCACTTTTAAGATATAAAAACTGGTATTTATAGATTGAAAGAATTGTTTTCAAATGAGGAGCAACTATTAATGTTATTCAACTAAAAATCATGATGAATCTAATAAAAACCAAAATAGTAACCCTTACGTTATTGACATCTTGTCTTCTAGTGTTTGGACCTTGCGTTAATGCACAAAAAAAAGACAACAAGAAGCAAAAACAAATAACAATAAGTAATGGCAGTGATGACCGTGAATATTGGAGCCAATTGCTTTATAAAATGAGTTATCCGGTGATTCATAATTTAGCTCAAGAAACCTTGAGAAAGAATATGCCTCTTGAAACACTTCCGGATTACGGTAAAGCATATGGAATGGTTGCCAGTGATGTTTCTTATTTAGAAGCTGTTGGACGAACAATGGCCGGGGTGGCTCCTTGGCTTGCTTTGCAGGATGACAATACCAAAGAAGGAGTAATGCGCAAACAATTAAGAACAGAATTGTTGCAGGGTATTGCCCATGGAGTTGACCCGAACAGCAAGGATTATCTGAATTTTTCGAAACAGCAACAGCCTATAGTCGATGCGGCTTTTATGGCGCATGCTTTCATTCGTGCACCTAAAGCATTATGGGAACCATTGGATTCCTTGACAAAAAAAAGAGTTATATATGAATTTAAAAGCCTGCGTAACCGAAAAGCAACTTTCAATAATTGGTTGCTTTTTTCGGGAATAATCGAAGGGTTTTTATTGAAAGTTGGAGCAGATTATGATCCGGTGCGAATCGATTATGCTATACGAAAAACAACCGAATGGTATAGCGGTGATGGTTGGTATAGTGACGGTTCAAAATTATGTGTTGACTATTATAATTCTTTTGTTATGCATCCCATGATGGTAGATTTACTGGAAATAACCTCAGAGAAAAAGTTATATCCAAAAGAAGATTATGATTTAGCCGTAAAGAGAATGGCGCGCTATTCAGAGTTTTTGGAGCGCATGATTGCATCAGATGGTTCCTTTCCTCTTTTTGGTAGATCCATGACTTACCGAACAGGTGCTTTTCAAGCATTGGCCCAAACCGCCCTAATGGAAAAACTGAACAATATTACACCAGCACAAGTACGATGTGGGCTAACTGCGGTAATGCACCGTATGTATGATCAATGTGATAATTTTGATAAAAACGGTTGGCTGGTTTTGGGTTTTTGCGGCTCTCAGCCTGATATTGCCGATTTGTACACCTCTACAGGGAGTTTATACATGGCAACATTGGGATTTTTACCGTTGGGATTGCCTGCTGATAATCCTTTTTGGACTGATGCCCCCATTGATTGGACTTCAAAAAAAGGCTGGTCTGGTAAACCAATTCCAAAGGACTATAAGGTCAGTTATTAGCGGATTAATAATCCAATCGTTCATACATAATTGATTGGTCTAGTCCTAAAAAATGATGCAGGATTAATAAAAATTAAGAATACGGTTTTAGACAGTAGTAAGCCTAGGTTTACTGCTGTTTTTTTATGTCTCGTCCTGAACTTCTCTTTGCTTTAATATTCTACGAAACATTCACTTCATTTTCAAAATTAAAATTAGCTGTAAGTTTTAAAAAAGTGCTCTTTTATGCCTACTGGTATTGTTGTTGTTAGGAAAATTACTACAATACTATCGTTTTTTTAAGCTGGATTTTTTTTAACCATTATAGATACTTTTTTTTTAAAGTTTTGATATATGACTGAGTGGTTTTTAGCTCGTCATTAGTTTGATTAATTATCTGTATTTCCTTTTCTGGAAGCGTTAAAATGAGGCCTATAGCGTTTTCTAAATTAATATGAGTATTCAGGTATTTCTTACAACAACTGTTACTTTCATTGATTTGTTTTTTTAAGTAATTTAGTGTTAAAATAACAAAAAAATAATTATTTGGGCTTCATAATTGATGTGAAGTTTAACGAAATAATAGAGCATGTTTAAAGTTGGTTAGTCCATCATAAAGTTGAAAAGTCCATTGTTATAGGGGTGTTTTTAGGTTTTGACATAATAAAATTTTCCAAATATAACGTAGTCAATTCTTTTTTTTATAGTTATCGTAAGTTAATCAGATTGTGTTTTTCTAAAGATTAAATTCTGAAGAGACTTTACTGATAGAGGAAAATTTGTCAGTCTTTTTCAATAAGCTTTTTTAATCCTTTTCTCGACTTAAAATAGAATTTGTTTGTATTTGATATTGCAATAATTCTTTGATTGGAATTTAATTTCGGAACAATTATTCTTTCGGACGCTAAATAAAAACCAGTAGGTACCAGTATTGTATATTTAAAAATTTATTTTAGGTTTGTTTTTCTATATGGTTAGCAAAAAAAAGCAAAACAAAAAATGATTAATATAATTTAAAGTTTCTTTTTTAGAGTAATATTTAAAATATTACTATTTTGATTGAGGATATGATATTTATGAAGAAAAGCATTTGTAGAAAAGGTTCTCTTAGCTATATCGTTATAGAAAAATTATTAACCAAAAACAATTAAACCCAATTAGCATGAAACAAAACTTTTTTAGATTTCGGAAAATTGTTACAGTAGTGGCTCTGCTGCTATTCTCGGTAATGAATGCCCAGACCACAAAGATTTCTGGTACAGTTACCGGTTCTGATGGCAACAGTACCCTTCCTGGAGTGAATATTTCTGTAAAAGGACAGAAAGAAAGTACACATACCGATCTGGATGGTACTTATTCTATTCAAGCCAAAAAAGGAGATGTATTAGTTTTCTCATTCATTGGTTATACAATGCAAGAAAAAAAGATTAATGAGAACGCAATTATAAACATAACACTTGTTTCTGAAGAATTACAATTACATGAGGTAGTTGTTGTGGGGTATGGTACTCAAAAGAAAGAGGCTATTACAGGCGCAGTTGCACAGGCCGATTTAAAAACCTATGAAAAGGTTCCTGTAAACAACATTATGGAAAGGCTGAAAGGTTCAGTTGCCGGGTTAAACATTGGCGAAGCCAATAGAGCTGGTGCTGCTCCTGCTTATTCAATCAGGGGAACCGCCACATTCGGTAATGGTGCACCTTTGTTAGTTTTAGATGGTACTATTTACAATGGGTCAATAGCTGATCTTTCACCTAGCGACATTGCAAGTGTTACGGTATTGAAAGATGCCAGCGCCGCTGCTGTTTACGGCTCTCGTTCAGGAAACGGGGTGATTTTGATTGAAACTAAAAAAGGCGCCAGTATAGATGGGAAACCTACGTTTAGTTTCTCAAATAGTTTTGGTTTTATAAATGAACTGAATCCATTAGAGGTTTACGATGCTCCAGGCTACATGAAGCGATTGAATGATATTCTTAATGATGCAGGGACTGTAGTGGCAATGGATCAGACTCCTAATTACTTGCAGGCGATTGAAAAAACTAATTATAACGCCACTCCAGATCATCAGCCAACTTTGGCCGACCCTTATAGTTTGTTCCGTCAGGCGGGTAGTAATTCTATAAATACCTTAAGTGTGTCGCAGAAAACGGACAAGATGAGTTATTACTTATCGGGAAGCATGATAGACCAAAAAGGGGTAATTGTTTACGACAGATTCAAACAATACACTGTGCGTTTAAATTTGGAATCAAAAGTGGCCAGCTGGTTAACTATGGGAGCCAAATCCTTTTACAGCTACCGAACTTACCCTGATGCCCGAGTTTATGGTACTGCTGGAAACAACGGAAGTAGCTCCTATTTAATCAGCCCTTACGCTTCCATGTATAATGCTGACGGTAGTTATAACATGTTTCCTCAAACTACCACGTCTTTTGTCAATCCTTTCTTAATGATTCCATCGTCAGCGTATAGCCGTACCAATAACTTAAATGGTATTTTTTATGCCAATGTTAAAATTCCTTGGATAGATGGATTGAGTTATAATCCAACCTTTTCAGTAACAAATATCACAGCTGAAAACGGATCGTTCTTTAACAAAAGTACTTATGAGGGCGGACCTGTAAAAAGTAAAGGTTCGAATGCTTACTCAAGAGGAACTTCGATGTTGTTGGATCATTTGATTAAATACAACAGAACCTTTGCCGATGTGCATAATATTGATTTGACCTTGTTGTATTCGAATCAAAATAATAAAAATTTAGGGCAATCTCAATCGGCACAAGGTTTTGATAACGAAGCTCTAGGATACAACCGCTTACAGGCTGGCGCTACCCAAAGTGTATCCACTTCGGCGTCTGAATCAGAGCAGCTGGGGCAAATGGCACGTTTAACCTATGGTTACGATCGTAGGTATTCGGCAACCGGTACTTTTCGTCGTGATGGTTTTTCAGCTTTTTCTGCCAATAACAAATATGCAAACTTTGGATCGGTTGGGGTTAATTGGACCATTTCGAATGAAAGTTTCATGAAAAATGTTTCTTGGATTGACAACTTGGCTTTGCGTGGATCTTACGGTTCCAACGGTAATCAAACAATATCACCTTATTCGACTTTGTCCAAAATTGCAAACAATTATTATTACTACCAAGGTGATACGGGTTATACCTATACTCAGGGTATTTCAAGTTTAGGGAATGATGATTTGCTGTGGGAATCGATAGTGGGATATAATGGAGGAATTGATTTTTCAGTTTTAAATAACAGAATTTCCGGTTCGATAGACGTTTATTCAAACAAAACGAAAAACCTTGCTTTTCCGCTAAACCTTCCTGCTTCATCAGGTTATACCAGTATCACTTCCAATGCGGGTGAGATCGGAAATGAAGGTTTTGAGTTGAATTTAAAAACTGTAAATATCGAAACTGACAAGTTCAGTTGGACAAGTAATGCTGCCTTTTCATTGAATAGAAACAAGATTAATCATTTGCTGGGCGACTTAAACGGTGATGGTATAGAAGATGATCTTGTTTCTTCAAATCAGTTTATCGGAGAATCTTTGAGTGCTGTATATAATTACAAAGTTATTGGTATGTGGCAACAAGCTGATAAAGATAATGGTACCATTATGGCCGGTTTTCAACCAGGAACCTATAAATTATTGGATGTAGATGGGGACGGGAAAATCACTTCCGATAAAGACCGTGTGTTTTTAGGAGACAGCGCCCCTAATTTTCGTTGGAGCTTAGCCAATACATTTAATTATAACAATTTTAGTTTATTGGTATATGTAAACTCAGTTTGGGGAGGTGATGGCTATTTTATTAATGGAGGCAATACCCCCCAGAATGATCCTTACGCTGCTAGAGGAGACATGAACCACACAGTGTATGATTACTGGACGCCTACCAATACTGATGCCGAGTTCCCTCGTCCATCTCATGCATCCAAAGAAGCGGTTAATGCAGCTAAATATTATGACAGAAGCTATATTCAATTGCAAAAAATTGCATTAAACTATGATGCTTCCAAACACTTTAAACAGATAGGTGTTAATAGTTTAAATTTTTCAATTAGTGGTGAAAATTTATACACTTATGCTCCGCACTGGATTGGATTGGATGCAGCAACCGGCAATGGTTTAACAACCTCGTCTATTCCATCGTTGCGTACCGTATCAATAAACCTTAACGTTAATTTCTAAAATTATGAAATCGCCATCAACAATAAGTTTGCGTAAGCAAACACCAATAAATAAAAAGGCGATAACATATATGACCTCTAACAAATAAATTTTACATATATGAAAAAAATATTTTTTTACCTTATAGCTTCTGCAGCACTTGCAGTAAGTTCCTGCGATAAACCTCTGGAGGAAGTACCATTGGATTTTTATACACCTGAAAATTCTTATACTAATAAAGATCAGTTTGAATCGGCACTAGCCAATCTGTATTTAAATGTTAGGACGAATTTCTATGCGGCTAGCGATTCAAAAGATAATTATGATATGCTGGGAACGGACTTGGATTTAACGAATTTAGAAACCAATTCATCGGTTACTAAAACAAGATATTTTGGATGGGATACCATGAATGCTGATAGTGGATTTTCATCTAAATGGTGGACACGTCTGTATTACATAATTGGTCAAGCCAATGCAATAATTGATAGAGCCGATGCTCCACAGGCAGTTTGGACTTCAGTTGAAGAAAAAAATGCCATAGTGGGTGAAGCTAAATTCATTAGAGCATTTGCTTATCATTTTTTGGCCAATATGTGGGGTGATGTACCATTGGTGCTGAACGAGACTAAAACACCAAAATTTGATTATCAAAGAGCTCCGCAAAATGAGGTTTACCTTCAATGTAAAGCCGATCTAGATTTTGCTACTCAAAATATGCCGACGATTGATCAACTAAAAGGAGGTAGAGCCCCTCGTGAAGCAGCTTACCATTTATTGGCTGAAGTTAATATTTGTTTAAAAGATTACAACGGGGCAGTTGCCGCTGCTAGCGCTGTTATTAATGGAGGTAAATGTAATTTGATGGCAGCTCGTTTTGGTGTTAAAAAGAATTTTACCTTTTCGGGTTATACATACGCTGGTCCAGCTCAGCCATGGGGGGATGTGTATTGGGATTTGTTCCAGGAAGGAAACTTTAACTGGAAAGAAGGTAATAAAGAGGCTATATGGAACATCTCTCAGGATCCTATTATAAAAGGAGGGGATAATACAGATGTGCATTCTCAAGGAGGATTCTTTGTTATGGACAGATGGTGGGGGCCTATTCCTTGGCAGGCTAAGGATAAAAATAACAAGGCTAACTGGATAATGGATACTTTACAAGGTAGACCAGTAGGTTACTTGATTGCAACAGAATATGCGGCTAATCATATTTGGCAATATAAAGGAGATTTTAGCAAGGATATTCGTAATTCAAAATACAATATTCAGCGTGATTTTTATTATACTAACCCAACAAGTGCATATTATAAACAACAAATCACACAAGATAATTGTGATGCATCAACTCTAACCTTATGGGATACACGTTTATCTCCTCATTTTAAGAAGTTTGTTAATGCAGTGCCACGTGGATTGGCTACCGATGCAACTAGTAAACGTAAAAATGATAACGGAAGAACTTGGAAAGACTGGTATATTATGCGTTTATCAGAAACCTATTTGTTGCGTGCTGAAGCGTATATGTTGAAAGGAGATCTTGCATCTGCCGCAAACGATATCAATATGGTTCGTGGTAGATCACAAGCTACACCAGTTGTAGCTGGAGATGTAAATATGGATTTGATTTTGGATGAAAGAGCAAGGGAGCTTTATGGTGAAGAATTCAGATTGAATACATTGATGAGAACTGGTAAGTTGGTGGAGTATTTAAATAAATACAATGGCTACCTGATAGATAACGGATTAACTGCACCTGATTATGTAAGTAAACTTCCTATTCCAAGAAGGGAAATTGAAGCAAATACTGGAGCTGTCATGTCACAAAACCCTGGTTATTAGTAGTTTTTTTTTTTATTTAGTATTTTTCCTGATTTTTAAAAATGGACTGGTTTAAATTTTTTTTGAACCAGTCTTTTTTGTTTTTCATTCTTTTGCTAAAAGAAATATAGAAAGACCTTAAAAAAGCACTAAAAAAACAATACTTATTTTATTGTTGATCTGCTTTAGCATAATAGTTTTCCTTTTTGAATAGTACGGTTGTTAAATTAAAAAAATCATTCCATTTTAAAAATTGAAACCAGTTTAAAATTTCAAAAAAGCCTTCCTTTATGCCTACTGGTACTATAAAACAAAGAAAATAAGTATTAATTTCTGTTTTTTTTAGAATCTAATTTTTCATTTTTATAATCTTTGCAGATGTCTTTTTCCAGTTTTTGACATACTGCGAACTATTTTTTTGTCCTTCATTGGTTTGATTAGTTACGAAACCTGTTTTTTAGAGGTTTTAATGTAAGTAGCGGGGTGTTTAAATTCGTAAGTATAATCGTGTATTTCGTTTAATTACGATTACTTTCTGCAATCTGTTTCATAATACTATAGTATTGGAATGATGAAAAAACATGCCTGGTTGGACTCATGCCCATGTGTAAAATAAACGTATTGCATAAATCTTCTTAAAAGTTGCTTAGCTCATGAAAATGCAGAAATGCTTTGTTTAGAGCTGTTTCTGAGCTTTTAGCCTAAAATTTTTTCCAAATATGATGTAGTGTTTCTTTTTTTTAAGTTATCACAAGCTAATAAAATAGTGTTTCTTGAAAGATTAAATTTACTGATAGATGTAAATTTGTCGGTCTTTTATAGTAAGCTTTTTCAATCCTTTTCTTGATTCAAAGTAGAATTTGATTGTATTTGAGTATTTCACTTTTTAATTGAATATTGATTAGTATCATAACTATCATTCTTTTGGAAGATGATAAAAACCAGTAGGCACCAGTGTGATGTATTTGTTTTTTGGTTTAGTTTTGTTTTTCTGTTATTTGTCAATAAAAAAGTAAAATAAAAAACAATACTATAATTAAAAGTTTCTTTTTTGAATAATGTTTCAAATAATACTCTTGCTACTAACGATATTGATTATGTTGTTTTAACAAATAAAAAGGTTTTGCATTAAATGTTATCGGTTATGGAGCAATCCTTACCTCATTTAAAATTCCTTTGCTACATGGAAAAAAGTAGATGTAGTTTTAGGTTTTGATACTATTGGTGTTTATAAGTAATGATTCTCATTTTTGAAGTGCTATTTTAAAAAAAGATAATCGATAGTATCATAAGGCTTATTCTAAATTTAAATATACGGAAAAGAATATCAATCAAGAATTTGAAAAATAAAATATTATGATAAAATACAATACTTCTTATTTGTTGTTCATCGCAATGGTTTCGGCCATGGGAGGATTGTTATTTGGATACGACTGGGTCGTTATTGGCGGCGCCAAACCTTTTTACGAAGCGTATTTTGGTATTACTAATTCACCTTCAATGCAAGGTTGGGTAATGAGTTGTGCTATTTTAGGATGTTTGTTGGGGGTAATGATGTCTGGAAGTTTAGCTGATAGATACGGGAGAAAACCATTGCTAATTGTAGCATCCATTTTTTTTACGTTAGCTGCCGTTGGAACCGGGATGGCAAATACAATCGACTGGTTTATTGTATGGAGGATTGTTGGAGGTCTAGGAATTGGCGTTGCATCTAACCTTTCTCCAATATACATAGCCGAAATTTCGCCTAGTGAATCCAGAGGGAAGTTTGTTTCTATCAATCAATTAACAATAGTGATTGGGATTATATTGGCACAAATCGCAAATTGGCAAATTGCTGATCCAATCGTTGAGGGACAAGATCTAATAAATTCATGGAATGGGCAATTGGGGTGGAGATATATGTTTTGGATTGGCGCAATACCGTCTGTTCTTTTCTTCGCCATGATATTAATTATCCCGGAAAGTCCGAGATGGCTGGTTAGTCAATATAAATTTGATAAGGCAGATTCTATTTTTAGAAAAATAGGAGGAGAGAAATTTGCTTTGGAAGAAATAGAGCTATTAAAACCGAGAGAGAATAGCGAAGAAAAAGAAGTTAGTTATAAAATGTTGTTTGAAGGAAAAATGCCAAAAATACTTTTCTTAGGGATTGTAATGGCAGTTTTTCAACAATGGTGTGGCATCAATGTAATCTTCAATTATGCTCAAGAAATATTTTCGGCTGCGGGTTATAGTGTAACAGATATTCTCTTTAACATTGTTATTACGGGTTTAACCAATCTGATATTCACCTTTGTCGGGATGTATTTTGTGGATAAATTAGGACGAAGAGCTCTTATGCTTTTTGGGTCTATTGGACTAAGTATCATTTATGCAATATTGGGTGCCTGTTATTATTTTGAAGTGACCGGTATTTTTGTTCTAATCCTTGTTATTTCGGCAATTGCAGTTTATGCAATGACATTGGCTCCGGTTACTTGGGTTGTCTTGTCTGAAATTTTTCCAATAAGAGTACGAGCCATGGCTATGGGAGTGGCTACTTTCTCTCTTTGGACAGCCTGTTTTATCTTGACATATACTTTTCCTCTACTGAATAATAGTTTGGGTGCTTTTGGAACATTCTGGCTTTACGGCGTAGTTTGTTTGTTAGGTTATATTTATTTGCGAATGAACTTGCCGGAAACCAAAGGGAAAACTTTGGAAGAAATTGAAAATGAATTAACAAAATAAGTATTGAAGATGGTAAATTCCAATTTAATTGAAACTGAAAATTATCAAGACGAAAAAATTACTGCTTACCTAATACAATCTACTGTCAATGAAGATGGAGTAGTGCGTGTTTGGGAAGAAGATATATTGTTACCGACTTACCAAATAGGTGAAGAAGAAAAGAATCCTATTTTCTTGGAAAAACGAGTTTATCAAGGAAGTTCTGGTGCCGTATATCCTTATCCTGTTGTAGAGAAAATTTCGGATGTAAAAATAGATAAATCCTATCATGCAGTATTTTTAGAAAATATATACATCAAAATAATGATTTTGCCGGAACTTGGCGGTAGGGTTCACATGGCTTATGATAAGGTAAAACAACGTCATTTTGTATATTACAATCAGGTGATCAAGCCCGCTCTCGTGGGACTTACAGGGCCTTGGATTTCGGGCGGAATTGAGTTCAACTGGCCGCAACACCACCGTCCAAGTACTTTTCTTCCTACGGATTTTCGTATCGAAGAAAATGCGGATGGGAGCAAAACGATTTGGTGTAATGAAGTCGAAAGAATGTTTAGAACCAAGGGAATGCAAGGGTTTACATTGCATCCTGATAAAGCATTCATAGAAATTAAAGTAAAAATTTATAATAGGACAGCTTTCCCGCAAACGTTCCTTTGGTGGGCCAATCCTGCAGTGGTGGTGAATGACGGTTACAAATCGGTGTTTCCGCCAGATGTAAACGCTGTTTTTGATCACGGAAAAAGAGATGTCTCTAAATTTCCAATAGCAACGGGCGAATATTACAAGCAAGACTATTCTGCGGGTGTTGATATTTCAAAATACAAAAACATTCCCGTTCCCACTTCCTATATGGCGGTGCAGTCCAAATACAATTTTGTTGGAGGTTATGAAGACGATGTTGAGGCAGGTTTATTGCACGTTGCCAATCATCATGTTTCTCCTGGAAAAAAGCAGTGGACATGGGGGCATGGCGATTTCGGACGCGCTTGGGATAGAAACCTAACTGATGTAGATGGCCCGTATATAGAATTGATGACCGGAGTTTATACAGACAATCAGCCTGATTTCTCTTGGTTGCAGGCCTATGAAGAAAAATCATGGACTCAGTATTTTATGCCATATTCTCAAGTGGGTTATGTGAAAAATGCCACCAAAGATGCGATTATCAATATTGAATTAGAAGGAAATAAAGCCGTTTTGATTCTTTACACAACAAGTTTTTTTAAAGATTTAAAAGTAGAATTAAAAGATAAAAATGAAGTGGTTTTGCATCAAGAGGTTATTTCTTGTTCCCCGTCAAACCCATACAAAAAAAGGATTTCGGTTGAAAGCTCAAAATCCGAAGAACTAATTTTTACGATTTACACGGCTAAGGGGGATATTTTGGTACAATATCAAGAAGAAAAAGCCGAAATAAAAGCTGTTCCAGATCCTGCAAAAGCAGCTTTGGATCCAAAAGACATTTCATCAATCGAGCAGTTGTTCCTTACCGGATTGCATTTGGAACAATACCGCCATGCCACTTACAATCCGTTGGATTACTATTTTGAAGCCTTAAAAAGAGAGCCAAATGATGTGCGTTGCAATAACGCTGTTGGTGTTTTGATGATGAGAAGAGGGCAGTTTGAAAAAGCGGAAAGTTATTTCAGAACTGCAATTGCAACATTGATTGAACGCAATCCAAATCCATACGAGGGGGAACCTTATTATAATTTAGGTTTTTGTCTGAAAATGCAAAACAAAAATGAGGAGGCATATACAGCACTCTTTAAAGCCACCTGGAATGCAGCTTGGCAAGACGCTTCTTTCTTTGTTTTGGCACAAATTGACAGCATCAAAGGAGAATGGAACGAAGCTTTGGAGCGTGTAGAATCTTGTCTTATTCGCAATTGGCACAACCACAAAGCACGCCAGTTGAAGGCTTCTATTTTGAGAAAATTGAAACGAAATAAAGAAGCTTTGGCTTGGATCGAAGATTCTCTTAAAATTGACAGCTTTAATATGGGTTGTCGTTTTGAGAAATATTTATTAACCAATGATAAAGCCGTTCTGGACGAAATGGAGACCATTATGCGTCAATGGTCGCATGGTTATATTGAATATGCTCTTGATTTTGCAGGTGCTGGATTATACGAAGAAGCAGGCGAATTATTGCAAGGTTGCATAAACTCTAAAGAGGAAGATTACCCAATGGTTTACTATAGTTTGGGTTATTTTGATGCTATGAAAGGAGATAAAACAAAAGCGATCGAATGGTATAAAAAAGCGGCTCAATTGACTCCAGAAAAATGTTTTCCTAACAGAATAGAGGAAGTGAACATTCTTAAAAATGCTGTTGAATTGAATCCAAATGATGCCAAAGCTCCTTATTATTTAGGTAATTTTTGGTATGCTTTCCGTCAATACGAAGAGGCAATTGAGTACTGGGAAACTTCTAGAAGCATTGACAGTCAATTTCCAACCGTGTTGAGAAATTTAGCTCTGGCTTATTTTAACAAATGTGATAATAAGGCCTTGGCACACGAATTACTTGAAAAAGCATTTGAACTTGACAAAAGGGATTCCAGAATATTTATGGAGTTGGATCAGTTGTATAAAAAAATGGGAGTAACTCCAAAAGTTCGCTTAGAGAATTTGAATAAATATGCCAGCTTAGTAGAAGAAAGAGATGATTTGTGCATAGAGCGCATCACTTTAAACAACCAGATTGGGGAATACGAAACGGCAAAACAGCTAATTTCTCAACGAAAATTTCACCCTTGGGAAGGAGGAGAAGGAAAAGTTACGGGCCAATACACTTTCTGTAGAGTAGAATTAGCTAAAATTGCCATTGCTGAAAAACAATTTGAAAAAGCAATACAGCTGTTAAAAGAAACCGAAGTATATCCACATAATTTGGGAGAGGGAAAATTAACCAATGCCGAAGAAAATGAAATAGATTACTACAAAGGATTGGCGTATAAAGGTCTTGGGGATCAAGAAAATGCACATAGAAACTTTGCAAAGGCAACCCTAGGCTCTCCAGAACCGGTGCAGGCATTTTTTTATAACGACCAACAGCCTGATAAAATTTTCTATCAAGGGCTTGCATGGCGCGAATTGGGTGATGAAGACAAAGCCCGCAGTCGTTTTAACAAGCTGATTGCCCACGGCGAAAAATTCCTTTTCGAAAAATGCAGAATCGATTATTTTGCCGTTTCGTTACCTGATTTGGCCATTTGGGACGATGACTTGAACGATCGAAACAAAGTACATTGTTATTATGTAATGGCTTTGGGCTATAGTGGATTAGGAAATGATATTGAATCGGAAAAATATTACAATAAAATAAAAGAACTTGATATCAACAAGCAGACTTTTAGAAAATAATTGCATTTAATCTATTGATTTTTAAAAACTAAGAATGAAAAAAGCATCTTTTTTTATTATTGCCGTGATGATGTTGTTTGCAAAAAAATCTTTTGCTGCCGATGTTTATACGGTTGTTTCTCCCAATGGAAAACTTAAACTAAGTATCCGCACAGCAGATTCTCCAAAAGCGAAGGGGGAATTAATCTACGATATCTCCTATAAAGGAACCCCGGTTATTTTAAATTCCAATATGGGAATAAATGATTGGGATAGCGAGTTTACTATAGAAAAAGAGGAAAAAAGTACTAACAATACGGTGTGGAAACCGGTTTATGGTGAGCATTCTGAAATACAGGATAATTATAACCAAACAATATTTATCGTTAAGCAAGAAGGAAAAGACAGTAAATTACATGTTGTCGTTCGTGCTTATAATGAGGGAATTGCCTTTAGATATGTATTTGCAGAGAGGGAAAAGGCAGAAGGATATAGAAGAGGAGGCGATTTTATAAAGATTACCTCAGACAAAACCACTTTTGCGGTTCCCGAAAAGACTTTTTGCTATCTCACCTATACCGCACAAGGTATTCCGGAATTGATGCCGATAAAAAATTGGAGAGGGGAGGCAGAGCGCCCTTTAACTTTAAAACTCGATAGCGGGCTTTATGCCGCATTGGGAGAAGCTGCCGTAGTGAACTTTTGCCGTACTAAATTCAGAGTTGACAACGGGGAAGAAAATATCATACGAAGTTCGATGTATGATATGGTAGAAGAATTTGCTCCTCTTGAAATGCCTTGGAAACTGATTATGGTTGCCGAAAAGCCTACCGATTTATTGGCCAATAATGGTATTTATCTGAATTTGAATCCTGAATCAAAAATTAAAAACACCGATTGGATTAAGCCGGGAAAGACTATTCGTGTCATGTCACTCACTACAAAGGACGCAAAAACCGTGGTGGATTTTGCCGAAAAAAGAAAATTGCAATACGTCCATTTTGATGCAGGTTGGTATGGCGCCGAAACAATGATGCATTCAGACCCGAGGCGATATGACCGCGTGGATCCAGACCGTTCTTTGGCGAATGATTTGAATTTGGAAGAGGTGGTGAAATATGCAAAATCTAAAGGAATAGGTGTTTGGGTATATGTCAATCAGAGGGCACTTACAAATCATCTCGACGAAATTCTCCCACTTTACAAGTCATGGGGAATCGCAGGAATTAAGTTTGGTTTTGTAAATGTGGGAAGTTATAGATGGACAACATGGCTGCACGAAGCAGTTGCCAAATGTGCCAAGTACAATATTATGGTTGATATTCACGACGAATACCGCCCAACAGGTTTCAGTCGTACATATCCTAACTTACTTTCTCAGGAAGGGGTTCGTGGAAACGAAGAATTTCCGGATGCAAACACGACTACTTCGTTGCCATTTACACGTTTTCTTTGTGGTCCGGCAGATTGTACGGTATCTTATTTTCATCGTAAGGAATTTAAACCGAATATTAAAAATGAAGAGCGCTTATTAAAAAACACTTCAGGACATCAATTGGCGACTTCAGTTGTGTTTTACAGCCCGTTACAATTTTTATACTGGTATGACACCCCTTCAGATGTGTTGGATGTCCCTGAATTAGAGTTTTTTGACAAAATGCCAACAGTTTGGGATGACACCAAGATTTTGAGTGGTAATATCGGAGAATCTATAGCAGTGGCACGTCGTAGTGGCACTAAATGGTTTGTGGGTTGTATGACCAATAACGACAAAAGAACGATGGCCTTTTCGTTTGATTTCTTGGATCCTTCAAAAAAGTATCAAGCAACAATTTATTCTGATGGAGGTGAAAAAGTAAAAACACCAACTCATATCAAGATAGAGAAGAAGAAAGTGACTTCGGCTTCTGAATTAAAATTAGAATTACTTGCAAGAGGTGGTTGTTCAATGATCATAGAAGAAATTTAAAAAATAAATGCTAAGACACAAAAAATCTTGAGAAAAACTATTGGGTATTTTTTAGTGAAATTAGGAGCTAAAGTGAAGTCTTAAAGTATATAAAAAAATAAAACAAAATTTATGAATTACCCTTTTGAAAGTCGTTTTACAGTAAGTCCAAAAGAAGCAAAAAAGATGAACACCGAAGCATTACGTGAAAACTTTTTAATCGAAAATCTTTTTAATGTAGATGAAGTTAAACTCACCCTATCTCATTTTGACAGATATATCATAGGAGGAGCCATGCCTATAAAACAGAGGTTGGCGTTACCTAATCCTGAGAATCTAAAAGCCAAATATTTTTTGGAAAGAAGAGAAATCGGTATTATTAACGTAGGTGGTAAAGGGATAGTTACCGCAGACGGTGAACAATTTGAAATCGACTATAAAGAAGCTTTATATCTTGGAAAAGGAACTAAAGAAGTAATTTTTGAATCGATAGACATCGACAGTCCTGCGAAATTCTATTTAAATTCTGCACCTGCCCACCATACATATCCATCAAAAAAAATAACGAAAGCTGATGCGGAGATTGTTGAATTAGGGTCGGTGGAAACAGCCAACCATCGTGTCATAAATAAATTAATCGTCAACAGTGTGGTACAGACCTGTCAAGTTCAAATGGGGATGACTGAACTAAAAGAGGGAAGTGTATGGAACACTATGCCAGCTCACACCCACGACAGACGAATGGAAGTTTATTTTTATTTTGAGGTTCCAGAAAATCAAAGTGTTTGCCATTTTATGGGAGAACCACAAGAAACCAGACACATCTGGATGCAGAACGAACAGGCGGTAATCTCCCCCAATTGGTCTATACATTCAGGAGCAGGAACCTCAAACTATACATTTATTTGGGGTATGGCTGGAGAAAACTTGGATTATGGTGACATGGATTATTGCCGTATTAATGACTTAAAATAATTCATCATGAAATTGTTAAGATCCTTTTTCAGCTTTAGTTTTATTATTTTTCCATTAGCCATTTTGGCACAAGCCAAAGTGACTGTTTCTATCCAAAACAACTCCGTTTTGGAACGAAAAGCAGCCGTAGCAGCTATCCCTTGGGAAAATGTCGTGTCTCGTTATCCCCAAATAGACACTACTAATTTTGTGGTGATTAATTCAGTTACCAAAAAGCAAATTCCTTTTCAATTGGAACACCGTGGACTGCCTGCAATTCTGAATCTATTGATACAGGTTGATGTTAAAGCAAAATCGACACTTCTGGTTTTTATACAAAAAGGAAAACCAGAAACTTTTGTTGCAAAAACCTATGCACGTTTTGTGCCAGAACGTAAAGATGATTTTGCATGGGAAAATGACAAAATTGCCTTTCGTGTTTACGGCAAAGCATTAGAAAACACAAAAGAGGATGCCTATGGTTTGGATGTATGGGTTAAACGAACTGATAAACTAGTAATCAACGAAAGATATAAGCGAAATGAATATCATATAGACCATGGTGATGGAATGGATTATTATCATGTTGGTTTTTCATTGGGAGCAGGTAATATGACACCATACGTAAACGATTCTATTTACTACTCAGGAAATTACCGCCAATGGAAAGTATTGGACAACGGACCTTTACGCAGTACTTTTCAATTAACTTACGATACTTGGAATGCAGGAGGAATAAAAGTCAAAGCAATAAAAACTATTTCTCTGGATGCTGGTTCCCAGCTAAATAAAATAGAAAATGTTTATTCTTTTGATGATGATAAACCACTATCAGTAGTGGTGGGAATAGTCAAAAGACCAGAAAATGGATTTGTATCTTTAAATGAAAAACAAGGCATCATGTGCTATTGGGAGCCTGTTCATGGTCAAGACGGTACAACGGGTGTTGGATCCCTGTTTACAACACATGTGAGCAGTATGATGGTAACTAACAAGCAACTTTTGGCCAAAACATCAGTAAAAAACAACGTTCCTATCATCTACTATACAGGAGCAGCTTGGGATAAGGCAGGGGAAATTACCGATGCCAAACAGTGGTATATTTATTTGAATAATTTTTATCAGGAAATAAAAGAACCCTTAGTCATAAATGTAAATTAACACCCATCAATTAAAAATAAAATGAAAACCTTAGATATGTTTCAATTAGACGGTAAACTGGCCTTGGTAACCGGATGCAAAAGAGGAATTGGTAAAGCAATAGCAGTGGCACTGGCTGAAGCTGGTGCTGATATCATTGGTGTTTCGGCCAATTTAGAACTGAGCGGAAGTGAAGTGGAACATGAAATACTTTCGGTTGGCAGAAAATTTCACGCTTACCAATGTGATTTTTCTAATCGAGAGACTTTAAATACCTTCATCAAAAAAGTAAAGGAGGATCACCCTCAAATAGATATTTTAGTAAACAATGCAGGAACTATTTTGCGCAAACCAATTGTAGAACATCCCGATGAATATTGGGATGAAGTCATAGCCGTAAATCAAACTGCTCCTTTTATTCTGACGCGAGAAATTGGCAAGGAAATGCTCAAAAGAGAAAAGGGGAAAATCATATTTATAGCTTCATTGCTTTCTTTTCAAGGGGGAATTACTGTTCCAGGTTATGCCGCAAGTAAAGGTGCTGTTGCCCAATTGACCAAAGCTTTTGCTAACGAATGGGCAGCCAAAAACGTAAATGTAAACGCCATTGTACCGGGTTATATTTCAACTGATAATACTACAGCTCTACGTGCTGATGAAAGCCGGAGCCGTTCTATTTTAGAACGAATTCCAGCAAACCGTTGGGGAGAACCTTCCGATTTCAAAGGCCCAATCGTTTTCCTATCCTCAAAAGCAGCTGATTATGTTCATGGCACTTTATTGACTGTTGATGGCGGATGGATGGGAAGGTAGATTTTTGAATTAGTTTCTAAAAATCAGTTCGTAAAAAAATTTTAGTTTAAATTATGGGTAAAGTACTTTGTTTTGGAGAAATACTTTTGAGGTATAGCTTGGGGGGAAATTTCCCTCAACAACAGGATGTAACAGCGTATATTGGAGGAGCAGAAAGCAATGTGGCTTTGGCGTTAGCCAAATGGAACATCCCTGTAGCTTACTGCACCGCCATGCCTGACCACTTTCTATCGAATACAATTTTGTCATATTATAACAGAATGGGGGTAGATACAAGTTTTGTCATTAAATCTGGAGAAAGAATTGGCGCTTACTATTTGAATCAAGGTTCTGATGTTAAAAATGCGGGTGTGATATACGACCGGAAATATTCTTCATTTTCTGAATTAAAGCCATCCACCATCAATTGGGAAAAATTTTTGGAAGATGTATCATGGTTTCATTTTACCGCAATATCACCTGCACTTAATGCTGATATCGCGGCACTTTGTGAAGAAGCGCTGATTGTTGCATCCAAAAAAAAAATAACAATTTCTTTGGATTTGAATTTTAGAGAAAAACTTTGGAAATATGGAGTTGAGCCCATAGCAATAATTCCTAAAGTGGCATCTTATGCCCATGTGATTATGGGGAATATCTGGGCAGCCGAAAAAATGTTAGGCATCACCATAAATCCACAATTAACGACTTCAGAAAGCGATTCCGATTTAGTGATACAAGCCAAAAATACTTCAGAAGAAATTTTAGCAAAATATCCAAATTGTAAAACTGTTGCTAATACTTTCCGCTTTAATGAACCGGGTGGTATAAAATATTTCACAACGCTATACGAACAGGGAAATATATATAAAAGTAAAACTCTATTTGCGAAAAAACCCATTGACAAGGTAGGAACTGGTGATTGTTTTATGGCAGGACTTATTTATGGAATGTGGCAAAAGTACAAATCTCAACAAATAGTCGAATTTGCTGCAAGAGCTGCTTATCAAAAATTATTTATAATGGGAGATGCCACAACATCTGATGCAGAAGAAATTGAACAATTAATACGTCAAAATGGATAAGAAAGAAAGAGTCATTCAACAAATTATACAGTCCGGATTATTGCCTTTGTACTATCATGAAGACAGGGAAGAAAGTATAGCTATTTTACGTGCTTTGTATTTGGCCGGAGTCCGCATAATAGAATATACCAATCGCGGAGAAAATTCCCTAATTAATTTTAAAGCATTAAAAACTGTGGCACAACAGGAAATGCCTGATTTATTGTTAGGTATTGGAACGATAAAAACTGCTGATACCGCAAAAAAATTCTTGGATTTTGGAGCCGATTTTATAGTTAGCCCTATTGTTTCTGCCGAAGTGGCTACAATCGTTCGAGAACACAATCTTGCTTGGATTCCTGGTTGTCTAACACCTACTGAAATTCATCAGGCTGAATTTTTAGGAGCCAGTTTGGTAAAAATATTTCCGGGTAATTTAGTTGGGCCTTCCTATATTCAATCTATAAAAGGCATATTTCCTAATCTTCTATTTATGCCAACAGGTGGTGTTGAACCCGAAGAAAAGAATCTAGAATCTTGGTTTGGAGCTGGAGTTATTGCTGTAGGTATGGGGAGCAAACTATTGCAAACACACTTGATTGAGGAACGTAATTTTGAAGCCTTGACTGATTATATAAAGAAAGCCAATCTCCTAATCCAATCTTGCAAACAATCATAAGATGAACACTTTTACAGAAAAAAAATTCAGGTACGGCATATTAGCCTTGCTGTTCTTTGGAACTACTATTAATTATCTCGATAGACAAATAATTGGTTTGTTAAAACCAACATTGGAAAAGGAATTTAATTGGACAGAAACAGATTATAGTAACATTATCATGGCCTTTTCCGCAGCCTATGCCATAGGTCTTTTGGGGTTCGGTCGATGGATTGATAAGATCGGTACCAAACTAGGTTATTCAATGTCTGTATTCTTTTGGAGTATTGCCGCTATAGCACATGCATTCGCAAAAAGTACTTTTGGGTTTGGTATTGCAAGAGCTGGGCTTGGTGTGGCCGAAGCTGGTAATTTTCCCGCTGCCATAAAGGCTGTTGCGGAATGGTTTCCTAAAAAACAACGAGCATTAGCAACAGGTATTTTCAATTCGGGTGCCAATGTAGGAGCCATCATTGCTCCCATCATGGTTCCTGCAATTTTAGGGGCTTATGGTTGGCAAGAAGCTTTTGCTATTACAGGAGCAATTGGTTTTATTTGGCTGTTTTTTTGGTGGAGATATTATGAAACCCCTATGCGTCATAAAAAAATATCAAAAGAAGAATTCGATTATATCCACAGTGATAATGAAGTGTCTATTGAAACTGGACCATCTGTTAAATGGTTCGAATTATTCAAAATAAAGGAGACCTGGGCATTTATCTTTGGTAAATTTTTAACTGATCCAGTTTGGTGGTTTTTCTTATTTTGGTTGCCTTCCTATTTTGCTGAAACTTTTAATCTTGATTTAAAAAAGCCAAGTTTGCCTTTGGTCATTATTTACACTGCAACAACTATTGGCAGTATAGGGGGCGGTTTTTTATCTTCCTATTTAATTAAAAAAGGATGGAATGTAAAAAAAGCTCGTAAAATAACAATGCTTGTAATTGCCATTTGTGTAATGCCAATCATGCTGGCACAGTTTGCCCAAAACATATGGGTAGTAGTAGGTCTTATCAGCTTGGCAGCCGCCGCCCATCAAGCTTGGAGTGCAAATATTTTCACGACAGTTTCCGATTATTTTCCTAAAAAAGATGTCGGCTCAGTTGTAGGTATCGGTGGCATGGCAGGTTCAGTTGGAGGTATACTTTTTCCCTTAGCTACCGGTATGATTTTAGATCAGTACAAAGCTTTAGGTAATATAACCGTTGGTTATAATATTATATTTATTATGTGTGGCTGTGCTTATTTATTGGCGTGGTTGGTAATGAATTTTTTAACTTATAAAAAAGGATAGGTTTGCTAAGTCAGCAAATTCTAGGGATATTGATCACCCAATTCCAATTTAAAATTCCCGCCTGTTTCTAATTTAAAAGTTAGATAAATAGGGTAATACGGTTGATTTTCTATTGGCCAAACGCAAACAAAGGACCAGAGCTCAATCTTTTTTAATTAAAGCGATTGGTAACAGTTGTAAGTAAAGACTAATAAGTATTGATAAAAGTGGTTCAAATATAGGAACCATCAAGATTTATAATAAATGTTCCTTTTCTAAAATATTATTTCGATAATTGTAAGTACCTTAATAATATATTGAGCAGGATTATCGTTTTATCAAGTTGAGGATTTTAAATGGATTAGGATTTAAAACTTTGAATCTGCTAAGAGAACTTTAAGTGGAATTGACGTTGTTCATAAGCTGAAAAAAACAGATGAAAAATATTGAAATTGCTATATTTAAATCGTTCTGTAAACTTGAAACATAAACTTAAAGTAGCGCAATTCACTTGCGTCTTATTAAACAGATGCGACAGAACCAAGTTTTTGATAAATATTTTCAATTTCCAGGAAGCAATAGATCGTGAACCGGATTGGGTTTAGCAATAAGCAAAGAATTTATTGAAGCTCAAAGCGGAACTATTGGAGTTGAAAGTGAATTGGGGCTTGGAAGCGCTTTTTATTTTAAATGAGGTATTGCATGATTATTGTATTTGAATTTTTAAACATAGATTAGTTCATTAAGATAAGAGTAAATACTATTGCTTTAATTATCTAGGTGCTATCTTTGCAAAAGCATGAGAAGATTGCAACAAGCTTATTACGAAATAGCGGCCGTACTAATTTATTAGCAAACATAATTCCTGACAAACTAAAATAGCATTTTTTAATTTAATTTTTTTAGTATTTCATATTTTAGAATAAATATAGACTTGATAGGAAACACATTATAATTATAACATTCACTCAGGAATATGCATTTCCAATTTCTTCAAATCGTTTAGAAAATGGTTCGTAAACAGGTTGGTAAGGCCCACCAAAAATTACAAACCTCCAAAGTCATTTGATTTTGGAGGTTTTTTTTGGTTCGTAAATTATTTCTATTTTACTCAAAATTTAATCAACCTCTAAAATTTACTGTAATTG
>RCUJ01000395.1_pt1 | contig 25225 bp, 18 predicted proteins | sample 2166321 | NCBI WGS metagenome assembly RCUJ01 (sample SAMN09932808, study PRJNA488358) | compost metagenome | feature: garden; material: soil; isolation source: compost soil in an enriched community after 118 h of incubation | place: Germany: Experimental Botanical Garden Goettingen | collected... | reverse complement strand
GGCAGCTTGCTGGCCCAGGCGCCCGCGTGCTGGTGGCCGTGTACGTTGCAGTCGTTCAGGCAGGCGCAGGCGGCGGCCGCTTCGCGCAGCGTGGTCTGCAAGGGCTTGCCTTCGCTGTCGCCCCAGGCGCCGTAGCCACCGAACAAGCGCGTGGGCGACCAGTCCGGCATGGCGGGCGGCGGGGCGGCTTCATCATGGGCCGAGAATTCGCCCGCGCCCCAGACCACCTTGCCGCCCACCACCGTCAGCAGGCTGCTGGTGTCGGCGATGTCGGATTCCGGGCACGCAAAGAAATCGCGATCGGGCACGACCAGGTCAGCCAGTTGGCCGACCGCGATGCGGCCTTTCTTGCCCTGTTCGTTCGAGAACCACGTGACGTTCTCGGTCCACATGCGCAGGGCGGCGTCGCGGTCCAGGCAATTGCGTTGCGGCGTCAGGCGCAGTCCGCCGACGGTCTTGCCGGTGATCAGCCACGACAGCGATACCCAGGGGTTGTAGGACGCCACGCGCGTGGCGTCGGTGCCGGCCGACACGTTGACGCCTTTTTCCAGCATGCGCTTGACCGGCGGGGTGGCTTCGGCGGCGCCCGCGCCATAGCGTTCGACGAAGTACTCGCCCTGATACGCCATGCGGTGCTGCACGGCCACGCCGCCGCCCAGCGCGGCGATGCGGTCGATGGATTTCTCGGAGATCGTTTCGGCGTGGTCGAAGAACCAGTTCAGGCCGGCCAGCGGCACGTCCTGGTTGACGCGCTCGAACACGTCCAGCGCGCGGCTGATGGTTTCGTCATAGGTGGCGTGCAGGCGCCAGGGCCAGCGGTTCTGCGCCAGGATGCGCACCACTTCTTCCAACTCGCCTTCCATCTCGGGCGCCATTTCCGGGCGCGGTTGGCGGAAGTCTTCAAAGTCGGCGGCCGAGAACACCAGCATTTCACCCGCGCCGTTGTGGCGGAAATAGTCGGTGCCTTGCTTGTATTGCGACGTGGCGGTCCAGTTCAGGAAGTCTTCCTTTTCCTGCTTGGGCTTTTGCGTGAACAGGTTGTAGGCCAGGCGGATGGTCAGCTGATTGGCGTCGGCCAATTGCTGGATGACCTGATAGTCCTCGGGGTAGTTCTGGAAGCCGCCGCCCGCGTCGATGGCGCCGGTGACGCCCAGGCGGTTCAGGTCGCGCATGAAGTGGCGCGTGGAATTCACCTGGTATTCCATCGGCAGTTTCGGGCCCTTGGCCAAGGTGGCGTACAGGATCGACGCATTCGGCTTGGCCAGCAGCAGGCCCGTGGGGTTGCCGGCCGAGTCACGCACGATTTCGCCGCCGGGCGGGGCGGGCGTGGTCTTGTCGTAACCCACGGCGCGCAAGGCGGCGGCGTTGAGCAGGGCGCGGTCGTACAGGTGCAGGATGAACACGGGCGTATCGGGCGCCACGGCGTTCAGTTCTTCAATGGTGGGCAGGCGCTTTTCGGCGAACTGGTGTTCGGTAAAACCGCCCACCACGCGCACCCACTGCGGGGCGGGGGTGATGGCGACCTGGCGGCGCAGCATGGCCATGGCGTCGGCCAGGCTGCGCACGCCGTCCCAGCGCAATTCCATGTTGTAGTTCAGGCCGCCACGGATGATGTGCAGGTGGTTGTCGATCAGGCCGGGCAGCACGCCACGGCCGTTCAAGGCAATCACCTTGGTTGCGGGGCCGGCCAGCGGCAGGATGTCGGCGGCGGCGCCCACGCGGGTGAAGCGGCCGTCATGGATGGCCACGGCGTCGGCCATGGGATTGGCCGGGTCCAGCGTGGTGAAGCGCCCTTGGTGCAGGATCAGGTCGGGGGCTTGGGTGTCAACCATGGCGCTTGTCTCCACATGCTTCGGCGCGTGTTTCAGGGGGGGTGGAAGTCTTGGGGCAGCTAGGCAGTTCACCGAACATATGCGGCTTGACCTGCTCGTGCAACCACGATGTGCGCGTGGCCGGTTCGGCCATCAAGCGCTTGACCAGCGGGGGAATCTGTTCCCCCGCCAGGATGCCCAGCAGGCCTACCAGGGCAATCACCGGGGGCGCGGGCGAGCGTACGTTGAACAGCGCATAGATCACGCCGACCAGCAGGCCAAGCGCCAGCGATACCAGGTAGACCTTCATGGGCGGGCTCCTATCAGCCTTCGTGGGCGTTGAACATGGACTTGGCGTACAGGATGCCCAGGCCATAGGCGCCGCCGAACTGCTTGGCGATGCCGGTGGTCATGTCGTAGGTGTCGGTGCGTGCCCAGTCACGCTGCATTTCCAGCAGGTACTGCAAGGCGGTGATGGGCTGGCCACCCGCTTGCACAATACGTTCGACAGCGCGGTTGTGGGCTTCCAGCGACACGTCGCCGCAAGCGTCGGTGATGACGTAAACCTCAAAGCCCTGGTCCAGCGCCGACAGGGCCGGGCCGACGATGCACACGCTGGTCCACAGGCCGGCCAGCACAATGCGCTTCTTGCCGATGGCATTGACCTGCTTGATGACGGCTTCGTCTTCCCAGGTGTTCATGGACGTGCGGTCCAGCAGCGCCTGGCCCGGGAACGGGGCGGTGACTTCGGTGAACATCGGGCCGGAAAAGCTCTTTTCGGCAACCGTGGTCAGGATGGTGGACGCGCCGAAGCCCGCGGCGGCGTGGGCTACCAGGCCGGCGTTGTTGCGCAGCGTGATGGCATCGATGGAGTGCGTGGCGAACGCCATCTGCGACTGGAAGTCGATCATGATGAGCGTGTGGTCCTTGGGGGACAGCAGCTTGGCGCCGGGTTTGGCGTAGGCGGTGACGGACATGGGGGCTCCTTGGGATGCCGTTGGCGAAAATCCGAAAAATCCGGAAAACGCCCGCACTGTGCCTGTCCCTGGTATCGGTGTATTGAACGATTGTCCGCCGCTTTGAAGAATGGGATGGTGGCCGCCAGGCAGCGGGCAGGCGGCAGATTGACGAGCGATGGGCCACAAGAGGGCATATCCAGGCGCATCCGGCGCACCGCGTTGGTGCGTCACGGCACCTGAAGAGATACCTGCCGTTACCTGTCAGCGTCGCGTCGCAATGCCGTAACCCGGCGTGGGCAAGCTGGCCGGCTGGCACGCAAGTTGCTTGTTTTTTCAGATGGCGTTGCCGAAACGATGTGTGGAGACTTTCATGAAGCATCTCATCAAGCACGTGACCCGCTACCGCTATCCCGCACCGGTCAACTACAGCATCCAGACCTTGCGGCTGACGCCCCGGCGCGACGACCATCAGCATGCGCTGCGCTGGCAGATCCAGACGCCGGGCGAGATCCAGCCGCAGGTGGACGCCTACGGCAACGTGACGCATACCTTGACGCTGCACCGCACCCATAGCGAAATCGAAATCCACGCAGTGGGGCAGGTGGACATCCACCCGCTGGCGCAAGGCCACGTGGGCGACGAAGACGAACGCTTGCCGGTGTACATCTATGGCGTGCCCACGGCCTTGACGCAGTGCGACGACACCGTCCGCGATTTTTGCCGGCGCGTGGTGCCGCGCGGCGTGCATGCGCCGCAAGACGTGCTGACCCTGGCGGGGGCGATCCGCGAACGTGTCGCCTACCAACCCGGCTTGGGCAGCGCGCCCATGACGGCGCCTGAAACGCTCGCGGCCCGGCGCGGCGGCAGCCACGATCAAACCCATCTGCTGCTGGCCTGCGTGCGTGCCTTCGGCACACCAGGCCGCTTTGTCAGCGGGTATTGGCACGAGGCGGGCGACGACGCGGCCAGCCATGGCTGGGCCGACGTCTGGCTGGCCGGGCACGGCTGGGTCAGCGTGGACGTCAGCCATGCCACGTTCGCGTCCGACGGCCATTGCCGCCTGGCCGTGGCGCGCGACTACGAATCGGCCTCGCCCGTGCGCTGGCTGCATGGGGTAGCGGCCACGCTGTCAATGAATGTATCCGTACAAGTGCAGGCCAGCCATTGACGAATGGCGTACCCTGCACAAATGGCGTGACATTCCCAAGCATGGCGTGACCCCCCTCAAGAATTTCGGCAGTGCAGTCGACCCGGAGAAGGCTTTGACTATCCACGTAGCGCTCAAGCACGTCACGCAATACAACTATGACCGCCTGGTCAGCCTGTCGGCGCAGGTGCTGCGGCTACGGCCCGCGCCGCACAGCCGCACGCCGATCCTGTCGTACTCGCTGACGGTGGAACCCGCCGAGCACTTCCTGAACTGGCAGCAGGACCCGTTCGCCAACTATCTGGCGCGCCTGAATTTCCCGGGCAAGACGCGCGAATTCAAGATCACCGTCGACCTGGTCGCCGAGATGGCGGTCTACAACCCGTTCGACTTCTTCCTGGAACCTGACGCCGAGGAATTCCCCTTCACCTATGACGACGTGCTGGCCCGCGAGCTGGCGCCGTACCGCGTTTGCGACGAGGCCACGCCGCTGTTCGCGGAATTCCTGTCGCGGGTGGATGTGCGCGAGCAGCGCACGGTGGACTTCCTGGTGGCGCTGAACCAGCAGGTGCACAAGGAAATCAGCTACCTGATCCGCATGGAACCCGGCGTGCAGACGCCGGAAGAAACGCTGGCGCGCTGCGCCGGGTCGTGCCGCGATTCCGGCTGGCTGCTGGTGCAGGCCTTGCGCCATCTGGGGCTGGCGGCGCGCTTCGTGTCGGGTTACCTGATCCAGCTCAAGCCCGACGTGCGCGCGCTGGACGGCCCCAGCGGCGCGCAAACCGACTTCACCGATCTGCATGCCTGGTGCGAGGTCTATCTGCCCGGCGCCGGCTGGATCGGCCTGGACCCCACGTCCGGCCTGCTGGCGGGCGAAGGCCATATTCCGCTGGCGGCCACGCCCGAGCCGGGCAGCGCGGCGCCGGTGACGGGCGCGGTGGACAAGGCCGAGGTGGAATTCGCGCACACCATGTCGGTCACGCGCGTGTTTGAATCGCCGCGCGTCACCAAGCCCTATAGCGACGATCAATGGCACGACATCCTGGAACTGGGCGACAAGATCGACGACCACCTGGACCACATGGACGTGCGCCTGACGATGGGCGGTGAACCCACGTTCGTGTCGGTCTCCGACCGCGACGGCGCCGAATGGAATACCGCCGCGCTCGGCCCTACGAAACGCGGCTTTGCCTTGGAGCTGCTGAACCGCCTGCGCACCCGCTACGGCGGCAACGGCTTTGTGCATGCCGGGCAGGGCAAGTGGTATCCGGGCGAGCAATTGCCGCGCTGGGCCTTGTCCATCTTCTGGCGCGCCGACGGCGAGCCCTGCTGGAACGACCCGGCGCTGTTCGCCGACGAGCGTCAGCGCAGCAGCTACACCGTGGCGGACGCGCAGCGTTTCATCACGCGCCTTGCCGAGCGCCTGGAAGTGGACGCGCGCCACATCGTGCCGGGCTACGAAGACGTCTTCTACTACCTGTGGCGCGAACGCCGCTTGCCCGCCAACGTGGACCCCTTTGATTCGCGGCTGGACGACGAAATGGAACGCGCGCGCCTGCGCCGCGTGTTTGAACAGAAGTTGGACAGCGTGGTCGGCTACGCCTTGCCAATCCAGCCGGGCGAGGGCGGGCCGTGGGTATCAGGCCCCTGGTTCCTGCGCGATGAGCGCATGTATCTGTTCCCGGGCGATTCGCCGATGGGCCTGCGCTTGCCGCTGGACTCGCTGCCCTGGGCGGCCGAGGGCGACGCGCCCGTGGTGGCGGATCGGGATCCGTTCGACGCGCGGCGTTCCCTGCCGGGGCCGGCCCAGTTGCTGGCGCAGAACCCGCGCGCCACGACGGGTGCGGGGGCGGGCGTGGGACCCGCTTCGGGATCGGGAGCAGGGCCGGGGGTAGGACCAGGGACAGGACCGGGGGTAGGTCCAGGGGTAGGTCCAAACCCGGACGCCACCCGCGTTCCCGCCAAGTTTGAATCGGCCTCGTGGCTGGCGCGCACCGCCATGTGCGTGGAGCCGCGCAATGGCCTGCTTTTTGTCTTCATGCCGCCGCTGCCGCGCCTGGAAGACTATCTGGCGCTGGTGGCCCAGGTGGAAGCCACCGCGCGTGAGCTGAAGGTGAAGATCGTGATGGAAGGCTATCCGCCGCCGCGCGACCCGCGCCTGAAAGTGTTGCAGGTGACGCCCGACCCCGGCGTCATCGAAGTCAACATCCACCCGGCCAGCAACTGGGCCGACCTGGTGGACCACACCGAATTCCTGTACGAGGCCGCGTTCGAGACGCGCCTGTCCACCGAAAAGTTCATGGCCGACGGACGCCACACCGGCACGGGCGGCGGCAACCACTTCGTGCTGGGCGGCGCCACGCCGGCCGACAGCCCGTTCCTGCGCCGCCCCGACGTGCTGGCCAGCCTGCTGGCGTACTGGGTCAACCATCCGTCTTTGTCGTACCTGTTTTCGGGCTTGTTCATCGGCCCCACCAGCCAGGCGCCGCGCATCGACGAAGCGCGCAACGACCAGGTGTACGAGCTTGAACTGGCGTTTCAGGAAATCCATCGGCGCTGCGCGGAGCAGGGCGCCCAGGTGCCGCCCTGGATGATCGACCGGGCGCTGCGCAACATCCTGGTGGACGTCACCGGCAATACGCACCGCTCGGAATTCTGCATCGACAAGCTGTATTCCCCCGACAGTGCGACGGGCCGGCTGGGCTTGCTGGAACTGCGCGCTTTTGAAATGCCGCCGCATGCGCGCATGAGCCTGGCGCAGCAACTGCTGTTGCGCGGTTTGATCGCCCACTTCTGGAAGACGCCGTACACCGCGCGCCTGACGCGCTGGGGCACCGAACTGCACGACCGCTTTCTGCTACCGACCTTTGTGAAGATGGATTTCGAGGACGTGCTGGCTGACCTGAACGAGGCCGGCTACGCCTTTGACACCGCCTGGTTCGCCCCGCATTTTGAGTTCCGCTTTCCGCTGTTTGGCGACGTGGCCGCGCGCGGTATCCACCTGGAACTGCGCGGCGCGCTGGAACCCTGGCACGTGATGGGCGAAGAGGGTTCGTCCGCGGGCACGGTGCGCTATGTGGATTCGTCGCTGGAGCGGGTGGAAATCCGGGTATCGGGGTTGAACGACAACCGCTATGTTGTGACGGTCAACGGTCGCGCGCTGCCTTTGCAACCGACGGGGCGGGTGGGCGAATACGTGGCGGGCGTGCGCTACAAGGCATGGGCGCCGCCTTCCGCGCTGCATCCCACCATCCCGGTGCACGTGCCGCTGACGGTGGATATCGTGGACACCTGGAACCAACGTTCCCTGGGAGGTTGCCGATACCATGTGGCGCATCCGGGCGGGCTGAACCCGGAAACTTTCCCCATCAACGCCTACGAGGCCGAGAGCCGGCGCCTGGCCCGCTTTGAACGGGCTGAACCCGGAAACTTTCCCCATCAACGCCTACGAGGCCGAGAGCCGGCGTCTGGCCCGCTTTGAAAAATTAGGGCACACGCCGGGGCGCATGGATGTGGCGCCTGCCCAGGTCAGCCGCGAATTTCCGTTCTCGTTGGATTTAAGGCACGATTGAGCCCTTCTGGATGTTTAACCCCGGCGTACCGTTCGCCCCTACCGGTCGCCCCTATCCGCCATGCCGCAATTTCTTTTTCAGACCGATCCGTCGCAGGATGTCGCATCCCTGGCGGTTCACGCGGCGCTGCCCGCACGGCCGGGCCACTATGACGAACTGCGCGCACCGACAGATTCGTCGGGCGCCGTCGCGTCGGGCGCCGCTGCGTCGGGCGTAACCCGCCTGCGCGAACCCTGGCCCCGTTTCTTCGAGCTATTGGGCACCAGCGGCTTTGCCGACCTGGACCGGCGCGTGGACGTGGTGGCCCGGCAGATTCGCGAAAACGGCATCACCTACAACATATACGCCGACGCCAACGGGTCGGCGCGGCCCTGGTCGCTGGACCTGCTGCCCTTTGTCATCAACGACGCCGACTGGTCGGCCATCGAGCAGGGGCTGTGCCAGCGCGCCACCTTGCTGAACCGCGTGCTGGGCGACGTCTATGGGCCGCAAACCCTGCTGGCCGACAAGCTGATTCCGCCCGCGCTGGTGTTCGGGCATCCCGGCTACCTGCGCCCCTTGCGCGGCTACATGCCGCCGGGTGGCACGTACCTGCACATAGCCGCCTTTGACTTGGCGCGCGCCAGCGATGGCGGCTGGTGGGTGGTGTCGCAACGCACGCAGGCGCCGTCCGGGCTGGGCTATCTGCTGGAAAACCGCCTGACCATTTCCGGCATGTTCCCCGAGGCCTTCAAGGAACTGCGCGTGCAGCACCTGGCGACCAGCTATCGCCGGTTGATGGACATGCTGTACAAGCTCAGCCCGGGTGGGGCGTCGTCGCAAGCCTTGCCGCACACGCCACCGCGCATCGTGCTGCTGACGCCCGGCCCCTACAACGAAACCTATTTCGAGCAAACCTATCTGGCTCGCTACCTGGGGATCACGCTGGTGGAAGGCGGCGACCTGGTCGTGCGCGACCAGATGCTGTACCTGAAAACGCTGCACGGGCTGGAGCGCGTGCATGCCGTGCTGCGCCGGCTGGATGACGACTTCTGTGACCCGCTCGAACTGCGCTCGGACTCCACGCTGGGGGTGCCCGGCCTGCTGCAAGTCATGCGCGCGGGCAATGTGCTGGTAGCGAATTCGCTGGGTACGAGCTTTCTGGAGTCGCCCGCCATCAATGGCTTCTTGCCCGCCATCAGTCGCCACCTGTTCGACGCCGACCTGCTGCTGCCGTCGTTGCCGTCGTGGTGGTGCGGCGAGGCCGCCGCGCGCGAACAGGTGCTGGCCAATCTGCCGGGCACGGTGGTCAAGTCGACCTATCCCAACAATATGCGGGGCGGCTTCGAACCCGTGATCGGGGGCGCCGTGCCGCCGTCCGAATACGCCGCGCTGCAAGCCCGCATCGCCGACAACCCCGACGCCTACACCATCCAGAAATACCTGCCGCTGTCGCAAGCGCCCAGTTGGTCCGCCGGCCACATCGTGCCGCGCGCGGCCATGCTGCGCGTGTTCGTCATCGCGGACGGCGAGGGCGGTTGGAACGTGCTGCCGGGCGGGCTGACGCGCATTGCCAGCCGTGAACAGCAAATCGTTTCCATGCAACGCGGCGGCAGCAGCATGGATACCTGGGTCACCACGCGGGGGGCGGTGGATACGTTTTCGATGCTGCCCGTGCAATTGCGGCCCGAAGACATCGTGGCGGCGAGCCGCCCCGTGTCCAGCCGCGCCGCCGAAAACCTGTTCTGGATGGGCCGCTATACCGAACGCGCGGAAAACGATGTGCGCCTGGCCACGGTGGCGCTGACCTGGCTGAACAGCGACGAAGACAATGCCGGCGAACTCTTTGCCGCGGTCGATGCCCTGTGCCAGCGCAGCGGCCTGATGCCGGCCGCGCCGACCTTGTCGGTACGCATGTTTGAAGCCACGCTGGTGGCCGAGCTGGCGGGCGGCCCGGCGCAAGGCGGCGTCGCGCGCAACCTGGGGGCGCTGGCGTTCGCCGCCGGCCAGATCCGCGACCGCCTGTCGCCCGAGCATTGGCGGCTGGTCGTCACGGCGCACGAAGGCTTCATGCGCATGGCGTCTGGTGGCAAGGGGGGCGAACCCGGGGTGCCGGAATCCTTGCCGGAATCTTCGTCGGAGTCTCGGTCGGGGTCTCAGCCGGGGCCTCAGTCGGGGCCTCAGTCGGGCGCTCTGCCGGACCCGCTGCCCATGTCTGCCCCGGATGTGCTGCGCGGCTTGAAGAGCCTGGCCATGCAGCTATCGGCCATCACCGGCTCGCAAACCGACCGCATGACGCGCGACGACGGCTGGCGCCTCTTGACGATCGGCCGGCAGATTGAACGCCTGTCCGCCATGGCCGGCCTGCTGGGCGCCTTGTTCCGCCGTAACGCGGTGCTGGGCGACAGCGGTTTCAACATGCTGCTGGACCTGTTCGACAGCAAGATCACCTACCGCGCCTATTACCCGGGTCGCCAGGAAGTACCCGCGCTGCTGAACCTGCTGGTGCAAGAGCCGGCAAACCCACGTTCGCTGGCCTGTGTGCTGAACGTGCTGCGCAAAGAGGTGGCGCGCCTGCCCGACACCGTGGCCGGCCCGGCCGCGGACCTGGTCCGCTTGTTGCCGGAAGACGGCGTGGGCGCGTCATTGGCTGACTTGTGCCGGCAGAGCCAGAGCCAGAGCCAAGGCCAAACCCAAACCCAGACCCAGACCCAGACCCAAGGCCAATACGCCGACGTGCTGGCGCTGTCCGCACAACTCGAGGACGCCGCCAGTGCGCTGTCCAACGCCATCAGCCTGCGCTATTTCAGCCACGCAGCCGGTCATGACCAGACGCTTTCCGCGTAATTTTCCGGCCCCGCACCCATGAATTCGCCGACTTCCGACCTTGATGCGCCCGCCACCGCCGAGGGGATGACCCTGGGCGTGGACCACGAAACCGCCTACCGCTACGCCGCGCCCGTGGAATTGGCGCACCACCTGGGCTATTTGCGGCCCTTGCACGACGCCTGTCAGGTGGTCGAAGCCTACACGCTGAGCGTCACCCCCACGCCGCCCAGCATCACCGAGACCGTGGACGGCTTTGGCAACACGCGCTGCCTCTTCGCCCTGTATGCGCCGCATGACGCGCTGACGGTGCGCGCCACCAGCCGCGTGACGGTGTACCCGCGCTTTGCCGCGCTGGACCCCACGGCCGGCTTGCCGTGGGAAGACGCGGCACGGCGCTTGCGGTATGACCCCGCCTTGCCCTACGCGCCGGAAGTGGAATTCAGCTTCCCTTCCACCTACGTGCCCTTGCACGCCGAGCTTCGGGCATACGCCTTGCTGTCGTTCACGCCGGGGCGGCCCGTGGCTGAGGCCGCGCTGGACTTGATGCATCGTATCCATGCGGATTTCAGCTACCAGCCGGCGCATACGCAGGTGTCCACACCGATTCTTGACGTCTTTAACGAAAGGGTCGGGGTGTGCCAGGACTTTGCGCATCTGATGATCGGCTGCCTGCGCGCCATTGGCTTGCCGGCGCGCTATGTCAGCGGGTATCTGATGTCGCAGCCGCCACCCGGCCAGCCGCGCCTGATCGGGGCCGATGCCTCGCATGCGTGGGTGTCGGTGCATTGCGCGGGGCTGGACGTCAATGGCGGCTGGATTGATCTGGACCCCACCAACGACGTGGTGCCGGGCACGGCGCATGTGGTGCTGGCTTATGGCCGCGATTACGGCGACGTGACACCCCTGCGCGGGGTGATCCGGGGCGGCGGCCATGAATTGGATGTGCGCGTGACCGTCGCGCCCATAGACGAGTTTCCGACAGGAATGGATGCATGACGTATTTCTTCGACGCGATCAACCGCCAACTGCGCGCCCCGAAACGCCAGCGCGTGCGGCATGCGCGCGCGAAGGCGTTCCAGTGCATTTGCGGCCAGCCCATTTTTTTCAGCAATACGGAATGTCTGAACTGCCATCGCCAACTGGGCTTTGACCCCAAGCGCGGGCACGTGGTGGCGCTGGACGTGGAGCCGGCCAGCGGCGTCCTGCGCGAATCGGGCAAGGTACGTGGCAGGACTTACAAACGTTGCGCCAATTTCTCCATGCCGGCCTTGTGCAACTGGCTGCTGCCCGCCCAATCGGCCGACACGCTGTGCCTGTCCTGTAGCCTGAATCACACCATTCCCGACCTGTCGGTGCCGGAAAACGGCCCGCTGTGGCGCAAGGTGGAAGCGGCAAAGCGCCAGATGATCGCGCAGATCATGACTCTCGGCCTGCCCATCCGGCGCTCGGAAGCGCCCGATGACGGCGGCCTGGCGTTCGACCTGCTGGCGCCCGCCGCCGACGGCGCGCCCTTGCTGACGGGGCACGCGCACGGGCTGATCACCATCAACATCCAGGAAGCCGACGACGCCTACCGGGTGAAGGTGCGTGAAGACATGCGCGAGCCATACCGCACGCTACTCGGCCATTTTCGCCACGAGATCGGCCATTACTACTGGGACCAGCGCATTGCCGGTGGCCCGTGGCTGGAGCCGTTTCGCCAGGTGTTCGGCGACGAACAGGCCGACTACGCCCAGGCGCTGCAACGCAACTATGAACAAGGCCCCCCGGCCGACTGGGACCTGCACTACATCAGCACCTATGCGTCCTGCCACCCCTGGGAAGACTGGGCCGAAACCTGGGCCCACTACCTGCACATGATGGACACGCTGGACACCGCCATCAGCTTCGGCGTCACGCGCACGGCGGTCGAGCAGTCCTACGAACCCTTCACCAAGGACGCGCTATACGACCCGGACGACCCGGAAGGGCAAGCGTTCCTGGACCTGGTCAACGCCTGGGTCGCCTTGACCGGCGTGCTGAACGAACTGGCCCGCAGCATGGGGCAACGGGATTTTTATCCGTTCGTGCTGCCGGCGCAGGTGATCGGGAAATTGCAGTTCGTGCATCGGGTGGTGAAGGGCGTTTAGCGGGTCTTATATAGCTGGAGAGTGAACCGGCAAAAGAACCGGCAAGAAATTTCGTACAATCACCGAGTTAAGTAAATATATTGCTTATTTATCAATGTGATAGATGCAATATTGATCGGCAAAAAAACCGGCAAAAAAACCGGAAATAAAAAGACAATATTGCCGGAAACTACTCGGACCAAATGTACGATTCTCCGCATCAATTCTTGCCCCTCCAGCCCGCCGAAGCCGCATCCGCGCGGCTGCTGGAACGCGCTCGCGCGATCGTTCACCAATCGGTAGAACTCGGGGCACAGGCGCATCCCGCCACGCGCGACGCCTTGCGCGATCTGCTGCGCAGCATGAATTCCTACTACAGCAACCGGATCGAAGGCCAAAGCACCACGCCCCGCAACATCGAAGCCGCCTTGCATCAGGAATTTTCAGACCGGCCCGAGGTGGCGCAATTGCAGCGCATTGCGGTGGCGCATATCCAGGCCGAAAAGGCCATGTCTCGGCTGGCCGATACCCAAGGCGCGCTGGGCGCTGACTTTGCGACCGCCGCGCATGGCGCCTTGTACAGCCGTCTGGACGCCCGCGACCGAACCACCCAGGACGGCTACGTGGTGCAGCCGGCCGTGTTGCGCACCATCGATGTCACGGTAGGCCGCCATCATCCTCCCGCCTGGCAATCATTGCCGCGCTTCATGGAGGCCTACACCCAGCACTATGACCGCCCCAGGCCCGCCGACGCGCAGTTGATCGCCATTGCTTGCGCGCACCATCGCATGGCGTGGATGCATCCGTTTGCCGATGGCAATGGCCGTGCGTCGCGCTTGCAGACCCATGCCGCCATGTTGCCGATCACGCAGGGGCTTTGGTCGGTCAATCGTGGCCTGGCGCGCAGCGTGAACGACTACTACGGCTATCTGGCGTGCGCGGACGCGCCGCGTCAGGGCGACCTGGATGGCCGGGGCAACCTGAGCGAAAAGGGCCTGGTCCAGTGGGTTGAGTATTTTCTGGACGTTTGTGAAGACCAGGTGGCCTACATGACGCGCATGCTGGCCTTGGATTCGATGAAGGCAAAAATCCATGCCGCCGTGCAGGTGGAAACCGCGCACGGCCGCTTGCGGCCCGAGGCGGCGTTGCCCATCTATCTTTTGTTTGCGGCGGGCCCCGTCAGCCGAGGCGAGTTCATTCAGATGACGGGGCTGGGCGAACGCACGGGGCGCGCCTTGCTGTCGGCGGCGCTGAAGACCGGCTTGGTGGCCTCCGACACGCCGCGCGCGCCCGTGCGTTTCGCGTTTCCGCTGGATGCATTGCCCATCTTGCTGCCCGCCTTATACGGCGGGGCGGATGATGCGCTGTGAAGCAAGGGCTGCACGGCAATCACGCCGGGCACCCCGCCAAGCCTCAAACCGTCAAGCTGATCCAGGTCGTCTTCAAGTCCGAGTACTTGTCCAGCGCGTGCAATGACTTGTCGCGGCCGGAGCCCGATTGCTTCACGCCGCCGAACGGCACCGTGATGTCGCCATCGGCATAGCAATTCACCCACACCAGCCCTGCGCGCAAGCGGCGCGAGAGTCGATGCGCGCGTGACAGGTTTGCCGTCCACAGGCCCGCGCCCAGTCCATAGACCGAATCGTTGGCCAACTGGATGGCTTCGTCTTCGGTGCTGAAGCGCTGGGCGGCCAGTACCGGTCCGAAGATCTCTTCGCGCACCAGGGCGGAATCCTGGTGGGCGCAATCGAAGATGGTGGGTTCGATGTAGTAGCCGCCCGACGCGCTGCGGGCTTGTTTGCCGCCGATGCGCAAGGTGGCGCCTTCGGATTGGCCGGCGGCGATGCGGGCCAGCACGCCTTGCATCTGGCGTTCGTCCACCATGGCGCCCATGGCGGTGGCGGGGTCCAGCGGATCGCCGGGTTGCAGCGTGGCGGCGCAGGCGGCCACTTTTTCCATGAAGGCGTCGTAGATGCCGTCCTGCACATACAGGCGCGAGCCCGCGATGCAGACTTCGCCCTGGTTCGAGAAGATGGCCAGCGCGGCGGCTTGCGCGGCGCGGTCCAGGTCGGGGCAGTCGTCAAACACGATGTGGGGCGACTTGCCGCCGCATTCCAGCCACACGCGCTTCAGGTTGGATTCGCCGGAATAGGTCATGAAGCGTTTTCCCGTGGCGGTTGAGCCCGTGAAGGCCACGCAATCCACATCCGGGTGGCGGCCGAGCGCCTGGCCCGCCACCGCGCCCAAGCCCGGCACCACGCTGAAGACGCCCGCGGGGATGCCGGCTTCTTCGGCCAGCGCCGCCAGTCTGATGGCCGACAGCGAGGCCTGCTCGGCCGGCTTCAAGATGACGCTGTTGCCCGAGGCCAGGGCGGGCGCCACTTTCCAGGCCGCCATCATCAGCGGGTAGTTCCACGGCACTACCGCCGCCACCACGCCCAGCGCTTCGCGGGTGATGGTGGCCAGCGCGTCGGGGCCGGTGGGTGCGATTTCGTCGTAGATCTTGTCGATGGCTTCGGCGTACCAGGCGTAGCAGCGAGCCGTTTCCGGTACGTCAAAGGCCAGCGCGTCGCGGATGGGCTTGCCCATGTCCAGCGTTTCCAGCAGCGCCAGTTCTTCGGTGTGCTGGTCGATCAGGGCGGCCAGGCGCAGCAGGCGTTCCTTGCGTTGGCGCGGCGCCAATTGGCTCCATACGCCGGCTTCGAAGGCGCAGCGGGCGGCGGCCACGGCGCGGTCCACATCGGCCTGGCCGCAGGCGGCCACGTCGGCAAGCTTGCGTCCGTCGATGGGGCTGGATGCCGCGAATGTGGCGCCGTCGGCGGCGTCGCAGTAGGCGCCGTCGATATAGGCCTGGCCATTGAAGTCCAGCGCGGCGGCGCGGGCTTGCCAGTAAGCGTGATCGTGTTGGCTCATGCTGGGTCTCCGGTGTGGTTGGCGCGCGCGACCATGGCGTCCAGCAGCACGTTGCAGCCGGCTTCCAGGTCAGCGGGTTTGGCGTCTTCGATTTCGTTGTGGCTCACGCCGTCCTTGCAGGGCACGAAGATCATGGCGGTGGGCGTGACGCTGGCCATGTAGACGGCGTCGTGACCGGCGCCGGTGACGATGTCCATGGCGGCCAGGCCGCGCCGCGTGGCGCCGTCGCGCACCTTGGCGACCAGGTCCGGGTCGAACGGGGTGGGCGGGAAATACTGCACCTGCTTGACGTCCACGGTGACGCCGTGGCGTTCGGCGACGTCGGTGCAGGCGGCCAGCCAGCGCGCGTCCATCTGCGTCAGCGTGGCTTCGTCTTCATGGCGCAGGTCCACCGTGAAACGGACCTGGCCGGGGATGACGTTGCGCGAACCCGGGTGCGCGTGGATCTCGCCGACCGTGCCGCGTCCGTGCGGCTGGTTGTCGTTGGCGATGCCGATCACCGCTTGCAGCAGGAAGGTGGCGGCGTAGAGCGCGTCGCGGCGGATGGGCATGGGCGTGGGGCCGGCATGCATTTCCATGCCGGTGATCACCACGTCGTACCAGCGCACGCCCAAGGAACCCGTCACCACGCCGACCACTTTCTCTTCATGCTCAAGAATCGGACCTTGCTCGATGTGCGCCTCGAAATACGCGCCCACCGGACGGCCGCCGACCGCATCCGGGCCGGCGTAGCCGATGGCGGCCAGCTCGTCGGCCACGGATTTGCCGTCGTGGTCGCGCGCGTTCAGCGCCACTTCCAGCGGGAACTTGCCGGCGAATACGCCCGAGCCCATCATCACCGGCACAAAGCGCGAGCCTTCTTCGTTGGTCCAGATGGCCACTTCCAGCGGCGCCTCGGTGACTACGCCGTGGTCGTTCAGGCTGCGCATGACTTCCAGCCCCGCCAGCACGCCGTAGCAGCCGTCGAACTTGCCGCCGGTGGGCTGGGTGTCGATGTGGCTGCCCGTCATGACGGGCGGCAGGTCGTTGTTGCGGCCGGCGCGGCGGGCAAAGATATTGCCCACCTGGTCCACGCGCAGCGTCATGCCGGCGTCGCGCATCCAGCCGGTGACCAGATCGCGGCCCTGGCCGTCCAGCGCGGTCAGCGCCAGCCGGCAGTTGCCGCCCTTGGGCGTGGCGCCGATTTGCGCCAGGTCCATCAGCGACTGCCACAGCCGCTGTCCGTTGATTGAAATCGTGCTTGTCATGGAGTCAGGTCCTGTCAGTGGCCGGCGCTGTTATTGCCGGCGCTGTTGGTGCCAGCGTTGCGGGCAAGGCGGGCCTGCGCGGCTTCGCGGATGCCCATCAGCGTTTCGCCCGGCGCGATGCCGTTGGCGTCGTAGCGGATTTCCAGCAGCGCGGGCAGATTGTTTTGGCGCGCAAACGCCAGCGCGCGTTCGAACGCCGGGCCGAAGTCGGCGGTGTTCTCCACGGCTTCGCCATGGCCGCCGTAACCCCGGATGATCTGCGTGAAGTCGGGGTTTTCGAATCCCAGCGCAATAGTGCGCGCGGGGAATTCGCGTTCCTGATGCGCGCGGATGGTGCCCCAGATGCCGTTGTTGAACACCAGCACCACCACGCCCAGCTTGTACTGCAAGGCCACGCCCAGTTCCTGCATGTTCATCTGGAAGCAGCCGTCGCCCGCGTAGCAGACCACGTCGCGCTGGCGGTCTTCCAGCTTGGCGGAAATGGCGGCGGGCAGGCCGTAGCCCATCGAGCCCACCGTGGGCGTCAGGCTGGTGCCCGGGCCGGCGTAGCGGCGGTAGCGGTGCGGATACAGCGCGTAGTTGCCCGCGCCCACGGTCACGCAGGCGTCGGCGGGCAGGTGCGCATCCACATAGGCGGCGGCCGCGTCCAGGCTCATCGCGCCGGGCGAGGGCAGCGGCGTCAGGCTCTCCACCAGTTGCTGATGCGCGATACGCACGGTGTCGCCACGCGGGGTGGCATGGCCGGGCGCCAGGTCCGCCACGCTGGCGGCAAAGCTGGCCACGTCGGCCACGATGGCCTGCGTGGGCGAAAACACGCGGCCCAGTTCGGCGGCGTCGGGGTAGACGTGAATCAGCTTCTGGCGCGGCAGCGGGCTTTCAATGACGGTATAGCCTTCGGTGGTGGCTTCGCCCAGGCGCGTGCCCACGGCCAGCACCAGGTCGGCGTCCTTCAAGCGCTGGCGCAGTTCGGGCGTCATGGCCCAGCCGACGTGGCCGGCGGCATTGGGGTGGCGCTGGTCAAAACACTCCAGGCGGCGCCACGCGGTGCCCACGGGCAGCTCGAAGCGTTCGGCAAAGCCGGCGATCTGGTCGATGGCGGTCTGGTGCCAACCATTGCCGCCCAGCAGCAGGAAGGGGCGTTCGGCGGCGTTCAGCAATTCGACCATGCGCGTCAGATCGGCCGCGCCGGGGTGGCTGTGCACGCGCGGGTAGCGCGGCAGGTCCGCCACGCGGGCGGTGCCCCACAGCGTGTCTTCGGGCAAGGCCAGCACCACCGGCCCGGGCCGGCCGCTGGTGGCGACCGCGAAGGCGCGCGAGATGAATTCGGGGATGCGGTCGGTGCGATCGATCTGCGCCACCCACTTGGCCATTTGCCCGAACATGCGGCGGTAGTCGATTTCCTGGAAGGCTTCGCGTTCCATGAAGTCATTGCCGACCTGGCCCACGAACAGGATCATTGGCGTGGAGTCCTGATAGGCGGTGTGCACGCCGATGCTGGCGTTGGTGGCGCCCGGGCCGCGCGTCACAAAGCAGATGCCGGGTTCGCCGGTCAGCTTGCCATAGGCCTCGGCCATGTAGGCCGCGCCGCTTTCCTGGCGGCACACAATGGGTTCGATGGCGTCGGTGTGCTCGTTCAGCGCATCGATGCAGGGCAGGTAGCTTTCACCGGGAATCATGAACACGCGGCGCGCGCCATGGATGCGCAACTGCTGCATCAGGATCTGGCCACCATTGCGTTCGGGAAGTGCGGATGACGTCATGCAAGGTCTCCTGGTTGTGGGACGGCCTGCGCGCGGCGCTCGGCGGCCCATCGTTCGAATTGGTCGTGGCGCGCCAACAGGCGGCGCGCGGTGTTGTAGGTGGGGGGATCAATGCGTTCGGCGTCATGCTGGCCGGCGCGCTGGGCCTCGAAGCGGGCCACGCAGTTGCGCGCGGCGTCTACGTCGGGCGCGGTGGGCGTGAACACCTGGTGGATCAGCGGCACTTGCTCGGCCACCGTCGCGCATTTGGATTTCAGGCCCAGGCGGCGCGCCCAGCGCAAGTCCGTTTCCAGCGCGGGCAGGTCGCGGTAGTTGAACGGGCAGTCGATCGGCACGCAGCCGGCGGCGGTGCAGTCCACCAGGAAGCGGGCGCGCACGGCGTGCAGCTCGATACCGTCCTTGCCGCGTTCGGCGCCCAGGCTGGCCGTCAGGTCCTCGGCGGCCAGCAGGCAGGCGGACACGCGCGGGCTGGCGGTCAGGATGTCATAGGCGCGTACCAGCCCCAGCGCGGATTCCAGCGTGGGCACGATCTCGGTGCTGCCGGGGGGCAGGCCCAGTTCGGCCTCCAGCGCGCCGATGGCCTGGTCCAGCGCGATAATCTGCGCGGCGCTTTCGGCGTGCGGCAGGAACACCGCGTCCGGCGCGCCGGGCATCACGCCGCGCAGGTCGGCCAGGCCGTCGTCTTCCAGCTTGTTGATGCGCACGGCGGCCACCACGCCCTGGGCGCGGCAGGTGGCGAACAGCGCGGCAATGCGGGGCCGGGCGGCGGGCCGCTCGACGGGCGCGGTGAACTCTTCCAGATCGGCCACCAGGGCGTCCGTGCCGCTGGCCAGGCCCGCGGCCTGCGCGGCCGCGTCCATGCCGGGAACAAACATCCAGCTACGGCGCAGCGCGGGGGGACGGCGTAGATAAGCGGTCGTTGTCATTGCACGTGCCTCGGCAGGAACAGCACCAGTTCAGGAACAAAGGTCAGCAGCAACATCACGGCGGTCATGGCCAGCATCATCCAGGACAGCGGGCGCAGCGTCTGCATCATGTTGATGCCTCCGATCTTGCAGGCGGCCATCAAGTCCACGCCAACCGGGGGCGTGTTGGCGCCGATGGCCATGTTGATGGACAGCAGGATGCCGAAATGCACCGGGTCGATGTTGTAGTGTGCCAGCACCGGCATCACCACGGGGGCCACGATGATGATGACGGGAATGGCCTCCATGAAGGTGCCCAGCAGCAGCAACACCACCGTCAGCACCAGCAGCACGGCCGTCTTGCTGTCGGTCCAGTCGACCAGCAGCGTGGACAGCGCCTGCGGCACCTGTTCGGCCACCAGCACCCAGGCGAACAGGCCCGACGCGCCAATCAGCAGCAAGATGGACGCGCTGCTTTCACCGGTGGACTTCAGGTTGCTCCACAGCGACTTCAGGCTTAGCGTGCGGTACCAGAAAAAACCGATCAGCAAGGCGTAGACGATGGCGCTGGAGGCGGCCTCGGTGGCGGTGAAGACGCCGAAGCGGATGCCGCCGATGATCAGCACGGGCACCATCAGCGCGGGCAGCGCATCGATGGTGGCGGCGCGCAGCTCGCCCCAGGAGAACGGCTGGCCGCCGGCCCAGTTGTGCTTGCGCGACTGCCAGATGGCGACACCGATCAAGGACAGGCCCAGCAGGATGCCGGGGATGATGCCTGCCACGAACAGCTTGCCCACCGAGGTATCGGTGATGGTGCCGTAGACGATCAGCACGATGCTGGGCGGGATGATGGTGGACGTGGCGCCCGCGCTGCCCACCAGCGCGCACGAAAAGCCCTTGTCGTAGCCGCTGCGCGCCATGGCGGGCAACAGCAGGCTGCCGATGGCGACCACGTCGGCCACGCCCGAGCCGGACAGCGCGCCGAACATCAGGCAGGCCAGCACGGCCACGACCGCCAGGCCGCCCTTGATGTCGCCCACGATGGCGGCGCACAAGCGCACGATGCGCTGCGTCAGGCCCGCGCCGTTCATCAGTTGCGCGGCCAGGATGAACAGCGGAATGGCCAGCAGCGTGAAGCTGTCCAGCCCCACCACGTACTGCTGCGCGGCCACCATCATGGGCGCGGAGTCGTACACGGCCAGGTAGGCCAGGCACGACAGCACCAGGCCGAATGCGATGGGCATGTCGATCAGCACCGTGATCGTGAACACGCCCATCAGGAAGAGAGCACCCGAAGACATCTTGTTATTCCTTTGCCATGGCGGGGGTGGGCGCAAGCAGTTGCGCCAGATGAACCACGATGGTGATCGCGCACGCAAACGGCAAGGCCAGGTACACCGTGCCGGCGGACACATCCAGCGCGGGCAGGGTCTGGTCGCCGGTCAGTTCGGCCAACTGCCAGCCGGCGTAGCCCAGCGCCGCCAGCCCAACGATGACCAGCACCTGGTTGATGCGTTCAACCACGTTCAGCACGCGCGGGCTGCGCACGAAGAAGGGCAACAGGCCGGCCATGAGATGAGTGCGGTCATGGCTGCACGCCACGCCGCCGATGAAGGCGGACCACACCAGCACCAGGCGCGGCAATTCCTCGGCCCAATGCGGCGTGGTGTGCGTGACAAAGCGCGAGAACACCACGTAAGAGATCAGGATCGCCAGCAAGGCCACCGCCAGGGCGGCGAAGGCCTTGCTGATGCCCGACAGAATGGCGGACAGTCGGTTGAGCATTACTGGGCCTCGCGGTACTTCTGCACCAGCGCCATCAACTCAGGGCCGTAGGTGACCGAGTAGGTCTTCCACACAGGTTGCACGGCGGCGGCAAAGGCGGTCTTGTCGACCTCGTTGACCTGCATGCCTTTCTCTTTCAGTTGCGCCACGAATTGCTGGTCGCCGTCGGTGATCATCTTGCGCTGGGCGTCGCGCCACTTGTCGGCGGCGGCCTGCACCACCTTCTTGTCGTCGGCCGAGATGCGGTTCCAGACCGGCTTGGAGATGATCAGGCTGGCCGGACCCCACACGTGGCCCGTCAGCGACAGATACTTCTGCACTTCAAAGAACGACGAGGTGTAGATGATGGACAGCGGGTTCTCTTGCGCGTCAAACACCTTTTGCTGCAATGCCGAATACAGCTCGCCAAAGGCCAGCGGGGCCGGGTTGGCGCCCAGGGCGGTGAAGGTGTCCAGGCGCATCTTGTCGGGCGTGACGCGGGTTTTCAGGCCGGCCAGGTCGGCGGGCTTGGCGATGGCGCCGCGGTTGTTGGTCACGTGGCGGAAACCGTTTTCCCACCAGGAAATGATGGTCAGGTTCTTTTTGTCGGCCAGCTTGGCCAGCGCCGGGCCCAGCTCGCCGTCAAAGGCCTTGTAGGCCTGCTGCGACGATGACCACGAGTAGGGCAGTTCCACCACGCCAAACTTCGGTTCAATGGGTTGCAACGAGCCCGAGCCGATGATGGCCGCGCCCTGGCTGCCGATCTGCAAGCCTTCCAGCATGGTCTTTTCGTTGCCCAACTGGCCGCTGGGGAACAGCACGAAGTTGACGCGGCCGTCGGTCTTTTCCTTGACCTCGGCGGCGAAGCCTTCGGCGGCCTTGTTCCAGCTATGGCTGGGGGCCAGCACGTGGCCCAGCTTGATGTCCAGGGCATGGGCCGACAGCGGCGCAAAGCCGGCCATGGCGACAAGCGCGCCGCCGATCAGGGCGCGAAACGTTTGGGGAGCGTGGGTCATGGGGTAACTCCAGATGCGAAAAGAGAAGGTGGGGTTGGTGGGTTCAACACGCGGCGGGGTGCGGCCCCGCTCAGTAGGATTGCCCCCGCATGGATGCGGGGTGGCCGGGCAGGGGGATACACGCGCCGGTATCGGTCAGGCCGTTGTCTCCCACGGCCAGCACCTGCAGGGTTGCGTCCAGGAAATTGCCGACGTACAGATAGCGGCTGTCGGGGCTGAAGGCGATGCCCTCGGGCAGCGCGCCCACCTCGATGGCGCCCGCGCGCGTGACGCGCAAGCCATCGATGCGCAGCAGCACGATCTGGCCGCGCGGGTGGTGAAACCAATCGGACGAGGGGTTGTTCGAGCCTTGTACGATGGCCACGGCGGCGTGGCGGCCATCGGGGCTGATGGCGATACCCTCGGGGCCGTCTTCCACCATCAGGCGGTCGATGACGCGCGGCGGGTCGCTCAACAGATCCACCACGCTGATGGAATCCGCATGGCCGTCGGAGGCCGTCGGGCTGCCCATGTCCACCACCAAGGCCAGCGCGCCGTCGGGCGACACCACCAGGTTGAAGGGCACGAGCCCCGTGGTCAGGTCTTCGGACGGGGCATGCGTGACGCGCGGCACGGGGCCGCTGTCGTCGATGTGCAGCACGGCCAGCCGGTGCGTGTCGGTCTTGACGGCGAAGGCGCGGCGGCCATCGGCTGAGAACGAGACGGCGACAACGGGCGTGCCCAGGTCGATTTCAGCGACGACAGCCACGCGGTTATCGCGGATCGTCAGCACCGATACCGACCGACCCGCCTTGTTCGCCACCAGCGCCATCGTGCCGGCGCGGTTGATCGACAGGCCCGACGGTTGCAGGCCCACTTGCAGCGTCTGCACGATGGCCGGCGGCGTGGCGGCAAGGTCCACCACGTAAAGATCGCGGCCCGGCGTGGGCTGCCACCCCTGGCCATCGGCGCGTTCGGGCCAGGCCATGGAATCGGCGATCAGCGCCAGCCGCTGGTCCGGCGTCACGGCCAGATTGACGGGCGGGCCGAACAGGGAATTCGGCAGGGGCAGCGTCGCCACATGCACCGGCGCGGCCGGGTTGGCGGCGGCGTCGAAAATGCTGAGCGTGTCGCGGCCGGGCGCCAGGAAGCGGATCTGGCCGTCGTCCCAGGTGACTTTTTCGTCGTTGCCGACCAGCAGGTAGTGCGGCGCGGCGCTCATGCGGCCAGCTCCTGCGCGTCGGGCACGGCCAGCGTGGCGCCGATCAGTTGCCGGGTGTAGGGATGCTGGGGCGAAAAATACACCTGGTCGGCCGTGCCGCGTTCGACGATGCGGCCGCCTTGCAGCACCACGATGTCATCGGCAATGTGCTGCACGACCGCCAGGTTATGGCTGATGAACAGATAGCCCAGGCCACGGTCGCGCTGCAATTGCATCAGCAGGTTCAGGATCTGCGCCTGCACCGATACGTCCAGCGCGGACGTGGGTTCGTCGCAGATCAGCAGTTGCGGTTCCAGCATCAGGGCGCGCGCAATGGCTACGCGCTGGCGTTGGCCGCCGGACAGTTCGCGCGGATACCGCGCGGCAAAGGCGGGCACCAGGCCCACGGCGTCCATCATGCGGCGCACCGACGCCGCCTGCGACGCCGCGTTGCCGATGCCGTGCACGCGCAGCGGCGCGGTCAGGATTTCGTTGATGGTGCGGCGCGGGTTCAGCGACGAATACGGGTCCTGGAACACCATCTGGATGCGGCGGGCGCGGGCGCGCGCCGGCATGGCGGCCAGCGGCTGACCATCCAGCAGCGCCTGGCCCTGGGTGGGCGCCAACAGGCCCAGCATGAGCTTGGCGATGGTGGACTTGCCGCTGCCGGATTCCCCCACCAGGCCGATGGTCTGGCCGGCGGGCACGTGCAGGTCGATGTCATGCAGGATGCGCGGCGCGGGGCGGCGCGAGAACAGGCCGGCGCGGCCGTATTGGAAGGACAGCGCGTTCAGGCGGATGCTGGCGGTGGCAGGCGCGTTGGCATTCATCTTGGAATTCGCGCGGGGATTCATGTTGGCGTTCAGCTTGTCGTTCATACCAAGGCTCCTGCCGGCTTTGCCGCCAGCAACGCGCCCGGCTTCACGCACAGGCAGCGGTGGCTGCCCTGCACGCGCGACACCAGCGGCTGGGCGCAACGGGCTTCGGCCACGGGGCAGCGTTCACGAAAGGCGCAGCCCCGAATGGCCACGTCCAGCGACGGCACGGCGCCCGCGATGGTGGGCAGGTCGGTGCGTGGGGCGGTGCGGCCCGGCTGGGGTATGCAGTTCAGCAGCATGGCGGTGTAGGGGTGGCTGGGGCGGGTCAGCACCTCTTGCACGGTGCCGCCTTCCACGATGTCTCCGGCGTACATGACGATGACGTGGTCGGCAATGCGCGCCACCAGGCCCATGTCGTGCGAGATGAACACCATGCCTAAACCGAACTCGGCCTGGATGTCGCGCAAGAGGTCCAGCAGTTCGGCCTGCACGGTGACGTCCAGCGCGGTGGTGGGTTCGTCGGCAATCAGCAGTTCGGGGCCGCACATCAGCGCCATGGCGATCATCACGCGCTGGCGCAATCCGCCCGACAGCTCGAACGGATACTGGCGCATGCGTTCTTCGGGGTTGGTGATGCCGACGCGGCGCAACAGGTATTCAGCGCGTTCGGCGGCTTCGCGACGGCTCACGCGCTTGTGACGGCGCATCACGTCGATCAGCTGCGTGCCAATCTGAAACACCGGGTTCAAGGACGTCATCGGATCCTGGAAGATCATGGCGATGCGCGCCCCGCGCAATTCCGCCAACTGGCGCGCGTTCAGCGTGGACAGGTCCTGCCCGGCGAACTCCAGCCGCGTCATGCGGCGGCGCGCGGCGGCGGGCAGCAGGTCCAGCAAGGCCAGCGCCGTCAGCGATTTGCCGCAGCCCGATTCGCCCACGATGCACAGCGTCTTGCCGCGTTCCAGGGTGAAGTCCACCGCGCGCACCACGTGCTTGGTGTGCGTGGCGGTATGGATGTCGATGTGCAGGTTTTCAACCCGCAGCAGGGGATGGGACGTGGCGGTCATGGTGTCAGCCCTTCTTCATCTGGATGGCGCGCAGCGTTTCGCCCGCCCGGTTCACACATAGCACCAGCACGAACAGCACGATGCTGGGAATGACCACCAGCGAGGGCTGGAACAGCATGTTTTCCTTGCCCTCGGCGATCATCAGGCCCA
>RCUJ01000388.1_pt1 | contig 25488 bp, 15 predicted proteins | sample 2166321 | NCBI WGS metagenome assembly RCUJ01 (sample SAMN09932808, study PRJNA488358) | compost metagenome | feature: garden; material: soil; isolation source: compost soil in an enriched community after 118 h of incubation | place: Germany: Experimental Botanical Garden Goettingen | collected... | reverse complement strand
ATTTAACCCTTGCTGATAGTAGGCAGTGAATTTTTCGAGAATATTGAGTTGCTGCCGACTTAACAGCTGCGGCAATGGCATTGCTTGCTTCCTGCTTTGCATATCCAGAATCATCAATCGGGATGCCACTGTATCCAGCAAGGTGGAATTCCAATCGGATTCTTCTCCAGCCAACTGGGCCAGTTTTATTTGACTTGAGCGCGCACTGCGAAAATGAAAACCAATGACTCCTTGTCCCACCTCACCAGCAGGCTCCATTCGTGATCGATTCTCGGTCATCCGAAAAGCGATAGTTCGGGTGAAGTTACCCAATATGCCATTGATAAAACGAGTATCGCCAATGCCGCTTAGACGCTCTTCCAATCCTTCGAGCAAGGCAGCCGTGTTCGGCGCAAAACCGTCGCTGGTTAAAATATGCTTACGGCCTTCTTCAGTGCGCAAATCTTGCCGAGCGATACTGACAATGGCAGAGAATCGCTCAGCCAGAATGCTGGTGAGGACAGGGCCTTCCGGATTCCATGGAAACAGGGATGCTCGGTTATTCTGCCAAAACCGCTCGATTGTATCCCTAGTCTTTTCAAATTCAGCCCAGTGCCGCACGTTCCGTTTCAATGGGACCATGTCACGATCAATGAACAACGGGGTATCAATAAGAATCAGATTGGCAGAACCCTTCTGTTGCAGCAGCCGCTCCACCAGGGCATAGCTGTGCCGCATCTCCACCAAATCGAGGCGCTTTCTCTGTGCTTCGAAATCAATATCATCAAGCTCAGATACAGAATCAGATCCAGCAGTGCTGACCTTATTATCCTGTATCATCAGATCTGTTCTTACCGCAGCGGAGGCATAGATAAATCCCCCTAAAGCACGGTGAATACATGAATGACTCGCTATACCGGAGACCGCGAGATTGACTACTGATGGTCGCTTTACCGACTTAATTAAGCCTGCATCCCGAAATAGGGGCGCCATTTGCTCAATATCCCGAATCTGTTTGAGTAAGCGACCAGCACTGCCAGGCAATCTCAACTGACTATCAATAGCCAGTGCTTGTGCAAGATTGGTTGTTTTCATCAACTAGGCCTCTTTTCTCAAATTTTCGGCAAATCCCCAGTACTTAGATTCCATCAAGTGAGTAACGCCCTGCTCGGTCACTCCGCGATCATTGAGCAATCCAGCATTTCTCAGGCGCGACATATTTTCAGGCAGATCGAAGCTGGCTAAATTCAATAGTGGCACTGCATTTGTCTTCAATCTGCTCAGCAATTCCTCGGTCGTAGCAACATTGAACCCGTAGCAACACACCAATACAGTGGCATCCTGAGGACGTATAGCATCTTCTTGAGGCTTCTTTTCTTCAACGTCAGTAGTAAAAGACTGCACCCCACAATGTCGCTCGACCTTAGCCAGAAAGTCGTTAACTAGTGCAGCCTGATCCAATAAACTAATCGACCAAAGCGGTAGTGTTGTTGCTGCGATCAAGCCGCTATTGGAATGGGTTTTCCAATATCGAGTATGGCTAGCCAGTTCACTCGAAGAGGCTTGCTCTATGCATTCGCCCTCAATACCACGCAGCCGGTACGAGACCTCATCCTTAAGCAAGTTCTCCAACGATGGCTGTTGATCCGCAACCAGAAATGACGGTACCAACTCAATCTCCCAGTCGAGAAAATGGGAAATACGCCCCTCCTTGTAGGGTGGGAGCAGCAGTAATGAACAACCAGGTTGACGCACCCAAGCTGCACACTCTTCCTGCAAATCTGGCGATGCCTGCAACTGCTCACCTGTCATCAGAACAAAACCTGTCTGCGGTAAGCCATGCTCGGGCGACAAGTTAATATCCAACAAGCTGGCTAAAAAGCGGCCTCTGCGGTGCGCCTGCAATTCCGGGGTCAAATAAAGCTTCACGCATTCCCCCCGAAATAGAGTTTCATTTTCAGGATGCCCTTGGCCACCAAAGCCTCTTGCGCGGTTTGTGAAAGTACTGGGCTTTTGCCCTCGGCTATCACCTTCGCCAATTCTTCCCAGCCTTTGAAGTCAAGCCCCGTCCCGCTTAACAACTGAGTTGCTTTGGCTTCCCACTGAGCTTGCTGCACATCTATCGTCACATGCAGGTCATGCAAGGAAAGTGGAGATAAGCTACTCAGGCTAATTGCCGTTGGTGCAGCCTCCTTGCAAGCAGCGAACAGTGGCATTAGCACCGGAAGGTAACGATCATTGGTCTGACGGACCAAAGTCTCACGATGAGACAGAATCGTATTGTCAATCTTCGTGATAGCGCCGCCAATAACATTCAACTGAGTTTGGATGGGATTCAATAAACGATCCGGAACATCACGGATAGCGCTGAACTGCCCCTTGCGTGCTTGCTCTCGGAACTTCTCACGTTCACTCTTGGCCATATCAGCCAAGTCTTCAAAAGCTTCGTCAATCAACACCAATTTTTGTGTGAGTGCTGCTAGCTCTTGTCCGTGTGCCGGTGTTGCGTAATCCGCAGGCATGGGCTCCAAAACTCGCGCAGCCTCTGCACATCGCCCTTGCAACTGTGCAAGGTATTCGGTGATCTCAACAAATTTTTTCTTGCCTGCTCTGTAGCTACTGGCAATGCAGCCAAGGTTCTCAGCCAGACCCAAAGCAGTTCCATTGTCGATATTGACGCCCGCTTCTTCAGCGAGCAGGCGCAGGCGATCCGCCGCCTTGTCCAGTTGAAGTGAGCGCAGGTAATGCAACAAGGTGTCTGAGCTCGCCGTGCCCTCTGCCGCTGCAGTACCGCTGGCGTTGTGTTGCTGCAACGCCCCATCAAGAATGTTGGTCACCGTCTGTAGCGACAAGGTGAACAAGCTACGCGGGAACAAAGCCAGATGTTGTGCATCAGCCTCAATGTCGATGATCAGATGATCAATGCCTTGTTTGATGTGAGATGCTGCCTTCTCAACATAATCCGCAAACAGGCGGGCCTGTTCGATTCGCTGATAGAGCGATTGGCTCTTATCGTCGAGGCGCAGGGTATTGATATTGCCTAAGGTAATCTCAGGCACGCTCTCCGGTTTGACACCCGCAACGCGCTGCAGCACTTCAAAGCGTCCGGCGAGTAGAGTGGGCATCTTCTCAGCAATAGCAGACAAATCATCGGCACCTTGCAAGACGAGCGCTTCTTCACCAACCTTCAGTTCGTCAAAGGCGCAGCGGGCCGCTTTGAGCAATTCGTGCGCTTCCACCGTTTCAGTGCCGGTGGGTGACTTACCCAAGGGTGCGAATAGGCCAGGGATCCGGTCATAGCCGAAAACACGTTCCAACTTGGCAACCACAGCCTTGTAGCCGTCGGCACCGTTGCCGTTAAACCAGTTCTGCGCCTCGTTGATGGCGTTATTCAACTTGGCACGCGGCAAACTTTGCCATTGGGCTGTTGCAGCAGTTGCATCTTGTAGCTGCAACAAATGCAGCTCCCCGCACCACCACATCCAGTCGTCAAACACGTTCTTGGCTGTCACGTTGGCATGTTGCAAATAACCCCAATACCACTTGTGTTTGGCCTTATCCAACGTCCATTTCTGAATGCTGGCCGGATTCGCTATACGCGCCAAAAAGTAGGGAAATATTGCTTGCGCCTGCTGCGGGTTGGCCAGATCGCTAAACAAGCCTGCGTGCTCTTCCTTAGTGAACCCTAAGCTCAAGAGTTTGTTTGGCAGCGCCAGACGTTGCATCAGTGATGCGATATCTTCGGCATCAATGCCGTGCCGAGTTTCCAAATCATGCAAGCCCGAGAGCTTTGGCTCTTTGAACATAAATAGCGTCCAAGCACGCAGTAACAGATCGCGATCTTGAGCATTGATCTTTCCAGTCGGTTTGAATGGCCACGCAATCAAACCGCGCTCATTCAAGCGGGCACGCCATTGGTGGATCGCTTGATAGGCAAAGTCGCGCAGGGCATTGAGTTTGTTCTTGAACTTACTGGTCAGTCGTGACTCATCCAACACCAGGCCCTTGCACTGCTCGGGTGAGAGGCCGATGCGCTCCAACTGTTCCACTTCGCTGGGGTTCAGGTAATAGAGCAGCAAATCGTCTTTGAGTTTTTCGCTGACATCGCCCCGGTTGTACTGCTCCATTAAGTGGGTAGAAGCAGTGAATGCCATCACCGGGAAGCGGCCTTCATCCGAATGGCGCGTTGCCGCCAATTGATGCAGGCGATCCAGCTCCTCACGGTTGTTCACCCAGGCAAACCACGCCAGATTGTCCGGGTGCAGCTTCAATCCCTCGCAATACAACAAGCCTCCACGCTGACCTGCCCCTTGCCCACGCGAACTGGTTTGAATATGCAGACTCTCTTTGTTGGATAGGCCGGTCTGTGCGTATTGCCAGTTCTTGTCTAACAAACGCATTAACCCCATCAGACGAGCAGTCCAGCGCAAACCCGGGTTGTGGCTACTGGCCTGCAAGAAGGTCTTTATCGCCGCCTCGTGCAGATCCGCATCCACCGGGTCGCGGAAGATCATCGAATTGTGTTGCTGGTTGCGGTAACGCAAATCCAGTCGCAACAGCATTGCCACGCTGGGACCAATATGGGTGGCTTCATCATTCGGGATGAACTGGTCGCCGCCAATCAGCTTTTGCCAAAGCGCATCGGCGGCGAACTCTACGGCCGGGTGGTCATAGAGCAAACTCAATAGATGCTTGAACTCTCCGCGCGACAGCGGCATCAGCAGCACATCTTTCTCAGCCTCATTGATGGCAAAGGTACGCAGGTTTTGCAGCAGGGCCGTGAGGCTGAGTGCCTGCTCGACAGCAGGGTACAGCCATTCATCCTTTTCACGTTTGAACTTGGCATCGATCAGCGCCTGGCGGCATTGGATCGCGTCAAATGGCATCTTGCGATACAGGCTGGCGACCGGTTCGCCATCTTCATTGACCAACTGCAACAGCTCTTTGCTACGCGTTGGTATAGCATCCAGCGCCACGGGTAGTTGGCCGTACAGCAACTCCTGCGCAACGGCACGCAAATCGTGGTCACCGGTTTTGATGCCCTCGATGGCGTGCTTGTCCAACACATGCTCGGCCACACGCCCTGAACTCTCGATCACTGCATCGAACAGCTCACCAATATTGGCCAGTGGCTTACCCGCTGCCTCATACTGAGCCAGCACCGCATCCACGTTGGCCATGATCACGTTGAACCAACCAAAGTTGGCACCACTCATCGCATAAGCAGCTTCCACCAGCCCGGTCGGGTAATCGTGGGCCAGCTTACGCTCTGCCTGAAGTTGCGCCACATAGTCAGATACATCGGCAAACGCATTGTGCTCCAGCTCCACCAGTTCAAAACGGCGGGCGACAGACTGGATCTCGCGCAGCTGCTGGCCCAGCAAGGGCGAGCACAACGCCACATACCGCAGCCAAGGCAACTTGCGACGCGGGTCTTCTTCCTTGATGGCTTTGCCGATCAGGCGAATGGCTTGGCCGTCGAGTCGCTTGGCATCGTCTTGCTCCAAGCCAAAGGTGGCCGCCTCTGCCACGGTTTCCAGCTCGTCCAGCACCACCAATACATAGCCAATGCCAAACTTTTGCAAATAGCTGTAGGCTGCCTGCACCAGGCGCACAACCAAGCCCTCTTCTTCGTAGAGTGCCTCCTCAGAATGGGCCTGATCCAACTCCAAGCATTGCGCCAGTTGCTGAGGGTCGAAGCCTGCTGGCTTCAAACGATGCAGAGCCTGCTCGGCGATCTTGCTCTGAATAGAGCCATCGAACGACCCCGTTGCCAGCGGCAGCAGCGCCTTATAAAGACCATAGCCGAACCAGTTATCCGAGTTCTGGTAGTCAGAAGCCACTTGCGAATAGCGGATATACAGCGCCAGGTACTTATCTTGCGTGGCCTGATCAAACAGCTTTTTATCTTCCAGCTGCACACCGTCTTCGCGCACAAACCAGCCTTTGGAGCAATCATTGATCTGGGCGATCAGCTCATGTCCCAGACGCGATTTACCGCGCCCCCATTCCGCCTCCACCGCAAACACATGGGCAAAATTATCCGCATCTTGATCCACAGTATGAATAAACGTGCGGTAGCGCTTAAAGAAACGACTTTGACCCACCAGCGGATCACGCGGTGGGTAGTCGGAAACACCGGTAGCCGCCCAACTATGGCGACGAGCCATACCAGCAATATCCGCAGCGGTAAATTGATCGCTTTTATTCATCTGTAACTTCCCCCTGAACCGCGTACTCTGCCTCTGATTCGCGGACAGAACGGTGTTGATAGACTTGTTTGTGTTCTTGATACAGGGCCTCGGCACTGAGACGCACGGCCTGCCACAGCAGTTTGCCAGTTCGGTTAAAGACTTTGCTTGCAGGTAGGCTGTAACACTGATCGGAGAATTGCTGATGGATCTGGTACTGGCCCAACTGACTACTTGCGCCGTCCTGATAACGCCAGACGGCGTGCTTGAGCAACAAACCCACCAGCGGCGAGAGCTGGGCATTTAATTCTGCCGGGCTCGGCTGAGCGGGAAAGCAGGCCACACCCAAGCGCTCCAGGGTATCGAGAAGCAGATCGGCCAGCGTGCCACAGCGCACCTCATCGCCTTCAGGGCCAATCACATTAACGGCAATTGCAGCCGGGGCAAACGCGTCTTGGCCAGCAGGCAGCTCCAATAGCAAACCACCCCGGTTTTCTGCGCGCCAGGCATCCTGTGCATAACTCAACATGGTCAGCAGCAGAATCCAAGGATGGGCGAGTACCCAAGCCATGGTATTACCTGCCCCCCATTGAGGAGAACCATCACCGGATAACAGCGCACGAGTGTCAATCTTAAGCCCTAAGGTGGGTAAGGCCAGCAGCCGTCCCTTGACCCAATTCTGCTCTGCCTGAATACCGCAGACATCCACGGCCAGCAGGGCTGGCAACGCATCCTGATGCTCAGCCAATTCTGCCGCCACAGCCAAAATACGGATCAGCGCTGGCGTTGCTGCCGCCTGCTCAAGACTCATTCCCAACAATTCACGTTCTTGTGCGGCATAAGGGCTGGCATCGATCGCCGCATTAGACAAGGCAGCTTCAACCCAGGCTGCGGATTTACCAAGCCCTGACACCAGCTCGATCAGGATTGCGCCCTCCGCCATCTGCCCTGCCTCCTTACACCGGGCTGCGGCAATGGTCAGCCAAGCGGCCCGAAGCTCGGAGTATTGGGCAAGGAGAGCGCAAAGCAGTTCAGCATCGCTGGCCAAGGCCGATCGCGCCGCGAGCAGGCGCTGACTGATGACCCAACCGATGAGCTGGCCCTCCTCTCCATCCCCCGCGACACTTGCCACCAGCGGGTGAACCAAACCATGTAGCGGCAGATCATTATCGCGCTTGTTGGCTGCCATCAACCCCGTGGCCAGCAAAGTACGCAAACGCGGGATCAAGGCGGATAGGACGCAACTCATCATTACACCTCGGCTAGCGCCAGCAGACGGTAAAGCTCATCCAGATCGCTAAATAGCGCGGCCCCTTCACCATCGATACCATCCGTCTTCAAACGACTCAGGATCTTGCGATCCAGCGTATCGTTACCGGCTTGTAGCGCTTGCTCGGCTGCGATCAATTGCGCTTCGGTAATTTGGCCTTCAATAAGATCTTCGACGAGGAGCTTGGCTGTGACAGTCAGTTCACTAGCTAAGAAGTAGGCTGTTTGGGCCATTTTGAGCAATTGTCCAAGAGCTTCTTGATCATCTAACACAGGGACAACCAAGTCATATACATCGTACTGATCAATACGAGGATGGGTCGCCCCAGTAGCTAATGGTCTCAATTGCTTTAAGGTCAGCTCAGATTTGAGTACGCCATAGAGATACCATCCTGAATAGTTGCTACGCGGCGTAATGCATAATAATTCAGTAGAGCCAACGGCCCCGGTAAAGCGCTGAGAAATGTAAGAAACTTTGTTCAGATATGGCCGGAGTTTCGCGATTACAGGACCTTCGTTCAGCAAGCGGCAAGTTCCTGATATTTCGGCCTTCTCTACGGTCGATGGAGTGAGTTTGCATGTATTAGATGAAATCGCATCAAGCCCGATGTAAGTGGAATCCGGTTTATAACTACTCGTTGTTGCGCCAGAAATGTCTGCTAGTTTGCTAAAGCGCTTCCCACCAAGACCCAAGAGATAATGTTGAACCCTTAAACGCTCCTCATCGAAGGCCCCAGGATTAAGCGTGTAGGAAATATCGGCAACCGACGCTCTGGAGTATTTCTTGCCAGTCCCTCTGTTTTCAAAAGCTTCTGGTGACAACTTCTTAAGGCTTAAATCAAACCGCTCCTCAAGCGCCTTCGCCCAAGTCCGCAGCAGCTCAGCTTGACGGACTTTGTCACCGATATATTTTTGGACTGCTGCGTTGAAGATGATCACCGGAATCGAACGAACATGGTCATTAACCATGTTGATCTGGCCAGTGCTGCCCGCCACCCCTTGCTCAAGAGCCCGCTCTCCCCACCAAGACCTCAAAAACGCAGCAACGTAACCTTCGTCGTATGCGTCTTTGATGCCCATACGGGCGATGTGCTGATTGGTGATCGGCAGATCGTTTCCGTAGTAAATCGAAACACGTCCAATGCTGCCTGCCCCCGTCAAGTTGATCAACAAATCGCCTCGCTCGACTTGTACCTTCTCGAGATTGCCAATTCCTTTGACGTTAGCAAAATCGGCTGACTCCAGATCAGCAAGCAGCTCATTGACATTTTTCGTCTTCAAACACGGGTAGGTACCACCATACACAGGGTGAGGTCCTGGGCTAATGACGTTCTTCACGAGGCTTTGCAATGGCGCCCAAGGGAACGACTTTATCTTCCTGATCGCTTGCGTAATTTCAGGTCGGTAAGACTGCGCCGACATGAGTAAGCCAAGGTCGCTTGGAGCAACCCGGTTAATGTGGTGCGTTTCTCTGAGCTTATCTACAGACATCACTCCCCCCGCTTATAAGCGCCAACAATCTTGTCGAGGTCATTCGGCACGCCAGCCGAGTAGTCCTCGATATTGTTTTTCACCACATAGCCCAGCGTTTCTGCCACTGCCATAAACACATCGCCTTGTGGCTCGGGCAGAAACTGCTCGGGCTGATCTTTGCTGGCATGGCGCTTTTGCAGGTACAGCACCGAAGTTTTGGCACTCGTGCCAGAGAGCTTGAAGGTGTCCGCCGGGAGGGATAGCACGGCTTTGACGATGGCCTTGCCGCCGACAAACTGGCCAGTCTTCTCATCCTTTTTACCCATGATGTACTCGCGCACATAACGGTCGCCGGAGTTACACAAGACCCCATCAGGCAACACAATCAGCAAGCGACCACCGGGTTTGAGCATCTGCAGGCAACGGTCGATAAACAGCACGGCGGGATCGATGGTAGCGCCCACTGGCTTCCAGTTGCCCTTGCTATCTGGCTTACTACCCAACGCCAAACCACTGGTGGTGGGAAACAGGTTGTAGACTGCCTTTTTGCCAGTAGACACATTACGCAAGTCGGTGCGGTAGCCTGGCCATTTGGGACTGCCATCGTCATCGAGGTAGAGGTCCCCAGTGTCTTGCCATGTTTTCTTGCTGTAATCGTAATAAGCAACGTGCTCGGATTTGAGTTCAGAGGGACGGAAGCCGCCAAGGATCTGCTCCATTTCTGCTTCATAGTGCTGTTTGGCTTCCTGCTCCTTAGCACCAAACTTTGGCGTACCAAACGGCGGGTTGGTGCAGATCAGGTCAAAACTATTGGGTTTAAGGAGCTTAGTTGTAAGCGAGTTTGCCCAAAAAATCTTGGCTTTTGGCGCACCCTGCAATGCCATATTGACGCGGGCAAGCGTCACCATGTTTTCTGCAGAGTCTGAACCAACAAAACTGTTGGCCAACAAATCTGCCACATATTGCTCCTTTTGGGCGTCCGAAACCCCGCCCAACTTGCTAATCAAATTCTTGAGATGGCTAAGAGCCACCGAACCAAAGCCATAGGATCCACAAGTAGGGTCACAGTAGCGAAATTGATCGGACGTCAGGCGCTCCATCACTTCGTTGTCGTTCGCTATGTCGTGCATGGCGATTTCCAACATCGCCTGCTTGACCGGGTTGGGCGTCAAGTATTGCCCCAAACCACCTTTTGACTCGAATTTGGCGCGCAGGAAAACATCGAACACACGCCCCAGCAGATCCGCTGGCATATCGCGCAAAGAGCCATGTTCTTTAACAACCTGCCCCTGATTGTTAGTCACTTGACCCAGTTCCTGGAAAACCCGTAGCAAGGTTTCGTAGTTTTTCCAATTGCTCAGATGAAGGTCTTTGTTTTTCCCGACAAAAATTGGCTCTTGCGTGCCATCTTCCAAGGTGATGACATAGTCAGGATGATTCCGAAACTCGGCGAACGCAGATTTGATCTGTTCAACCGCCAAATCCTGGTGTTTGACAACATAGGCATAACTGAAGACTTCCTGAAAACTCAGGTTTTTTCCTTCATGCTTAAACGTAAGTGCAGGGTCATGACGCACCCGGAAAGTCTCAAGGAAAAGGATTTTTGACACTTCGGAAATGATGTCGTTTTTATTGCCAATACCTCGGTCTTTGTCGATCTGATAGACGCGCTCGTGAAAGTTATCCAAGCCTTTCATTAGGCGGGTATAAGTTTTCATTGCCCAACGGAAGGTTGGAATTTTTTCTAGTTGCTTGTGCTCCCGGATCAACTCTACAGGTGGCAGCGAGTCGACCGAGTGGGTGCCGGAACCACCAAACAAACTGTAGTGAGCTATATTGCCGTCATCCTGAAGATGCGCAAAAATCGGCCACTCGTCCCCATTGACACTTGCAAGTAATTCATAGGCAAGCAAATCAAGTTCGTCCTCTTTGGAATAACTCCAATGACCTTTATCAAGGGCTATCAACAAGATTGACGGTGTTCGATTGCCTTCGACTGAGCCCCAGACCAAACCTGATTTCACAAAATCGTGATCGCTTTTAAGCGGGGTGTGCTCGGTGTAATCGCTGTATTTGGCGCGGATGGTTTGGTAGCGTTGATCCAGTGTTTGTTCAATTGCCATGGGTTCTTTTGTCCTGTGTATCCGTTAAGCCAACTTGAGTAGCGGGCCTTTTAATTCGAGTCGAGCATCTTGTTGGACTGCACTGCGCAACATGGGCTCGGTGACCACCAAGCCTGCCGGTAATTTGCTGATGAGCTGGGCCAAGGGCATAGGGCGGCCAGCCTTTTGCAGTAGCGCCACCATTTCGTCGGCCAAACTGGGCGCTACTTGGCCTTGCCCAGCTTTGAGAGACCACGCCACTTCATCGCAGGGAAATTCACTGCGTTGCAAGGACGGCGTACAAGCCAGCCATAGGCTCAGCTGCGCACGACTCCATCCCAGCTGATGCCATTGAGGACCATACTCCATCCAGAGTTGTTCTGACGTGACGGCCCCCCCCTTCAAGCTGGGTAAAATAAGCTGGAATACATCTATCGTGTTCATGCGCCACCCTCGCCCATGTCATGGAATGAAGAGGGTGCAGGAGCGCGGTAGCCGGGCGCAAGGGTGGCATTAACTACACCGTACAAAGCAAGGGGATCTCGAAGCCACAAGCGATATTCATCGCCTCGCAGGGAGTGATCTGGCGAGCAATCCACACTCCATTTACGCAATATATAGCCGGCAGTCGCAGCACGTAGTTTGACCTTTAGGATGCCCCCTTGCATGGCATAGTCCATTGCTGTGGTCTCGGGTCTAGGCTGATCTGGATGAGGTACCAGCTCCAGTTCAACAACACGGTTCCATTGAATATCTTGCTCGCTACGTTCATGAGCAACCACCACCTGCCCTTCAAGCACGCTCGGATGCCGAATGCGGGTGATGACGAAATCACGAAATTCTTGAGTCTTACGGTCAAAAGCCCGGACATGCCAACGCAAGCCATTGTCGATCAAGGCAAAAGGAACGATTTCCCGCACTGTTTTTCCACTGGAAATCGAGTGATAGTCAATGCGAAGTGGTACCGCTTTATGAATTGCCCGCGTCACACAGGCAAGAACATCCAAGTCAGGGTGAGTCAATCGTGATGGGTTATCACTGACAACCCATGCCATAAGGATACTGGGTTCCCCATCGCCAAATCCCTGGGTCAACCACGACAACACCCGCGCCACCGGAAAATCAAAAACCGGGCTGAATGCAGGACCTAGCACATAAGACTTTCCCTTGATGTCGTAGTCGATATTGCCAGGCGCCAGCTCTTTATAAAGAGCCAGGTCACGGGATGCTGCCGCTGACTGAATACCAAATCGCGATACCATATCTTGGCGACGCATTTCCCCAAGGAAGCGTATGCGCAGCTCTACAAACGCGAGCCGGTCGCGTTGTGGCTGAGTCAGTGCTGCCAGTTGATCTTTCAGCATTAATAAAGGCTCATTTGAATTTACTTACCCTATCTATTGGGTGCAGTATATCGACAGCCATAGAATGAGTCCAACGCATCTCAATGGTACCAATATGTGTTGCATTATGATCACTATTTAATTGTGTATCTGAGTCATGTCTTGCCTCAAGTGACTGATATGTAATCATTATCAATATGGTTTGTGCATCACCAGCACTTGAAAATTTACAGGATACTAGATGGACCTACCGACCCTAGAGCGCAAGCGTGGCTCGTACACCGCGAACCTGCTTGGAAACATCAGAAGCCACCTGGCGGGACTTCAGGGCTATGACGTCATGGCCCTTGAGCTAATTCAGAACGCGGACGACGCAAAAGCGGAATCTGTGGTTTTTGACGTCACAGATCAGGGTCTTATTGTCTTCAATAGCGGGTTGTTCACTTACTGTGGCGATCTGGACAAACCGTGCGCGTTTCTTGCCGAAGATAATTACAAGTGTGACTACCACCGAATCACGGATGTCGGCAGTGGCGGTAAACTCTCTCGCGGCGAGAACATTGGCCGATTCGGTATTGGTTTTGTTTCGACATACCAGGTCACGGATCACCCAGAGATCCGATCCGCTGGAATCAAATTGCAACTGCATCCCGAAAAAGGACAATGGTTCGTCGAGTCATTCGAGCAACCTGAGGGCACCACGTTCTTCTTGCCTTGGGCAGACGATCCAAATACTCAGGCACGCTTGGCGCTCGGAGTGTCGCATGTCAGCACTGCACACATTGATCAGCTTGTCGCAGATTTTCAAAAGGTCCTGCGTAAGAGCTTGTTGTTCTTGAGGCATGTCCGAACTGCAGAGTTGCGCAGAAATGGGAAGTTGTTGCTGGCCTGCGATTTAGATCGCACGGATGGGTCGGATCTGATCGCTAGTTTTCGCCCGAGTGGTGAAGTAGAGCATTGGCATATCTTGCGGACTGATGCGGCTTATTCTGCAGCGCGGCTGTATGCCACACACCCTCAACTAAAGTCCCTTGGTCGGGGCACCAAGATCAGCATTGGCTTGAGGATCAATCCAGAGCCGCTTGCAGAGGGACTGCTCTACGCGTTCCTGCCAACCGAACAGTCGACCGGTCTGCCTCTGCATATCAATGCAGACTTCTTTCCAGAGTCAGATCGAAAGGCCGTGATTTTTGCTGGGCACCAGCATGAACAGGCCTGGAATGAGATGCTCATTGATGTTGCGGCAACAGAACTGGCCAGAGACCCTGAGGGTCTTCTCACGATGCTCGGCGACGTTCAGTTTTGGCAGATTATCGGTCGTGCATACGGCCTCTTTTCCAAGCAGGCAGGTCACCCAACCTGCTTCAAACGGTTCTGGGAACGCCTGAAAACCACTGTGACACAAGCGCTGATTGTGAAGGCTCAGGACGGTAGCTTTCAACAACCCAGCAACGTGTTTATTCCACGTACTCACCTGAATGAACATCAGGCAAAAGCATTACTGGAGGTAGGCGGCAGACTCGTAACCGAAGATCTGCGTCCTTTCCAAAATGCCATGACCCAGCTAGGCGCGCCAATTCTGACCATCGAACGGCTCGTTGCACTGATGGAATCAGCGCTAGCACAGCAGGTTGGTGGAGAGACGGAAATCAACCAGAAGCGTGTGCAACAATTTTACAGCCCTCTTTGGAGTATCATCAATGACCTTCTGCCGGATGCGGTAACCAGCAACTTAAGCACAAATCCAGCGGTTAAACGACTGTTAGCATTGCCCTTTGTCGTCACCGAGGATTTTTTCGCGGTAACAATCAACAAGTCCTACACGGCACCTGCCGGTCTGGACGCAGGTCGTATTGCGGCATTGCTTCCGAGACTCGCGATTGCCTCCAGCCTGCTCGCAGCTTTTCCGAAAATCACCCGACTGATAAAGCAGCTCAATCTCGGCGCAGTGGTTTCTCACGTCAGCGAGATATGCAAATCCGAACCGGTTGAGGATGTCATCGCCGTTGCTCTGAAGGATCTGCGTGACCTTTACTCGCTGTTTGTTGATTTGGACCACCAAAGCGCCGTTGAGAAGACCGTATACCAGCAACTGTGCAGCCTTCCCATATGGCAATCAAGCCGCGGGCTCGTGAAAGCCACGCAAGCGCTGCTGCCGGGTAACTTCACAGACCCCACCGGCCAGGCCTATTTGCTGGACGTCTCTGTCCTCACGGAATCGGCCAGAGATTTTCTGACGAACAAACTTGAGGTGCAGACACAATCGATCGAGGCGTTTGTAAAGACCGTGTTGCCGACGTTTTTTGATGACGACGGTCCGCTGGATGCAAGCAAGTACGATCAACTCATCAGCGAGCTTGCTAATCACCCAATGCTAGTAAACGACGATGACATACGTCGGCTGCTGGGATCGCTTCCGATCGTGCCAACGCAGAATGGAGGCTGGTCAAGCCCAGTCAACACCTACCGACGCACCGAAGGCCTTGTAAAGGTTCTCGGAGACGCGAGCAGTCTCTGGCTGGACACCAACCGTATTCCGAATACGCGATCAGTACATACGTTCATAGACAGCCTCGGCATCCGACAATCACCGATTTCCAGACATCTGGTCGCTCGGATGCTATTCATCGCAGAGAATTACTTGCCAACCGAAGATGCAAAGCGTGCAAGCAGCGAGGCCTTTTACGTCCTCTGCGACAACTACGAACAATGGAAAGAGAAGAAGGCATTTCAGGATACCTTGGATGACCTTAGAGAGGTGGCGTGTTTCCCTGCCGATGGGAATACTGAGGAATGGCACACAGCCGACTCCCTATACGCACCTTACCGTGCAGACGCATTCCGTTCACAAGCCAATATTCTTGATTTCAGAAACACAGTACGCCTGAAAACAGAGCTGCTGGAAGAACTAGGCATTTCCATCAATCCGGAAACTCGGCTGGTCATCGACCATTTGAAGTATTGCATCACATTAGGGGTGCAACCCCATGTCTCGACATATCAGGTATTGAACGAGCGTGCACAACGGCCAGATCCGCTCATTGCGACTCTCGCTGGCTCGCAATGCATTTATGTCGAAAGCCAGAAGACATTCGTCCGCCCCAACCAATTGTATTGGGTTCCACAGCAACTTGGGCGCTTCGCGTACACCATTCCGGGCAACTACGAGACGTTTAAGCCACTTTTTGATGCAGTTGGAGCGAAGAATGCTCCAGAAGGTCGCGATTTCGTCGACATCCTGCTGGATATCGTTGGTGATTACTTCGAGCAATCCAAAGCACTGACTGGCTTAGACCGAGCGGTCTATGACGTCTGCCTGAGTAGCGTTGCAGCCGCCCATGAACATGAGGAGCTGACACAATCAGACTTGCAGCGACTGCGGGAGGCTCCAACCATTTTGAACGTATGGGGCCTGCTTACTCATCCGGACGAAGTCCTGCTTCAGGATAGCGAGTGGCATGCAGGATTCTTTTGCGGGGAACTCGATCAAGCCTTGTGCAAACCAGCTCCTGAGCTTTGGCCATTCGTAGAAGAAGTCGGTGTCAAACGGTTGAGTGAGAGCGCGCAGGTTGCCCTTGAATTCGTTGATGGTCCGCAAGCCGACGAAACCCAACTTGCCGAAAAGTTGATGGACAGGCTAGATATCCTCACCCGTTTGCTTCATGACAAACCAACAACTGTTAGAAAGAAAATTCACAGCGCTCTTTCGACGTTGACGGCGGTTAGCCACGACATTGTCCGCATCCAAGCATCGGTCCATATTGCAGGGGATCAGGTAGTCGCGCCGCCAACGCCAACACAGGCGTTCTACGACATCGAGAATGGGCGCTTGATTCTCGCCCACCCAGTGAGCAATCGGAGTTGGGCACACGTCTTTAATGCGTTGTTCCACCAACTGATGCCAGAAGAATCAGGCGGCGAAATCTCAAAGCTGACGCTAAGCGTTCGTCCACTTATGGAAATGACATTAGAAGAAGCACATCGCGAATTGAGTGATGCAGGTATTCCATTTCTAGATGCAGAGATTGGGAAGGGAAACACTGAAGATCTGACGTCGCCGGAACTCGATGAGATGGGTGGCGCAACGGACCCAGATAACTATGAGGAAACTCAACCCGCACCTACCTCGGTTGACAATTCTGCCGAACAAGCCGACGAGGCTCATGGGGGCAACGACAGAAATCAGCAACAGAGCGAGTCAGCGTCTTCAAATGGAGGAAGTTCCAGAGAACAACTTTGGCGTGAATCAGGATCTAGCAGCCCAGGCCGTAGCGCCCCTGAAAGCAATTCTTCTGCAACTGACGTTGGCGACAAACATCGTTCTGGTGACAGTGAGCGGATCGCGAAGAAACCCCGCCCGAAACACAAAGAACAATGGGATAGACGTCTACTTTCCTATGTTCGGCAACGGCAAGAGGAATCTGCAAACACTGGTGTTCTGGACGGTCCCTCCGAGCACAATTTGGCGATCGAGGTCGTGGCTCGCGAGGCAGTATGTGCCTATGAAAAGAAGCGCGGCCGGATGCCAGAGCAAATGGCGCAGACGCACCCTGGATACGACATTATCAGCATCAACCCCGTTACTGGCGAAGACCGGTTTATCGAAGTGAAAGGCGTCAATGGAGAATGGAACCAAACCGGTGTCGGGCTTTCACGTCTCCAGTTCAGCAATGCATTAGATTATGGGGACCGTTACTGGCTGTATGTCGTCGAATTCGTTTCTGACCCCGCTCACATACATGTACACCCTATTCGAAGCCCGGCAACCCAAATTACGGCCTTCATGTTCGATGGCAATTGGCGTGACGCAGTAACAGCGGAGCGAGCAGATCCATCTGCACTATTTATTCCTGGCGCACGGGTACAGCATCAGGACATGGGGTGTGGAGAAATTCGAGATGTAATCACTCGAGGCAACACCAAGCTGCTTACGATCCTGTTCGATGGCAAGTCGCAGGTGACCCCCCATGTGACTTTGAACTTGCATCGGATGCGCATATTGGAGGACCACGATGACGAAATTGATTCCTGAACTTTCTGAAGCACAGCTCAATAAGCTGCCATCACAGGCCGAGGCAAAGGTATATCGGGCTCTTAGGGACAAACTTCCGAACGATTACGTGGTTTTTTTTCAAGTTGGGTGGATACTACGACGACAGGAAGAACAAGCGAAGGATGGGGAAACCGACTTTCTGGTTTGCCATCCCGACCATGGATATCTGTGCATTGAGGTTAAAGGCGGTGGCGTAGGTTTTGACGCAGTCAGCGGCGAGTGGTTTTCAGTAGACCGCCACCATCAGAAGCATACTATCAATAACCCTATCGGCCAGGCCCTTAAGGCCAAGTATTCGATCCGTTCGAAACTGAATGAGCACCCCCGATGGCAAGATCTATCCCTTGGGAATGTGCTTCGTGGCCACGCAGTGTTCTTTCCCGACGTGGGTGACACCCATGTACTGAGTCGACCGGACATGCCGGAAGCTTTGATTGGTTCTGCGAAGACGCTTCAAGACCCGAAGTCATGGATAGATGGAGTCTTTGCCTACTGGGGTAACGCCGTCGAAAGTTTTACGCCGATATGTCGTCGTGGAATCAATGTAGTACGCGATATATTTGCGAGATCCTTTGTCGTCACTCCGCTAGTCGCATCGCGGCTTGCCGATCAGGAGGCTCGCAGACTGGTGCTCACGAAAGACCAGATGCGAGTTCTTGACTTCCTTCGTTCACATCGAAGAGTCGCAATCAGCGGTGGCGCGGGTACAGGCAAGACCATCTTGGCGCTTGAAAAGGCGCGTCGCCTTGCTTCCGAGGGGTTTAGAACGCTACTGACTTGTTATAACCGGCAGCTCGCGGATCACCTTTCAAGCCTTTGCTCAGGCACCCGAAACCTCGATGTGATGAGTTTCCATCAACTGTGCCACCGTCAAGTAGAGAGAGCCAACAGAACCTCTGGGCGAGACCTTGTTGCTGAGGCAAAGGTCACCTATCCAGGCAAGGATCTCTACGAGGTACAACTACCTAATGCGCTCGGATACTCCCTCGATATCCTTCCAGATCGTTATGATGCCATCGTTTGCGATGAGGGTCAGGATTTCCGTGAGGAATTCTGGGTGCCGCTTGAGCTGCTTCTAACTGACTACGAAACTAGTCCGCTGTATGTGTTCTACGACGACAACCAGAATTTGTATGCCCGCGCAGGGACTTTTCCAATCCGTGAGGAAGCATTCTCACTGACTACGAATTGCCGCAATACGGCACCTATTCACGAGGCTGCCTACAAGCACTACAAGGGCATTCCAGTGAGTCCACCTGATATCCAAGGTGACAATGTTCAGCTTGATGCGTCGCCAAACCGCGACGCTCAAGCTGCGAAGATCAATGCCCACATCGTCGACTTGATAGCGAGGCAGGGCGTAGCGCCCGGTGACATCACGGTGCTGGTGGCCGATGCCTTGCACAAAGCCGAGTACTACGCTGCCCTGAGAAGGCTTCCGTTGCCGAAGCCCGCAATTTGGCTGGAGGAGGGGGTCAGAGGCAAGGTCGCAGTTCTGATTGACACCATTCAACGATTCAAGGGACTCGAATCGCCAATTGTTATCTTGTGGGGTTTGGACACCATCGATTTGTCACAACGACAAGAGTTGTTGTACGTGGGGATGAGCCGGGCGAAGTCTCTACTGATCATCGTAGGGCGAGTTGCAACTTGCGAAGCCTTCAAGTAGTAATTCTATAACGTACAGACCACGCAGCATTTTACGTGTTCTTCACAAATCCTGCCCCTTCGTCCCGAACGAGATTGCAATGCTGGTTCTTCAACTTTAATTCACTCTTGCACATTCAGTCATCCTTAATCACATCGCAGTCTTCATCCCTGTTGGGTGGATTCACAAACGTGACTGTCGATTTCACCTGCATGCTCCCGTGGCGAACGCCCGAATTTTCTCGCTGCCCCCCATCGCCGTACTTCTTGGGAGCCAACTTCGAGGCCAGCCATTTACGAGCATCGATCTGCAGGCGGGCACGGGCAATCACATCATGGTTAACTTTTACGTGACCGTTGGCATCGAGGTAGGTGTCATTGCTGCCGTCATCGGCAATCTGGAGGATCTCGTCAGCCAGTTCGTCGGCCAGATCCTCGCGCGCGCACGCGTACTGGTCCCTAAATTCTATGTAGCGCTCATCAGCCAACCAGCGCATCACCATGGATTTGGATGGCATGCCCGGACGAGCAAGCACTGCGCGTAGACTCACCCCATCAGCAATGGCGCTACATATGGCCTCCCCCAACTCGTTTGTGTATGCGCTCCGACGGCCTCTCGTTACCGTCTTGGGATTCGACGTATTGGTTTCCACAGTGGAAACCTGATGAGTGAAAACTGGGCTCATAACCTCAGTTGTAGCATTCACATGTTCAGCGCCACTTATAGGGGCCGTAGGCATACCTGAAGATGAGGTAGCGTTAACTGGTGTTGTGACTCTTGACCATTTGTGCGTCTTGGCCCGCTTGTTTATGGCGGTATGTGAAACGCCGTGCTCTATCGCTATTTGGCGCACACTCTGGCAACCAGCACAGTACGCGATCTCGATACTGTGCCAGTCTGGGAAATCTTTTGTATGCATAGGAGAATTGGTCATAGACGACCAGTATTTACGAGGGGGGTAGACTGGTTCCAGCCCTACAGGGGGGAAGTCCCGTCAGTGCAAACGCGGCTGTGTGGCAAGAAGCTGTCTGTGATGGTCACTTGGTCACTGTTTTGATAAACATCCCGCCATCATTGGGCTAGCAGCTAGTGACCATGATTTGTCTTGGTCTCTGTGAGTCACTCACATCACTCTTTTGAGCACTGCTTTCACTGTTCCACTCATTGCGTCATCTGTCATCAATCAAGAAGTAACAGGGCAGTGACCCAGTGACAAACAGTGCTCAGGTATAAATGTTGGTCACTGCATCCCAACCCGGGCAGGAGAAGGCATCCAAACAATACAGTGACTCAGTGACTATGAAATATGGTATTCCCCCCTCCCCTCATGTTAGAAAAAAAGGCCCCAAAGGGGGCCTTGCTGTCACCGTCGTGTGGCCTCATTAAATCATATCGGCCTACAGGGCCCGCGGAAGGTACTCCTCTGCCAGCTCGGTGAGCGCAACATTGGTTTGAGTTTGACCATTGGTCTTGCGCGTCTTGTACTCCGCGCCCAGCTCCTTTGCAGCCTGTTTGACGGCTTTGCTGAATGAATTAAGCGAAAGTGGGCGGTTCAAGCCCTGGTACTCCAGGTAAGCCAGGTAGAGGTGATAAAGGAATTTTCTCGGCTCCTTCATCAAAGCGACATTTCCCCCCATACAGAGCCCCTTCGGCTCAGTCAGAAACGCCAAGGTGGCGCAAAAGTCGAGTACGTGGTCAGCCTCGCGTTTCACCGCCAGCGCATCAGCACCATCCCGCTGCTCCTCCAGCAGACGCTTGGCCAGTTCAGGGTCGGCAAACCGGGTCAGCAGATGGCGAATGATCACCGGTAACTCAGCGGCAATCTTGTCGCCAAGCGCCCCATCCCGATCAGCGGATGCCACCACTCGTCCGAAATGGAAGATCACCCGGCGACGAGCGATACCCCCGTTGCGTTCGTTAAACACCATCGGCACGTTGTTGGTGGCCAGCAACACAGCTGGGATCCGAGTGCTGAAAATCGTCTTACCTTTAGGGTTGACCGATACTTTATCGCCGCCAGTGATCGCCTTGAGCACATGGCCATCGCCAACGTACGAAGGTTGGTCCGGCAACAAGATCAGGCGTTTGTCCCAGACGTTCTCCAGACCAAAGTTGCTCTCGAGCAGCTTCATCGAGCTACTACCCACGTTTTCTTGGCCAACCAGCAGTTCGCACAGTGTCGCCATGACCGATTTGCCACTGCCGCCTTCCCCCGTTACCTCCAGGAACAGTTGCCAGTCGTAGCGATTCGCCAGCACCATGAACAGCGCCGCTTTAATGCGATCCATCTTGGCCGCATCATTGTCGGTTGCGTAGCTCAGCCACTTCATGAAGTGGGGGGCACAATGCTCCAGGGTTTCCCCCACCAGAGGCTCGCTGTACTCGATTCCGTTGTGAGTCAGCAAACCATCGGCGAGGGAATGCGGGCGAAATGCGTGGAGCACTAGGTCATAGACCCCATTGGCAAAACCAATCAGGTTGAGCGCCGGACGCGGTATTTCATCAAGGCCCAGTTTCATGGTATCCACTGCAGTGTTGATCATCCGGGCACTGTAGTATTTGGCGCCTTGCTGCTTAAACATTGCCGTCATACAGCGCGCAAGCACCGCATCCGGCATAGGCTCCCACAGGCTGCCGGTGTAACGGTACACCAGGTTCGTGCCGACATTGATGGCCAAGGTTCCCAGACTAGAGGCCAGTGCCTCCCCGCGCTGGCAGGCACTCATCTGATCCAGCAGCAGCGCCGCGTTGTCCTGCTCAGGGCGCAGAGAAACAACATTGGCCGCCAGCAGAGAGCCTGTTTTTTGGCTGCCCTTCTTATCGGCCAACAGCTGACGTTTAGGCGGGGCTTTGCGGGGCTCCTGCATCCCCTTCTGGTGCGCACTAGCAATGGTCGCCTTGACCTCCTGTACAGATTGGCCAGACGCCATGCCAGAAGCAAACAACTGACGCTCAGCATCGGCGCGGCAGATTTCTCCGCCAGCGACCAGTTGAGCCACCCCCAGCGCCTCCCGGTTGAGCGTCTCGTTCCTGCTCCCCATCGGCGCGTTGGTCACGGCCTCGCAAGCACTGGTCAACGCCTTCTCGCCATAGCGACTGGTCTCGCTGGACATGGCCATCGGAACCAGCACCCTTACCTCATGCTTGGGCTTGGTGATCCACGCCAACAAGATGGCAGGTGCCTCCGGCAGATCTGCCAGCTTGGGGATGGTATCGCCGCGCAGCACCTTATCGTCTTTGATGTAGATCAGCTGATTGCCGGTCTTAACATCTACGCCCGCCAGTCCATTCGCGTTGTTGACGCTCTGCTTCAAGCTGGCAAGGTCTACCCCAGCAGGCAAGAGGAACAGCCAGTGATACGAACCGTCCGGCTGGCTATCGGTGAGCATCCGGTACTGGATCGGGAGCGTCTCATTGGGCAATCCGAGCATCGCCAGCAGATCCCTGGGGTGCGGCGCCTCGGGTACCTTGTTACCGTCCAGGTCCAGCAGGACCATTTCATCCAAGCGAACACCAAACAGGGTGTCATCCTCACGCACCATGGAGGACGGGTAGCGCTGCTCATTGCCATAGGGTTTCGGGTTGCCGTTGTCCTGATACGGAATGACAGCGTGGCCGTTGGCCTCGATATTTGCAGCCTTGGCTTGCAGGGTGGCGTTCATACCGTACCCCCTACCACGCGCAGCATGGCACGCTTGTGATCGAACAGTGACACGCCGTCATCGTTCTCATAGGCTTCCTGAAGGCGGTGCATTTCCTCGATGCGCGCGCTGTTGGTGCTAGGGGAAGCACCATACAGGGCGAACTGGCCACAAATAGCATCCCTGCTAATTATCCCCGACTTTGCGCGGCACAGGCTTTTGCTTGCCAGCGAGCGTGCAGGTGCTACGATCTCGGGGTCAGATTCCACAATCAGACCCCGCTCAAACTGATAGATCGAAGAGGCCACCGTACCATGGCGGCTCTTTTTTGCGTAATTGGTGACTGTCATCCTCGCCTCCTTACGCCTCACGGCGCTTCTGAATCTGGGCGATGAGCCAGGCTTCCAACTCCTCTTCAACCCAACCAACGGCTTTTGCGCCGATGGACACAGGTTTGGGAAAGGTCGGGTCATAAACATTGGGGCACTTCGGATTGGGACGCATTTTGGCGTAGATGGTTGAGCGGGAGAGTCCGGTACGGGCTTCAACCTCATTACGGCGAATAATGGTCAGAGTGGGTTTGCTTTCTTTAGCCATGTTAGTTATTCCCTGTCATGCACTGGAACAAAATGCACCAGCATGGCTCCTTATTTTTATCATCTCGCAACAAATCCCTAGCCCTACAGGGGTGAACCCTGTCAGAGACGCACTTGACAAGGGAAATCAAATGACGAATTGGTGTGGATGACTTCCGGGAACAGAAGTGCACTCTGCTGCTGATCGGCGGAACCGGGACGGGTAAAAACCACCAGGCCATCGCCTTGGGACGCAATGCCGTACGCCGGGGCAAGCGAGAGCGTTTCTACACTGTGGTGGGTCTGGTCAACTAATTGGAGCAGGAGAAGGCGGCAGGCAAAACCGGGCAGCTTGCCAACCGGTTGGTCAATGTCGATGCGGTGATCCTGGACGAACTGGGCTATCTACCGTTTGCCGAAAGCGGAGGGGTCCTGCTGTTTCACCTGATCAGCAAGCTGTGCAAGTGCACCAGCCTGCTCCTGACCACCAATCTGGACTTCAGTGAATGGAGCAAGGTATTTACGGATAAGAAGATGACGACGGCCATGCTGGATAGGATCACCCATCACTGCGAGATCATCGAGACAGGAAACGACTCCTACCGCTTCAAACAGAGGATGAAATCAGCCAGCTAACCCTGGTCAATTTGGGACCCTGATTGACAACCCGATCCACCTATGCAGACAGACTATTTGGCAAGTGAATCACATTGCTCTCCATCCCGGAAAATTCATGAGGTGGCACGTAGTGATTCTTGCAACTGTCCAGCCAGTCAGCCCACCATTGCACCATCTGCTGGCGCTGGGCGATGAATTCAGCTAAGTGAATATAAGCAGCACGAACTCCGTTACGTTCCTTGTGGCTCATTTGCCGTTCAATAGCATCCTTACTCCATTGGCCAGACTCAAGTAGCGCGCTGCATGCCATCGCCCGGAAACCATGCCCGCATAGCTCAACCTTGGTGTTATACCCCAGTCGGCGCAAGACTGCATTGACGGTATTTTCACTCATGGGTTTCGATACATCATGGTCACCGGCAAAAACCAGATCAAAGCGCCCGGTCAAAGGGCGGATCGCCTCAATCACTGCCAATGCTTGGCGAGACAGCGGCACAATATGGGGCTCTCGCATCTTGGCACCACGATGCGAGTATTTGACCCCTTCAATGGGGTCACGAGACGCCGGGATCGTCCAGATTGCTCGATCCATATCGAGTTCATCCCAACGCATGAAGCGTAATTCACTCGAACGTACAAAGGTAAGTAACGTTAATCGTACCGCCAGTACCGTCAGCAGGCGTCCCTTATATCCATGCAGTCTCCGCAGAAAATCAGGAATATCTTGCAGTGGTAACGCAGGGTGGTGCTTGCCTTTGCGAACAGACAACGCCCCCGTCAAATCAGCGGCAGGATTGCTATCAATCAACCCTGTTTGCACTGCATAACGCATGATGCCGTTGATGTGTTGCCGCACTCGTCCGGCCAGATCAAGCGCATCTCGCTGCTCTATCATGCGCAATGGAACAAGCAGGTCACGAGTCTTGAGTTCGGCAACGGGGCAATGGCCAATAGACGGAAACACGTCAGCTTCAAGCCGGGTCAAGATACGTGAAGCGTGATCGGAGGACCACTTGCCAGCATTTTTTGCATGCCATTCACGGGCAACAGCCTCAAAACTATTCGCTTGTTTGCGGGTGATGTCGTTACGCAACTGCTGCTTATGAACGACAGGGTCGATACCCTTGGCTAACAAATTTCGTGCGGCAGCGTGTTTGGCACGGGCCTCCGTCAACGACAGGATGGGGTAGTCGCCAAACGCCATCAGCCCTGCCTTACCATCTGGCTTGGTAAACTTGAAGCGCCACGAACGGGTACCGTTCTTTTTGACCAATAAGTGCAAGCCATTCCCATCGAACAGGGAATAGTCTTTTTCTCGCGGGCGGGCATTGCGACACTCGGTATCAGACAAGGGTTTGGTAGTTCGCGGCATTGGTATACGACTCCTTTATCGAATCGATGTATACCTAAGCGTATACCAATTTATAGCGGATGTGTTAGGAATGACTCGGAATGTTCTGGACGTAAAAAAACCCAGAGACGTTGAATTCACTGGGTTTTTTGAACTTTTTCGGAATACTTTGGAAGTATTAATGGTGCCCGAGGCCGGAATCGAACCGGCACGACGCGAACGTCGAGGGATTTTAAATCCCTTGT
>RCUJ01000387.1_pt1 | contig 25507 bp, 14 predicted proteins | sample 2166321 | NCBI WGS metagenome assembly RCUJ01 (sample SAMN09932808, study PRJNA488358) | compost metagenome | feature: garden; material: soil; isolation source: compost soil in an enriched community after 118 h of incubation | place: Germany: Experimental Botanical Garden Goettingen | collected... | reverse complement strand
TGGTGGAGATCTGCCGCTGGCCGAAGGCGTCGTAGAGCGCGTCGGTGATGGCGGAAATCTCCACGCCCAGGCGCCCGGCCATGTCGCGGTCGATGTTCAGGTAGACCTGCAGGCCCTTGTCCTGCAGGTCGCTGGCCACATCCGACAGTTCCGGCTGCTGGCGCAGGGCGTCCACCAGCTTCAGCGTCCACTCGTTGAGCAGGTCGGCGTCCGGCGACTCCAGGCTGAACTGGAACTGGGTGCGGCTGACCCGGTCCTCGATGGTCAGGTCCTGCACCGGTTGCAGGTAGAGGCGGATGTCGCTCTGCCGGTCCAGCTCGGGCTGCAGGCGCTGGATCACCTCGCTGGCGGTGACGTCGCGCTCGCCGTGGGGCTTGAGGTTGATCAGCATGCGCCCGCTGTTGAGGGTGACGTTGTCGCCGTCCACGCCTATGTAGGAAGTCAGGCTGGCCACCGCCGGGTCCTTGAGGATCAGCGCGGCGACCTTCTGCTGGCGCTCGCTCATGGAGCGGAAGGACACCGATTGCGGCGCCTCGGTGATGCCCTGGATGACGCCGGTGTCCTGCACCGGGAAGAAGCCCTTGGGCACGGCCAGGTAGAGCACCACGGTCAGCGCCAGGGTGCCGATGGCCACCAGCAGGGTCAGGCCCTGGTGGCGCAGCACCCAGGTCAGGCCGCGGCCGTACTGGGCGATCATGCCGTCGATGAAGTCGCCGCTGGCCTTGTAGAAACCGCCCTCCTCGCCCGATTTCTCGCGCTTGAGCAGGCGCGCGCACATCATCGGCGTCAGGGTCAGGGACACCACCAGCGAGATCAGGATGGCCACTGCCAGCGTAATGGCGAACTCGCGGAACAGCCGGCCCACCACATCGGCCATGAACAGCAACGGAATCAGCACCGCGATCAGCGAGAAGGTCAGCGAGATCAGGGTAAAGCCGATCTGCTTCGCGCCCTTGAGTGCAGCCTCCAGCGGCGTTGCGCCCTCCTCCAGGTGGCGGGCGATGTTCTCCAGCATGACGATGGCGTCGTCCACCACGAAGCCGGTGGCGATGGTCAGGGCCATCAGCGTCAGGTTGTTGATCGAGAAGCCGGCCAGGTACATCACCGCGAAGGTGCCCACCAGCGACAGCGGCACGGCGATGGACGGGATGAGGGTAGCGCTCATCCGGCGCAGGAAGAGGAAGGTCACCATCACCACCAGGGCGATGGCGAGGAACAGCTCGTGCTGCACGTCGGTGATGGCCGCGCGGATGGTCTGGGTGCGGTCGGTGAGCACCACCACGTCCAGGCCCGCCGGCAGGTTGGCGGTGATGGCCGGCAGCAGCGCCTGGATGCGGTCGACGACTTCGATCACGTTGGCGCCGGGCTGGCGCTGGATGTTCAGCAGCACCGCCTCGTTCTGGTTGGCCCAGGCGGCCAGGCGTTCGTTCTCGGCACCGTCGACTATCTGCGCCACATCCTTCAGCCGCAGGGCGGCGCCGTTGTTGTAGGAAAGGATGAGATTGGCGTACTCCTCGGCGGACTTCAGCTGGTCGTTGGCGTCCAGCATGGAGACGCGGGTCGGGCCGTCGAAGTTGCCCTTGGGCTGGTTGACGTTGGAGGCGCCCACCAGGCTGCGCACGTCCGACAGGTTCAGGCCATTGGCCGCCAAGGCCTCGGGGTTGACACGGATACGCACGGCCTGGCGCTGGCCACCCGCGATGCTGACCATGCCGACGCCATTGATCTGCGCCAGCTTCTGCGCCATGCGGGTGTCGACCAGGGTATGAAGCCTGGGCAGCGGCATGGTCCTGGAGCTGATGGCCAGGGTCAGCACCGGGGTGTCGGCCGGGTTGACCTTGTTGTACACGGGCGGCGCCGGCAGGTCGTTGGGCAGCAGGTTGGTGGCCGCGTTGATCGCCGCCTGCACCTCCTGCTCGGCGACGTCCAGCTCGACCTCCAGGCCAAAGCGCAGGGTGATCACCGAGGCGCCGCCCGAACTGGTCGAGGACATCTGCTTGAGCCCCGGCATCTGACCGAACTGGCGTTCCAGTGGCGCGGTCACCGCGCTGCCCATCACCTCGGGACTGGCGCCGGGATACAGGGTCAGCACGCGGATGGTCGGGTAGTCGACCTGCGGCAGCGCCGCCACCGGCAGCATGCGGTAGGCGATCAGCCCGGCGAGGAAGATCGCCACCATCAGCAGGGTGGTGGCCACCGGGCGCAGGATGAACGGGCGCGACAGGCTCATGCCGCAGGCTTCCGTGCCGGAGCAGCGTCAGCCGGGCGCTCGCCGCGCGGGTTGCTACCCGAAGCGGGCGCGACCGGCGGCGTGGCTTCCTTGAAGGCGCCCTCCACCACTTCGACCGTGCTGCCCTCGCGCAGGCGGTCGGTGCCTTCCAGCACCACCTGCTCGCCGACCTGCAGGCCCGCGCCGATCAGGCTCTGTTCGCCGTTGCTGGCGGTGACCGCGACCTGGCGCACCTTGACCTTGTTGTCGGCGTCGACCACGTAGACGAAGGTGCCGCTGGAGCCGAACTGCACCGCCGCCGCCGGCAGCAGCAGGGCTTCGCGGCGGGTTTCCAGCAACAGGCGCACGTTGACGAACTGGTTGGGGAACAGGCGCTCGTCGGCGTTCTCGAAGCGCGCCTTGAGCTTCACGGTGCCGGTGGTGGTGTCGATCTGGTTGTCCAGGCTGGCCAGCACGCCCTCGGCCAGACGCTGACGCTCGCCGCGGTCCCAGGCCTCGACCCTGAGCGACTCGCCGGTGCGATGACGCGCCAGCAGCGCCGGCAGTTCGGCCTCGGGCAGGGTGAAGCTGACGGTGATCGGCGTGGTCTGGGTGATGGTCACCAGCGGCGTGGCATTTCCGGAGGTCACCAGGTTGCCGGCATCCACCTGACGCAGGCCGAGGCGACCGGTGATCGGCGCCTTGATCTCGGTGAAGTCGAGGTTCAGACGCGCCTCGGCCACCGCCGCCTCCAGGCTCTTCAACCCGCCGCGCAGTTGCTCGACGGTGGACTGCTGGCTGTCCAGGGTCTGCTTGGCGATCGAGTCCTCGGCGTAAAGGCCCTGGTAGCGCTTGAGGTCCAGCTCGGCATTCTTCAGCTCGGCGCGACGCTCCTGCAGGTCGCCCTCGGCCTTGTCCAGCGCCGCGCGGTACGGGCGCGGGTCGATCTGCGCCAGCACCTGGCCGGCCTTGACCAGCTGGCCCTCCTCGAACAGCACCTTGGCCAGCTGGCCGTCGACGCGCGGCAGCACGTTCACCGCGTTGTAGGCGGTCACGGTGCCCAGCGCCTTGAGCTCCACCGGGAATTCGCCGAGTGCCGCCGTGGCCAGGCGCACCGGCACCGGGCCGCCCATGCCCATGCCGCGGAAGCCGCCCGGACCACCTGGCCGGCCACCAGGTCCGCTCAGGCTGCCGCTGCCCGGCCCGCGGGCAGCGCCCTGCTGCGAGGCGGATTCATCGGCCGGCCACAGCCACCAGGCCAGCGCGCCGGCGAGCAGAACGACACCGGCAATGGCCAGCCAGCGATTACGGGAGGAACGGTTTGGGAGGTTTAGTTCGGACATGGTGCAGGTCACTTTCCTTGGGAGCCTGAACGATAAGGCTTCTCAGTTGGAGCGCAAAGGCTCTTTACCTGCACTTTACAGCCAGAGGGGGTGCGCCGCTCCTGCTACGCGCCCCGGATAGCCCCCGGAGGAGAGAATGTATTCGCGATGGCCGCGGTCGCAGATAAATCTGCTCCTAGAGGGTGGTATTGGCCAGGCCGGGGGTGGGCCAGTTGATCTGGTAACGGGTGCTGCGCCCGCCGCCGGGCAGGCGGACGAGACAACCCTTGTCGAGCAGGTCGCCGAGGTGGCGGGTGGCGGTGGCCTTGGAGACCTTGGCAACGGCCTGATACTGGGCGGCGCTGATGCCGTCCACGAAGCCGCGCTCGCCGCCATCGAGCAGGCGGTTGAGCACCTTGATCTGTTCGGCGGACAGCGCCAGCTGGCGGTGCTGCTGCCAGAAGCGCGACTTGGCCAGCACGCGGTCGATGCGCGCCAGGGCCTGTTGCAGGCTGCACAGCAGGGTTTGCAGGAACCATTCGAGCCAGGACGTGATCTCCAGCGTGGCCTTCTGGCTGGCTTCGAGGATGCGGTAGTAGCCCTGGCGGTCGTCGAGAATGCTGGCCGACATGGCGTAGAAGCGGAGCGCCTGGCGCTCGGCCTGCGCTAACGCCAGGTCGGTGATCGCCCTGGTCAGGCGACCGTTGCCGTCGTCGAAGGGATGCAGGGTGACGAACCAGAAATGGGCGATGCCCGCGCGCAGCAGCGGGTCGAGGCCGGCATCGCTGCGGCTCGCCTCGAACCAGTCGAGGAAGGCGGCCAGTTGCTGCTCCAGCCCGTCACGCGGCGGCGCCTCGAAGTGCACGGTGGGGCGGTCGAGACGTCCGGAGACCACCTGCATCGGCTCATCGCCGCGCAGGGCACCGACGCGGATGTTCCGTGGCAGCAGGTCGCGGTCCTGCTCGGGGAACAGCAGGCGGTGCCAGTGCCGCAGGCGATCGAGCGTCAACGGCTGCTGGAAGTGCCGGGTGGCATCCAGCATGAGCTCGGCCAGGCCTTCGCTGCGCGCACTCACACGACTGTCGCCGTCCGTCTCGAGGCCCAGGCGGCGCGCCAGCGAGGAGCGAACCGAGCCGACGTTGAGTTGCTCGCCTTCGATGGCCGAGGAGGTGACGATGTTCTGCAGCAGGGCATCCAGTTCGCTCTGCACGCTGAATTCGCCCCCCACCGCTCCGGCCATACCGAGGAGGCGCCCCTGAGCCTGCGCACAGTCGCGTAGCAACGGCGCCAGGCGCTCGGCCTGCCAGCAGAAATGCGGCCAATCCGGCTGCTGCCAGATCCAGCGTGAGTCTTCCATCTTGAGCCTGCCCCCGGGTGGCGAGCCGAATCGCAGCGCTATTCAGCTCATAAAGTGAGCCGATTGTGCGATCTATTCGGCTCAGCGTCCAGCTAGTGAGCGCAGATAAATCGGCTCCTGTGGGCCTGGCCATGGAGCCGCCAGCGCGCCAGACTCGCTCTGCGACGAACCTGACGCGCCACTTGCCAAGCGCCCGCCCGCTCCCCACACTGCAGGCATGCCTCGTTCCAAGTTTTCCGCTCAACCGTCCGAGGCCGCCCGGTTGCTGGCGCTGGTCGATCAGCTGATCCAGGAAGTTCAGCCCGGCATGCCGGTGCGCGCCACGCTCGACAGCGTGCTCGACCGCGATCTGGGCCTCGACAGTCTGGCCCGGGTCGAGTTGCTGGCCCGCGTCGAGGCTGCGTTCGGCCTGCGCCTGCCCAGCGCCACCCTGGCCACGGCGCTCACCCCGCGTCAGTTGCTCACCGCCCTCGAGACCGCCGGCCTGAGCCCCGCCCCCGCCGAAGCGCCCCATACCCGCCAGTCCGGCCCGGAGCAGGCCGAGGGCCGCCCCGAGGCGCAGGCGACGCTGGTCGAGGTGCTGCAATGGCATGTCGACCGCCACCCCGATCGCCCCCAGGTGATCTTCTATCGCGACGAGCAGACGACCGAAACCCTGACCTACGCCCAGCTCGCCGATGCAGCCGGACGGATCGCTGCCGCCTTGGCGACAGGCGGCCTGCAACCGGGACAGTGCGTGGCGTTGATGCTGCCCTCGGGGCTGGATTTCTTCCGCTGCTTCTTCGGCATCCTGTTCGCCGGCGGCATTCCGGTGCCGATGTACCCGCCAGCGCGCCCCGCGCAGATCGAGGACCACCTGCGTCGCCAGGCCGGCATCCTGCGCAACTGCCAGGCGCCGGTGCTGATCACCTCCGGGCTGGTTCGCCCGTTGGCCCGGCTGCTTACCGGGCTCGCCCCCGATCTCCGGCAGGTGCTGCTGCCCGAGCAACTGCAGGCCACGACACCGCTGGCGCCGCGGGCGGCCGGAGCGGACTCGCTGGCCCTGATCCAGTACACCTCGGGTTCGACCGGCGATCCGAAGGGCGTCGCCCTCGCCCACCGCAACGTGCTCGCCAACATCCGCGCCTGGGGCGGTGCCATCGACCTGTCCTCGACCGACGTCTGCGTCAGCTGGCTGCCGCTGTATCACGACATGGGGCTGATCGTCGCCTGGCTGGGCAGCCTGTATCACGCCTGCCCGCTCGTGCTGCTCTCGCCGCTGGACTTCCTGGCCCGTCCGGAGTCCTGGCTGTGGGCCATCCATCGGCATCACGGCACCGTCGCGGCAGCGCCGAACTTCGCCTACGACCTCTGCGTGCGCCGCCTCGCCGACCGCCCGCTGTCCGGCCTTGACCTGTCGTCATGGCGGCTGGCAGCCAATGGCGCCGAGCCGGTCAGCCCGGACACCCTGGAGCGTTTCGCCGACTGCTTCGCCCGCTACGGTCTGCGCCGCGAGATCCTGACGCCGGCCTATGGCCTCGCCGAATCCACCGTGGGGCTTGCCGTACCGCCACCGGGACGCGGCGTGCAGGTCGACCGGATCGTGCGCGAGACGTTCATCACCCGCGGCCTCGCGAAGCCCGCGGCGGCCGAAGATGCCCAGGCACTGCGCTTCGTATCCTGCGGGCCGCCGCTGCCCGGCCACGCGCTGCGGGTCGTCGACGATGCCGGCCTGCCGCTGCCGGAGCGCCATGTGGGCCACCTGGAGTTCCGCGGCCCCTCGGCCACCGCCGGCTATTACCGCAACCCGACGGCCAGCGCCGGGCTGTTCCATGACGACTGGCTGGTGACCGGCGACTATGCCTATCTCGCCGGCGGCGAGTTGCACATCACCGGGCGCAGCAAGGACCTGATCATCCGCGGCGGCCGCAACTTCTACCCCTATGACCTGGAGCAGGCGGTCGGCGAACTCGCCGGTGTGCGCCGCGGCTGCGTGGCGGTGTTCGGCATTCCCGCCACGGCGAGCGCGGGCGAGCGGCTGGTGGTGGTCGCCGAAACCCGCGAACGCGACGCCAGTTCTCGCGCCGCGCTGGAGCGCCGTATCGTCGCGCTGGCCGCCGACGAGTTCGGTCTGCCTCCGGACGTGGTGGTGCTGGCGCCGCCGCACAGCGTGCTGAAAACCTCCAGCGGCAAGATCCGCCGGGCGGCGATTCGCGAGGCCTTCGAGCGCGGCACCCTCGGCGCTTCGGCACAGGCACCCTGGCTGCAGCTGCTGCACCTGGCCGGCGCCAGCCTGCCAGGGCGGCTGCGCAACGGTATCGGCAGCCTGGGCGCCTGGCTCTACGGTGTCTGGGCCTGGAGCTGCTTCGGGCTGCTGGCGCCGTTCGCCGTGCTGGCCATCTTCCTGCTCCCGGGTCTGGACCTGCGCTGGACGGTAGCCCAGGGCCTAGCCCGCCTGCTCGCCGCCCTCTGCGCCTGCCCGCTGCGGGTCGCCGGCCTGGAGTGGCTGCCCCGGGGCCCCTGCGTGCTGGTCGCCAACCATGCCAGCTATATCGACGCCCTGCTGCTGGCCGCCAGCCTGCCGCAGGCGGTCGGCTTCGTCGCCAAAGCTGAACTCAAACGCTGGCCGCTGCTGCGGCGACTGCTCGAGCGCATGGGCACGCGCTTCGTCGCGCGCGGCGACTCCCTGCAGGGAATGGAGGATGTGCAAACGCTCGCTGCGCTGGCCAGCGATTCACCGCCGCTGTTGTTCTTCGCCGAAGGCACCTTCGGCGCACAACCTGGACTGCGGACGTTCCGCCTCGGCGCCTTCCTGATTGCCGTGCAGCAGGGCCTGCCGGTGGTGCCGGTGGCGCTCGCCGGCAGTCGTCAGGTCCTGCCGGACGGCTCCTGGCGCCCGCGCCGCGGCCCGCTGGCGGTAACCGTCTGCCCGCCGCTTGCCCCCGAGGGTGAGGACTGGCACGCCGCGCTCGCCCTGCGCGAGGGTGCCAGGAGCGCCATACTCGCGCATTGCGGCGAGATGGATCTGACCGACGCCGGCTCCACCTGACGCAAGCTTGCAGCCCAGCTTCGCGCTCCAGCGAACCCGGCTCCTTCGTTGTTGTCAGACGTTGCGGCGGCGGCACCGCAGCGTCATCTGACCGTTGGTCTCCGGAAACTGCACGCGACAATGCCGCGCATGAATACTCACCGCCGCGCCTGCCTCAATGGGCGCGGCAGTTCTCAACCGGCGCGCTTGACGTTTGCCTAGTGTCGAGCCGCCCGTGACAATCCACTGTTTTTTTTCAACGAGGTTCACAACATGCGTAAAGCACTTTCCGTCCTGACCCTGAGCCTGCTGTGCGCCCAGGGCGCCATGGCCGATAGCACTACTCGTGCGGCGGTCGGTGGCGGTCTCGGCGGTGCCCTGGGCAACGTCCTCGGTCAATCACTCGGCGGCAAGACTGGCGCTGCAGTCGGTGCCGGCCTGGGCGCTGCGGCCGGTGGCGCGGTCACCGCGAAGGATGGCAAAAAGACCAAAGTCGCCGTAGGCAGTGGCCTCGGCGCGGCCGGCGGCTCGCTGCTGGGCAACACCCTCGGCGGCAGCACCGGCGGCGCCATCGGCGCGGGCCTCGGCGGCGCGGCTGGCGGTGCGGTCGGCAACAACATGGGGCGCTAAACCCCTGCCCGGCTGAGCACATCGCTCATCGCAAGAAGCCCGCGCAATGCGGGCTTCTTGCTGTCGGCCTCCCGGCACGGCTGTGTGCAATCCCGCCAGCGTCTCGAACTACCCGCTCCTCCCGCCAGCCGCCTGCATGTCTTCGTCTGTCTCGCGGGCATATCCCCGATTCTCGGCCTAGTCTTCTTCTTGATCACCAGCAACCCGGCCTTCCGAGCCGGTTTCGTGCGCTCGACAAGGACACCTTCGCATGCGCCCAGAGCCCGACAGCCCAGCCAGCCCGCCCACTGCTTCCTCCTGGTTGCGCTGGCTGCCGGGGCTGCTGATGCTCAAGCAGTACCGCCTCGACTGGCTACCCAAGGATATCGCTGCCGGCCTGGTACTCACCTCCATGCTGGTGCCGGTTGGCATTGCCTACGCCGAAGCCTCCGGCGTGCGGGGCATCTACGGCCTGTATGCCACCATCATTCCGCTGCTGGCCTACGCCCTGTTCGGCCCCAGCCGCATTCTGGTGCTCGGCCCGGATTCGTCGCTCGCCGCGCTGATCCTCGCCGTGGTGCTGCCGCTGTCCGGCGGCGACCCGCTGCGCGCCATCACCCTGGCCAGCATGATGGCGGTGGTTTCCGGACTGGTGTGCATCCTCGCCGGCCTGCTGCGCTTGGGCTTCATCACCGAGCTGCTGTCCACGCCGATCCGCTACGGCTACATGAACGGCATTGCCCTGGTCGTGCTGATCGCCCAGACGCCCAAGCTGTTCGGCATTTCCATCGACGGCGAAGGCCCCCTGCTCGACCTGTGGCATCTGGTCGAGGCCATCGCTACCGGCAAGGCCAACTGGTACAGCTTTGCGGTCGGCGGCGGCAGCCTGGCGCTGATCCTGTTGCTCAAGCGCTTCGAGCGGCTGCCGAGCATTCTCATCGTGGTGATCCTGGCGACCCTGGCCGTCAGCTTCTTCGACCTCAGCAGCCATGGCGTCAAGGTGCTGGGCGACTTGCCCCAGGGTCTGCCCACCTTCACCCTGCCCTGGCTCAGCGGCGTCGACATCGCCACCGTGGTGCTCGGCGGTTGCGCCGTCGCCATCGTGTCGTTCGCCGATACCAGCGTGCTGTCGCGTACCTATGCCGCGCGCACGCAAACCCAGGTCGACCCCAACCAGGAGATGATCGGTCTGGGCGCCGCCAACCTGGCCGCCGGACTGTTCCAGGGCTTTCCCATCAGCAGCAGCTCCTCGCGCACCCCGGTGGCCGAAGCGGCCGGCTCCAAGACCCAGCTCACCGGTGTGTTCGGCGCCGTGGGCGTGTCGCTGTTGCTGCTGTTCGGCCCCAACCTGCTGCAGCACCTGCCCAACAGCGCCCTGGCCGCGGTGGTGATTGCCGCCGCCATCGGCCTGTTCGAGTTCAAGGACCTGCGACGCATCTACCGCATTCAGCGCTGGGAATTCTGGCTGTCGGTCACCTGCTTCGTCGGCGTCGCCGTGCTCGGCGCGGTACCCGGTATCGGCCTGGCGGTGGTAGTGGCGGTGATCGAATTCCTCTGGGACGGCTGGCGCCCGCATTTCGCCGTGCTTGGCCGCGTCGACGGGATTCGCGGTTATCACGACATCTCGCGCTACCCCCACGCCCGCCGCGCCCCCGGCCTGGTGTTGTTCCGCTGGGACGCACCGCTGTTCTTCGCCAATGCCGAACTGTTCCAGAACTGCGTCATGGAAGCCGTCGCCCAGTCCCCGACACCGGCGCGCCGGGTGGTGGTGGCCGCCGAACCGGTCACCAGCGTGGACGTGACCTCGGCGGACATGCTGGTGGAGCTTGAACAAGCCCTGCGCGCCAGTGGTGTCGAACTGCGATTTGCCGAAATGAAAGACCCGGTCAAGGACAAGCTGCTACGTCTGGAAGTGCTGGAGCGCATCGGCAGCGAGGTGTTCCACCCGACGGTGGGCGCGGCGGTGGATGCGTACCTGGATGAGCATGAGGTGGATTGGACGCCTTGAAGCAAGCCCGGCCGGGACGCTGTTCAATCAGTCAAGGCAGGGCTCAGGCACAGCTGGGCGATACAGGCACCTGGCTGATGTCGCAGACATAGCGATCGCGCCCCTGTTGCTTGGCCTGGTACAGCAATTGGTCGGCGCGAATCAGCAACGCCTCGAGGCTGTCGCCGGCACCGCGCCACGCGCTGACACCCAGGCTGCACGTCACGCCAATGCACTGCCCTTCATGGCTCAAGGGGGCCTTGCGCAGCGTTTTCAGCAGACGCTCCGCCAGCAGCCGGGCACCCTCCAGATTGGTGTCCGGCAGCAGGATGACAAACTCCTCGCCGCCCATGCGGGCGAGCACGTCATGCTGGCGGATGATCCGCTCCAGCTGGCGCACGAAAAATTTCAACACCTGGTCACCACCATCATGACCATAGGTATCGTTGATCCGCTTGAAATGGTCGATGTCCAGCTGCAACACGCTCACCGGACGACCGTTGCGGACGGCGCGGCTCAGTTCGCGCTCGCCCAGCACCATCAGCGCACGCCGGTTGTAGGCACCGGTGAGAAAGTCACGGGTGGCCGCCTGGTGATGCCCCACGCTGACATCGACCAGATGCACCAGCAGTAGACCGATCAACGGCAAACAGAGGAGCAACCCGGCGAGCAATATCAATGGAAAGCTATTGATTCGCACGAACAGCGCCAGGTAATTCGAGATCAGCGGCTCACTGTAGTAAATCAGTTGCAACTCGTGCTGGGGGTCCACCAGACGCCGGATAAATCGCTCGCCGCCCGCTGCCACGTCTACACCCTCGTCCACCACAGACGCAGAGACAAACGCTGGGGGGGCCAGCGCCCTCCAGCGCTCGGCAGAGCAGGCCAGGAACTCGACCTTGCCTGAGGCCAGGTCCATATGAATATCGAAATACAAGCCGGGATTGCGCCCCTGGGTCATGGCGACATGCAAGACAATGCCATCGCCGAACGCCATCGCCAGGTCAGGTCGCGCGGGTAACGGCAACGGTGGCAAATCGGTCTGCGTCTCCCGGATCAAGGCCAAATCACCCGTGCAGGCGTAGCCGACGACTTGTCGGCTGAGCAAGCGGATCATGCCTTCGTTCAAGCTCATGTGCGGCGAGTTCAGGGCGGGCATGCTGTCTGCCATCGCACGCGGCACATTCAGCAGTTGCTGCTTGAGCTCAGGCATGTTCCGGGCCAGCGCCGCACTGACCCGCTCCCGACGGGTAATGCCATCGTTCGGCAGGCAAGTATCCGTCGGTAAGTTGGCCCACAACACCGACTGATGCAAATCATGGATAGAGAGTTGTTTCACCAGGCCCGAGAAGGCTCGATCAGTGCGCTCCACCAGTGCTGCATGCTGCCCGGCGAGCAACAACTCACGCTGCAGTTGGTACTGATGCACAAGCCCCTGCAAGGCAGCCAGGGACAGCACCGCCACCACTAACCAACAACCGATCCTGACGCTGCGCGCGTGTTCGACGACCCAATTCATGACACCTGCTCCACTGCGGCACCTGGCACGCGTTGTCTTGCTCCACTGCTGATCTTGCGCAAGGCTGGAACGGCCGTGTCCAACTCTCTCGCATCAACATCGGCCTCGCGATGGGCTCGCGGGGGGTAGTCAGGACGCGGCGGCAAACGGGGCAGCCGCCAGTGACGGGCCGACCACGGCGCTGACAATGGCCTGCAGTAACGCATACCCCCGGGCATGGCCGCTGTGAATTGAGGCGCAGTTGCGCTGAAAACCGAAGCGTAATGCTGAATACCTGTGAACGTGGCTGATAAGGCAACGTATCGATAGGCGTTTGTTCACAAACGTGATGCTCGACCGTTAATGCGACAGCATGAAGGTGTCGTACTCAAGATCCTCCAGCACCCTTGAAAGCCGGTGCAGTCCCAGGAGCACACAGACCAGCAACGAGAGCGTAAAGCCATAGCCGAAGAAGCTGGGGCCAAGGTACTGGCTGAGCAGGGTCAACACGGTATTCAACACCACGAACCAGACACACAACTCAAGAACGATCATGCGCTTGTCCAGGTAGAAGAAGACATTGAGCAAGGCCATGAACACCACCTGGAGACTCACGCCAATCAAGGCGATGTGAAACAGTGGCAGGTAGTAACTGGACAGACCCAACCACTCGAGCAAACGCGGGGCGAACAGGAACAGCAGCAACACCGTCACGCCCTGCACCTTGCAGATTTCCAGCAGGCCCTGGCGGATCGACAGGACCATCTCGGTTTTCAGCTGACCGATGTACTGCAGCGTTTCACCGTCTCGAATGGCTTGAAACAACCGTTCACACCACTCGGCGAAATCGGTTTCGATGCGCACCAGAAACACCGCCATGCCGGGGATGATCGCCAGGTAAGCGAGGAAGATCGGCAGGTCATAGATAATCGAGGCGCGCAGCGGGCCGACCATTTCACTCGATGTCCCGGGGTTGAGCCAGAACAGAAATTTGTCGACCCAGATCCCCAGGTTGTAACAGAAGCCGGTGACGAGCAGGCTGACATACACCTGGCGGCGGTCGAGGAAATCGAAGGCAATCAGTTTCTCCGCCTGGTATTCGCGCAGGATGTCGTAGAGATACAGGAACAGCAACGCGCTGTGACCGATCAACAGGGCCAGCAGCAAGCCCGGCAACTGCAGGAAGCTCAGCGCATAGGCACTGGCCACCATCAGCGAATAGCCCACCAGCATCACCAGCAGGATCCGGTTGTAAGCCTTCATGCCGGACAGAAAGATAATCACCAGCCACAGGTTGCAGAGCACGACGAAGTTTGACAGCACCAGCACGCGGAAGATCAGCGATTCGTCGAACAGCAGGCTCAGCACGATGGTCCCCAGCAACCCGGCACCGAGGGTGACCAACAGTAAAATCCCCAACAGATTCGGCAATATCCGCTCGTGCTGGTGTTCGTACAGAAGGTCGGAAACGAAACGGGTAAAAAACAGCTGCAGGCCACCGGTCAGGATCAACGAACTGGCCATCAGGTAGGTCACGGTCACCAGGAACTGGCCAACCAGCACGTCGGGCAGCAACAAGCCCAGACTGATGCTGCCGACCAGCATCACGCTGACAATCGACAGCACCCAAGGGCCGGAACTGATCAATCCGGCATACAGGTAGGCATGCAGGGTCGCCGTGTAGGAATCGCGCGAGAGAATTCTGCGCAGTTCAAAGCCTATTCCAGCCATTCAACAGGCCCCCATGGCGGCGTGATAAAGATCGCGATAACGGCGCAGCATCAAGGCCTGGCTGTAGTAACGGTTGACCCGCAACAGGCCACTAGTCTGCGCGTCTTGCCAGCGCTGCGGATTTCTCAGCAGCCCAAGGATCGCCGTCGACGTGGCCTGAGGGTCGGCAATGGCCACCACCGTCCCGCCACATCCGAGGTCGCGGTCCTCGGCGCTGCCGCCTTCGATCAACTCGCGGCAGGACCCCACGTCGCTGCTGACCACCGGTGTTCCGGCGGCCCAGGCTTCCAGAATCACCAGCGGCTGGGCCTCGCTGATCGAGGTCAGGACCATCAGGCCCAACTGCGGCAGGATGTCCTGGATGCGTTGGAAACCGAGGAACCGCACCTTGCCGTCCAGCCCCAGGCTCGCCGTCAGGCTGCGGCACTCACTGGCGTATTCCGGGTCCTCTTCTTCGGGCCCGACAATCCAGCCTTCGACCTGGGGCATGACACTGATCACACCCCGCATGGCTCGCAGGAAGGTCTTGACGTCCTTGATCGGCACCACACGACCGATCAAGCCAACCACAGGGGCAATACCGGGCGCGCGTGCGTTGAAGGCAGCCGTCCATTGCGGCAGGTCAATGCCGTTGGGAATCACCTGGGTGCGGGCCGGGTCGGCACCGTCCTGAATCTGCCGCTGGCGATTGCCGTCGTACAGCGCAACGATAGTGTCGGCACTGTGGTAGGTCAGTTGGCCGATGCGCTCGAAGAAGCGTATCCAGAGCTCACGGAGGTAACCCGGGCCGGCATCCAGGCTCCCGTTCAGGGCATGCTCGGGACTCTCGGCGAGCCAACTGGCCTGGGCCAGATCGATTTTGCGCTCCTTGGTATAGATACCGTGCTCGCTGAGCAGATAGGCACAACCCCAGCGCTTCTTGAGCATGCTGCCCAGTACCCCGGCATAACCGGTGGAGATGGCGTGCAGCACCCGTGCCGGTGGCATTCGCCGCGAGGCTTCGGCGAGCATCAGCAATGGCGACTGCATGGAGCGCAAGGTCCAGAAATAATTGACGAACGACGGAGCGCTGCAGTGCTGCCGATAGCCGCTGCTGAGCACTGCCCAGCTGGCACGGCTGCGCAACACATCGTCCAGCGTCAAGTGCCCCTGGACCATGAGATCGAGCAAGCACTCGCCCAGCTCCGGGACCGGCGTTTCCGGGTGGTGCAGGAAGCGATACAGGTCGGACAGTTGCTGCTCGCAGGCCTTGCGCGGCAATGCCCTGGTGCTGGTGGGCCGGGTGGCATCCTCCAGAAAGACTTCCTCGATGTGCAGAACATTCGACGGAATCTCATAGCGCCGGCTCGCGTAAGCCGAACGCTGTCCGCCAATGAACATCACCGAGAACGTCAGGTCCGGCAGACCGAGAATCATCTGGTGGATCCAGCTGGACACACCTCCGCGGACATAGGGCCAAGTACCTTCAAGCAACAGGCAGATATCAGCGCGCGGCCCATCGTCTTTGCGGCTCATGTCCAGCTCCTCACCAGGGCTGCGAATGGCGGTCGCTGCTGCATGTCCACTGGCAGGCGGGTCAACAGCCCGGGCACCTCATGGTAACGACCGGCCACGAAGGCCAGTTCCGCGCGATACGGCAACACGTGGGCCTCGTCTATACCGCTCTCCTGAGCCAGGCTCAACAGCTTGTCGGCTCGCTCGACATCGTCACGCTCCAGGGCAATACGCCCGGCCAGCAGGAACAGCTCACCGCCCTCCCCAGCCTGCAGTCCTTGTGCGGCATGCTCACTGGCCTGATTGAGGACGTGCTCCAGCACACTGCCCTGGGCCAGCCCAAGATAGGCCAGCTCCCAGTACCAGCGCGCCAGTGTGGCGTGCAGTACGCCTGCCGCTTGTGCAGTGGCAGCGGGCACTTGCGCGAGGGCGGTTTGTATCCGCAGGTTGATGTCGCTCTCCAGCGTGTCGAGCATGGAGTACGCCAGCAACCGCACGTCATCGCTTGGATCGCCCAATGCCAGCTTGAGGATAGGCACCGCTTCCCGGCCGGCCATGCGCCGGGTCGCCAGCAGGCCGGCCGAACGCTGCTCTGGCTGCGGTGCATGGCGCAACACATCCTGCAACCCTCCCCCGGCAAAGGTCGACAACCCCGTGTTGACCTGGGCCAGGAACGGCAGCTTGGGGATGGTGACGGATTGCCAGGTCTGTTTGTCGCGTTGGCGCGACACGTGCAGCGTCGGGAAAATCGCCATGACCCCCAAGGTGCCAAACACAGGCACAAAGAACGCCAGGCTGAAGATCAACAGCGGACTCCAGGGCAGCGGCGAACGATAGCGCACCGGCAACGACCGCCACACCGCCGCACACAGCAGTGCACAGGCAAGTCCATGAACCGGAATGAAGACCAGCCACTGTTGCCACTCGGGCGAAGCCGACCACAAACGGCTCCAGCTTCCCGCTTCCAGCACCAGGGCCGCGCTAAACATCCACTTGCTGATCATTCAAACCACACTCGTCGAATAGAAAATGACGTAACCCGGCGCAATCGTCGTCAGGCTCCAGGTTGCAGGCCAGGACCTGTACCCCCAGGCTGGCCAGGTCGCTCTCGACACCAAACTCTTCATGCAACAACACACCAATGCGTGTGAGATACCCGGTGGCGCCTGTCCTGTCGGTCAAGGGCAGCAGCATCAGCAGCACCGGGTTGCCCCGACCATTACGCACTAGCAGTTGCACGTCGAGACCTCGCTGGTGACGCTCCAGCAGACGCACCAGCCGGTCATTGGCGCGGGTCATTTCCAGGCCGAACAGACACGCATTGAGCCCATGTTGCTGGTTATCCGAAAGGCAGCGCTTGAGTTGCCGGCTGAAGTGGTGAGCATCGGCATCCACCGATTGCAGCGCGTGCCGATCACCGCGCAACAGGTCGGCGATGTGTCCGGCCAGTAGCGCCAGTAGGCTCAGGGTCCGCTCCTGAAAGGCAAAGAATGGCATCTGCCGAATCGCCAGGACCGCCAGCAGATGGCCTTCGGCATCGATCAGCGGCACACAGGCCTGCAGCGAGTAGATCTGCGCCAGACCGCCGGAATCGATCAACTCCTGACGTACGCTGATCATTTCGCCGCGCTCCAGGCAGAGCCTGATCAAGCCGTCATCGGTATCCAGGTTCTCCATGGCCCCAATGGTGGCCAGTGCTTCTGGCTGAACCGTTGTCCGCTGCTCATCCACTCGATACAGCCCGGCCACTCGCAGTGAGCCGTATTGGCCCAGCAACGCCAGGATCGGCCCGGCCAGGAGCGTCAGTGCATCGCCTTCGCCGGGCATGACCCGCAGCTTTTCCCGCAAGCCGAGCAACGCACTGCGCAGGCTCTGATCACTGCCCGCCACGCGCTGCTCCAGCAAGTCATGGGACACCCGAAGAATCTGATGAGCGCAGGTGAACTCGTCCAGACGCGACCGGCTGTAGTCGTTGGCCCTCTGCAGGCGCTGCAAACGCTGCTGCCACAGATCGTGCACCTCCCCCACCAACATGCCGCACAGCAACAGGCCAACAATGAATGACGGTTCGATCTGTTCGTAGGCGGCGAACCCGGCAGCGCGCAGGATGAACAAGGTCATCACCAACAGACTGGCGCTCAGCAGGCCCCGGGCAAAGCCATAGCGCACACCGGCCAACAGCGGAGCCAATACCGGCCAGGCAAAGGCGGCATGCATCTGCAGCGGGTCTTCCGGTATCAGCCACAGCCCCAGGCCAATGACCAGTCCCGTGACGATCAGGGTTTCCAGCCAGGACACCGGGCCTCTGGCGCGGGGCGCCAGGCTGTAATCCATGTAGGGAGATTTCATCGCAATCACTCGAACCGAAGGGCGTCAACCAGCGGTTCGATCACCTGTTGTGCCGTGCCGGCAAGGCTTTCACGGGACCAGCCGGCCCGCGCCCCACTTTTGCTCCACAGCACGCGGCCGCTGCGGACGTCCATCACACGCAGGCTGACACCCACCGCCGGCTCGCCATCCAGACCGCTTTTGTACTGCCACTCCTCGACACTGCCCATGATCACGTAGTCGAGCTGCTCGGCGCGCGCCCAGTCCATGGCGCCGGCCAGGCGTTCGTTGTCATCCATCAGGGCCTGCTCACCTTGAGTGCTGACCGGGTAGACGCGTGGCTGCAGTCCATGGCGGCTGATCGCACTGAGCAGGATCTGCTCGCTGCGCTCGCCGGCTTGTGGCGTCTGCGAATAGTTGACCATGGGCAGAATGCCCCACTGTGCACTACGCGGCAGGTTCGGGCCGGCGTCACCGGTAAAGCGGGTGCAGCTGGCGATCAGCAAGACCGCCAGGCCCAGACTCAGATTACGGATCACTTGCATCGCTTGATGTTCCTCTAGAAATTCCATGATCAGCGCCCAAGGCGCACGCTGTAGCTCACACCCAGGGTTCCGCCCGCCTGCCCGTTGCCGCCTTGTGGCTCGGATTGGTAGCCCGCGGTGAAGGCCAATTCGTCATTACCCAGTACTTCCATGCCCATTCCGGTGTTGATGCCGTAGTTGACGGTTTGATCCAGCCACTGCCAGCCGACCGTCACATCCACCAGCCAGGTGTACTGTGGGTGCGCCCGGCTCAGCGCACCCGGCATGCCTCGACGCCAGGTACTGCCGACATACAGCAGGCCGTAACGGCTCTGCAGCAGGTCGCTGGCGACCACCGTAGGTTGATCGAGGGGATTTTCAGGGTCTGGCAACTCGACCCTCACCGGGCCACCGTTGTTGCTGGACAACGAGTCCAGGGTGCGATCGTCCACCTGGTTGTGCTGGTAGGCGACGCCACTGCGCAGGGTCCAGGCAGGTCCTTCGAACTGCAGCGTGTGGCCATACTCCGCCTTCACATCCTGACCATTGCCCAGCGCGTCGCCACCCCGGGTGGAGAATGACTTCTGGGCCACCTCCCAACTGAGCTGGTCACGGGCGGTCAATCCATGACGGCCACCCAGCCGGACGCCGTCGTACTGCCCGAATGTGCGCATCAGGCCACTGTCCTCACTCTTGCGCTGCCAGTCGAAACCGGCTTCGAGCTCGTCACCCGCACCCAGTTGCCAATGGCGGCTGAGGCCGAAACCGTTGCGGTCATCGTCCTGGCGCTGGCTGGTATCGAGGACCAGCGTGTAATGACCTCGCTCCACTTGCCGCTGCAGGGTCAGCTCGGCGTTACGCTCCTCCCCCAGGCGCGATGAGATCAGTTGATCGCTGTCGTAGGTGCCCTGCTCCAGCTCAAGGTTGGCGTGCCACTGATCACCCAGGCTTTGAGCGACCCGCAGACGCGGCCCGTTGAATTCGAGCCCGCCGAAATCCTGTCCATGCCAGGCCAGCTGTGCCCCCTGCGGCGTGCGCTCGTGACCTTCCACCGCCTGCCGCCGCAGCTGCTCACGGATGGCCCGGGGTTGCTCATCACCCAGCTCGGACAGGCTTACGCCCAAGGCCTCGCTGTGACGCCCCAGGCGGCTGAGGGCCTGGGCGCGCTGCGCCGGATTCAGATCGTCATTGCCCAGCAGCGCTTCGACCTGGGCCGTGTTACGGCTGCGCAGGGCTTCCTGAATCTGCTCGTAACGCTCAACCTGCAAACCCTGGCCGCGCGCCCACGCCAGCCATTGGTCCTTTTGCGCGGGCTGGTTGGAAGCATCGAGGCGCGCCAGCAGACGTTCGAACCACAACTGCAACATGGCCGGCGAACCGTCCTGCCACTGCAGCACCTGCTGCTGAGCCTTGCGCGGCGAATAGCTGGTGGCCACTAGGCGTAGCCAGGTGGTGTAACGCTCGGAGGATGGCTGCAGCGTTTCACTATCAAGGTCACGTATCAGCCTCAAGCGCAGGCGCTGAGCCGTGTCCTGATAACCGGCGCTTTCCAGCGCATCGGCATAAGCCGCCTGTACCAGCCAGTCCTGAGGATGGGCCTTGAGGTGCAGGCGATACCAGGCCAGGGCCTCGCGGTTACGGCCGAGCAGTTGGCTGGCACTGGCAAACGCCAGCCATAGAGTCGGCTCCTGGCGTGCCAGGACACGCCATTTGCTCACCAGTGGCCCGAGCTCGGCAACGTTGCCCTGATCCACGTACAACCACATCAGGTGTTCACGAAACCGGTTGTCGTCGGGATACCGCGCCAGCCCCGCGAAGTACACCTGTGCCGCCTCATCGAAGCGCCCCTGCTCCACGGCCAAGGCACCACGCATCGCCAGGACCTGCGGCAGGTCATAGAGGGCCGGATAGCGCTCGGCGTCGTTGAGCAACGCATTGATCTGCGGCCAGTCCTGAAGCGCCCGGGCCTGTTGCAGTGCCCGGATCAAGGACGGGGGTTCATGGCTGCGCTGCCAGCCAGCAACCAGCATGCTCAAGGCCCGCTGCGGATCGCGGGCATGGTAGAGGGCCGCAAGCCGATCTTCATCGGTACGGCTGAGCGAGCCTTCGAGACTCAACAGCTGTTCAAGGGCCTCCTGCAGTGCGTCGTCAAGCTCGAGATCCCAGGCTAGCGCCGCCCGTGCACGCCAGTAACCAATATCCGCCAGGGTGCGGTCATCCACTTGCAACACCTGCCAGGCCGCCTGGTTATCGAACAGTTTCAGGTAGGTACGAGACCTGTCGAGCCGTTCGGGCAGGGTCAGCTCGAAATGCGTCGACAGGTTCTCGTAGGCCATCGCCTTGGCCGTCAGCTGTCCGGTACTGTCCAGGTTCAGCAGCCATTTGCTCCAGGCCAGGCGATGCCCGGGGTACTGACGCAAGTAAGCCCGCAACCAGGCTTCAGACTGCTCCGGGGTACCCCGTGAGTCATGGCTGTAAACCAACGCCTCAAGCTCGTCATCGGTCAGTGCTCGCTGGTCCATGATGACGGCCAGCAACGGGATCGCGCGGTCAAAGTCGAACAGGTGCATTGCCAGACGCCAGGCACGCTCGCGGATCTCGGGGTGCTCACCCAGATCCAACAGGCGGGTCCAGTAGTCCAGGGACTCGTCCAGCTCGCCCCGCCATTGTGCGAGAAGGCCCAACTGCTCAAGCACGTACGTGTCGTGCGGATGCTCGACCAACAGTTGCCGGCCACTCTCCCTGGCACCGGGCAAGTCGCCCAGCGCCAGGCGCAGGCGGAAGTCTTTGCCCAGTCGCTCGGGGTTGTCCGGCTGCAAGGTGCGCCATCGCTCAAGAAACTGCATGGCCAACTCGGTACGCGTGTTCGCCAGCGCAATATCGGCGCCCTGCTCCAGCCAGGCGGCATCGATGGGTGGCCCCTCCAGCGCGTCGAGTTCATCGGCGAGGACCTCTATCGCTTGCTCGCCGCGTCCGCTCGCCAGCAGGCTGTCGAAGGCCTGCCGCGCGTATTGACGACGGTCCCCGGGGTGCTCGCTGCCCTGCCAGAGTTGCACATAGATGTCGGCGGCACGCTCCGGCTGTTCCCCGGCCAGGTACCACTGCGCCGCGGCATCAAGCGACGCCCTGCGCTGCTGCGGATCGCGGCTGGCCAGCTCTTCATAGGCCTGCGCGGAAACCGCCGGTGCCTGCAGGCGCAACGCCAGCCTGGCCAGGCGCTGCAGTTGCGCCAAGGGCAGTGACTGACGATCGATCGCCTCCAGCCGCGCCCGCTGCTCAAGGGTCTCGTGAGCACCGGCCACCGCCAGGCTGTCGAGCTCAAGCCGGTAGTAATCAAGCAGTGCCGGCACCGGTCGCGGCCAGCTCTCCAGGTAACGACGGGCCTTGACGGTGTCACCGAGCTGGATCAGCAGGTCCACCAGTTGCAGACGCAATCGGTCATTGTCCGGACGGGCCATCAACAGCAGCGCGGCATAGTTGGCCGATACCGCGTCCGGTTGACGACTATCAGGGTGGAATACGGCTTCACGCTGAAATACCAGCAGCAACAGACCGCCCACAGCGCCAGCCACCACTGCCAGCACCCAGGGATTGAGCAGGCGGATGTCCTCACTCACAGATGAGTTGCCCCTGGCTCACGTGCTTGAGGGGCAGCTGAAAATGCCAGAGCCCGGCAGCGGCCTTGCCGGCAAATCGCTGCCCATCGACTTCTACCCGGCAGGCGGTAGCGGAGCGCACGGAGAAGTTCAGCTCGACTTGACCGGCGAAGGAAAAGCGCACGCGCCGGGGAGCCAGATAGCGCCAGTCCAGCAACGGCAGATTGGCCTCTTCCAGCGCCGGCCGCGGGTCCCTGTCGGGCCGCAACACCAGCAACGCCCGGTCGCTGCTCAAATGCACGTAACGCCCCTGGGGCAGATCCCGCACACCGGCCACGCCTTGCGAGCGCGCCAGGTCCGGCCAGCCCAGTTGCGGGTCCAGGCGCAGGGTGCGCAATGCATCCATCCCGCGAACCTGCCAGTCGCCGTCGGCGGTGCGGGCCAGGCTGGCCTGATACAGCCCATGAACGCGATCCAGGTAATCGCTCATCCACAGCGAAATCGGTTGCTGGTCCTTCATGTAGCGGTAGATATCGTTCACGGCCTTGATCGAGGCCTGTTTGGTGCCCGAATAGAAGTGGTAATACAGGTGCAGACCGCGCATGCGCCGTGGGCTGTCGGTCAACTCAAAGGTCTCGATCAGGTCGCGAAAGCCGTAGTACGGCCCCTTCCATAGATTGGTGTAGACGTTCTCGTTGATGATCGGCGCGTAGTACTGCAGGCCACCTTCGGTCGGCCTGAGCAACGGGCTCAAGCCGGTCAGGGACGGATCGGCCCGGGTCAGCATGGTCTGGGCACCGTTGACGTTTTTCAGGCCGGCGTCGTAGGCCAGCTTGACGGTGGCAGGCGATGGCAAGGCGTCGCCCGACCAGAAGATCAGCTTGACCGGCTTGTCAGGGGTGGTCAGGCGCTGGTTGATGTAGTCGCGCGAACCCACGACTTCGCGTTTGAAGTCGATGGTGTCATAGCCCGGAATCGCCATTTTCAAGCCATATGCCGCCGTTAAGTGAGCACTCTTGCGGGCCAGTTCCGGTTGCATGAAAAACGGATGGCTGAAGGTGTGTGTCGCCACTTCGACTTTCGGCTCGGCAAACAGCTCGCGGGCGATGGGTTCCAGTTCCTGGGCCAGGTACGGGTACATGCCCTGCGTTGACACTTCACCTTCGATCACCGAAACCGAGGTGAGGAACGGGTTGGGCCGCACGAAGCCATCCAACACCTGCCGGCCGGCATAGGGCATACCGCGCACTTCCGCCCGGGACGGAAAGCCGTCGCCATCGATATGCACGGTGGCGATCCGCCGGCCGTTTTCCGTGGTGGCGTCCGGGCGTGGCAGCGCAGGCAAATGCAGGGCCGCCTGGAGAAACGCGAAAGGATCGAGGATCCAGCGGGCGCGTTCGTTGTTCGATTCCAGAAGGTAAGGCGCCAGGGCCAGGCCGCCCCAGTCAGCGACGGCCACTGGCGAATATTCCTGACCGTTTTCAGCCGTGAGCGACAACACCGCCTTCGGGCCTCGAGGTAACAGCGAAATCGCCACCAACTCACGACTTCTGGGCTGAACCGGCGCCTCGAATGCACCGATCAGCGACTTGTCCTGATGGGTGATACGCAAGGTTTGCAGGCCCGGCGCCGTTGCGCGGTTGAGCCCCAGGCGCTTGAGCAGCCCATCGTCTTCAACCGGCAGACCGGCGAAAAAAACCAGCGGGACCTGCTCATCCAGCCGCTGGTTGAGCCAGCGGTTGAATGCCTGGCTGCCCGGAGGCGGGCCGCTGGTCATCCAGGTCAGGATGCCGGCATACAGGCCACTGAAACCCTGCTCCGGCAACGAAGCATCCGCGGCCAGGTAATCCACCCGGTAGCCCAGGTATTCCAGCAACCCACCCAGCAGGGTATGCCCGGCGCTGGAGGCCAGGTCACCCTCCCGTGGGTCGTACAGCAGTGCAATTCGACGCGGCTGAACTTCGATATTGCTGATGCCCAGGGTGTTCAGCTCAGGGGTGCCGATGTACGGAACGAACCCCTCTTTGCTCAGGCGCTTGGCCAACTGGCGGGCTTCGTCACGACGGGACGGCGGCAGGTACTCGATCGCCACCAGTGGCGTGCCTTTGGCTCGCAGGGGTTGCAGCTGGGTGTCCAGCCACTGGCGGTCCGCTTCGGGCACCGGCCGATAACGCTTGGCAGCCGCATCCCAGCCCGCGTGGATTGACTCCACGGCAACCGCCGACGCCACGCCATCGAGCTGCGGCAGGACTTCGAAGCCACGGTTGAAAAACAACCGCAGGTCCGGCTGGCGTTGATGCAATTCACGCAGAAAACTGGCCAGTGCCAGGCGCTGGGGTTCTCGCGCCGACTCGGGCAGCAACTGAAAGCTGTCCAGCGTGTCGAGGAACACCCCGGCATACCCGTCCGCCTGCAAGGCCTTGGCGCGGCTGAACAGGTGCTCACGCCAGGCCGTGGCGGTGAGGTCCATCACCTGGCTGCCCCAGGCGCCATTACGTACAGGGCTGACCGCCTCCGTGAGGGACGCCGTGTCGAGCTCTGCCTGGCCACCGTGGAACTCGCCGACCGACAGATAGGCGAACGGCAAGCTGCCCTGGCTGCGCAGTGTCTTGACGTCGGCAACGGACAGATGCCCCGGCTCCACGACCGCCCAGTCGAACTGGGCCAGTTCCAGGAGCGGGGGCTTGTCGGCGTACCAAAAGACCACGCTGCTGGGCGGCGGCAATGCGGCGGCCTGGACGGTGGGCCCTGTCGAACACACCATCAAGGCGGCCAGCAAGCGCTTGAATGCCGAGCAAACACGAATTCTGCGAAAAGCGTTTTCCATAACTCACTTTTTCAATGGCTGAACCGATACCGTTTGCATACCGGGAAGTAAGACTGTCGGGGGTAACGACTGCGGGTAAGTTGCGCCATGCCTGCGGCGATGGGGGTGGCTACTTCATCCGGGCGATACAAGAAGAGAACTATTCAAGGAATAAGTCTCAACTACATGAACACTGAGCCTTCGCATTCAACAATTCATGAGTTTTTATATACGGCTACTGCGCGTCAGCACCATCACCACGCGGGCCCATGGTTTCAGCGGACTCCTCCTGCTGCACAACACAAATAGATTTTCACCGACATCAATCGTGTAACGGGTTTCACCCAGTGGCTGCATCCAGTAACTCAAGCTGGACTTAGGTTGAAAGATATAAAGATCAAGTGAGGACAACTGCTCCGGACTCAGATTGTCGGCATTGCTCTTGAGGCTACTGTCCACTTCGACCATCAACCGGGATCCGTTTTTCTTGACTCGAAAAGCGCTATAGCGATTCATGACGCCGATTTCCGCTTTGGAATCCGCGTCGATCAACCTGGCCGCCATGCGCAAATGACTGAGGCCCGAAGGACTCAAGTCCAGACTGAATCGAGTCATGAACCAGGCAGGACGTGCATTGATCTGCACTTGCCGCGCGCTCTCGCCATCGCACCAGAGGTCCATCGGCACTAGTTGCCCCACCGATAAACGCCCCAGCCCAATACCCATCACCCCAACGAGGGCGAAGGCCAGGCACCAGATCGCGTTCACGCTGCGTTTAGTCATACAACTGCACTCCCACGCAGCGGGACCTGGCCAGTTCCAGCTCTCCTTCGCAGAGGATCGCCTGCTCCCTGTGGTACACCGTTATCAGGTACAGGTTTGCGCTGCTCGACGAGATACCCAGTAACTGCACCAACTGCTGGCTGCGCTGGGCCAAGGCCTGCAACTGGGGGGTTGTAAGGGAGTGCAAGCCATCCGCCGGCACATGCACGCGCATGCCTTCTATCGTCACCGAGGGCGCGAATACCGGGAGATCGGT
>RCUJ01000386.1_pt1 | contig 25531 bp, 12 predicted proteins | sample 2166321 | NCBI WGS metagenome assembly RCUJ01 (sample SAMN09932808, study PRJNA488358) | compost metagenome | feature: garden; material: soil; isolation source: compost soil in an enriched community after 118 h of incubation | place: Germany: Experimental Botanical Garden Goettingen | collected... | reverse complement strand
GTCGAACAGGTTGTCGCTTTGGTATGCAATATCATAAATGCTGATTATAAACTGGAATCGGGAACTTATATCATACGATAACTTTTTAAAATCAAACGAATCAATCTACGTAGAAAACCAATCATAATCAAGAACAATTAAAACTCAAAAACATGACTAAAAAACAAATGCGGTATGTTGTAAACTGTCAGAGCATTAAAAAATCCGTAATGACCAAAGTACTTCTTTTTGTGACTTTATTTTTTATCGGATTAACTGCAAAAGCAGCCAGCGTAGATATAGGCAAGAGAGTTACCTTAAAAGTAGAAAATGAAAGTATCAGGAATGTTTTTCAGAAGATAGAAAAACAAATTGATGTGCATTTTATGTACGAAACGAACCAGGTTAATACCAATCAAAAAATTAGTTTAAAACTGAATAATGTTACACTAGAGCAGGCACTAGATAAAATATGCAGCAATTTTTTCCTGAAATATGAAATTGTAAGCAATAATATTGTGATCAAAAAAAGCCAAAAAGTTTCGAATGCCGATCAAAATAAAATCAGCATTTCAGGAACTGTTTACGGAGGTAATGACGGAATGCCGTTGCCAGGCGTAGGAATTAAAGATAAAGGTTCTGATGCAGCAACAACAACAGATTTTGACGGAACTTTTAAGATTGAAATCAACGCAGCTGAGGCTATACTTGTTTTTTCGTATGTTGGTTATGTTGATCAGGAAGTTAAAGTAACACAAGCCGACAAAAACATTACTATCAAATTAGTAGCCGATATGAAACAACTGCAGGAAGTTGTAGTTATGGGATATGGTAGTGTAAAAAAGAATGAAGTTTTAGGATCTGTAGGATCTGTTTCTATGAAGGAAACTTCGAGCAGGACATACAACAGCGCCGCTGAATTACTACAAGGGACTGTTGCCGGTGTTACGGTGCTTAGTAATGGTGGTGACCCAACGGCTGAACCAACAATTAATATTCGTGGTATTGGTTCTTTGAATGCTGAAACACCATTAATTGTTTTGGACGGAATTATTTACAGTGGTTCTTTGAATACCTTAAATCCAAATGATATTGCTTCGATAAGTGTTTTGAAAGATGCGGCTTCTGCAGCAATTTACGGAGCAAGAGCTTCTGGAGGTGTAATTTTGATTACGTCTAAAAAAGGAGTTTCGGAGCGTATTAATGTAAATGTAAATTATCAGGGAGGTTTTCAGAATGTAGCTAAAAAACTGGATGTTCTTAATGCTGCCGAATATGCCGACGCAATGAACACGGCAAGAGATAATGCAGGTATGCCAAGAATTCCGGCTTTTGATCCGGCATTTGAACCAACGGCGAGAACGACAAAAACAAACTGGATGGATGAAATTTTTCACACAGGAGAAATCCAGGATTTGTCCCTTTCTATAAACGGTAAAACAGAAAAATCTAATTTCTTTGTTTCAGGAAGCTATAGAAAAAACGAAGGGATTTTATTAAATACTTTTGGTGAGCGTTATACAGCAAGAGCAAACTCCTCTTTTAAATTAGCACCAAATTTTACAATTGGAGAAAATTTATCCTATTCGTTAACTAACGGTCAGAGCGCCAATACATCAAGCGGTTATACAGGAGCAATTTTGGCTGCCATTTTTTATCCGCCAAATGCAACAATATATAGAGAAGATGGTTCAGGACAATTTGGTGGAGTTCCGGAAAAATATATTGGTTCTTATGGAGATGTTATCAATCCTGTTGCTTATTTGAAAAGACTGGATAACAGAAATCCTGTGTCGACTATTTTGATCAACCCTTATGCAGAATGGGAAATTATCAAAGGTTTGAAAGTAAAAACAAACTGGGGTTACACCAGAATCCAGGATAATGCAAAAGATTTTGCAGTAAAAATTACAGAGCCGGGAAAAATATTTGACTTTAACCGATTAACGCAAAAATCAATTACAACTACAGATTTATTAGGTGAACAAACAATTTCTTACGAAAAATCTTTAGGAAAACACAATTTCAAAGCTTTAGCCGGATATACCTATCAGGAAACAAAAAGAGAATTTTATACGATCGAAGGAACAGGTTTTGATAACGAAGATCCATCGCAACGTTATTTGCTAAATGCGAAATTAATTCAGCAAACGGCAGCAGGATTATCTGACGAAATTATTTCATCTTATGTTGGAAGGTTAAATTACGATTTTAATCAAAAATATTTATTCTCAGGAATTGTTCGTCGTGACGGAACTTCAAAACTTTTATCAGAGAATCGTTGGAAAGTTTATCCTTCTGTTTCTGCAGGATGGTTAATTTCTGAAGAAGAATTTATGAAAAATATTAGCCCAATCGTAAGCAATTTAAAACTGCGCGCAAGCTGGGGACAAATAGGGAATTTAGGAAATCTTGGACCATACCAATTTAGTGTTCCACTGAATCAGACTCAGGCTTTAATTGGTTCAACTCCGGTAATTAATTATGGTTATGCGGAAGGTGAATTATCAAATCCTAACTTAAAATGGGAAAGTTCAGAGCAAACAAACATTGGTTTGGATTTTACAATGTTCAACAATACCCTTACAGGATCTGTAGATGCATACGTAAAGAAAAACAAAGACATGTTGGTTCGTGATCAGCTTCCGGGTGTTTCAGGAACTCCACAAGGTCGAATTGTAAACTCTGGAGATGTTGAAAATAAAGGTATTGAAGCTAGTTTGACGTACCAAAAAACGCGTGGAGAATTTAAGTTTGACGTAACAGCAAATGCTGCATTTTTAAGTAACAAAATTGTTTCTATTAAAGATGGTTTAACGTCTCTTGAACCTTTAAACATTAGCCGTGTTCGTAGTTTGCCTTTAGCCAATATTTATCAGGTTGGAAGCCCGGTTGGTGCTTATTATGGATATGCTACAGACGGATTATTTCAAAGTAATGCTGAAGCAAAAGGATATGTAAACAGTTCTGGTATAGTGTATCAGCCAAATGCAGTTGCCGGAGATATTAAATTTAAAGATGTAAACGGAGATGGCGTAATTAATAACAGCGATAGAGTAATACTTGGAAATCCGTTTCCAAAAGCAACTTACAGTTTAAACGCCAACTTTAGATATAAAGGTTTTGATATGAATATCTTTTTTAACGCAGTAGCAGGAAATAAAATGTTTAATGCTGTAAAATATACAGGTCTGAACGCTTCTTTCCCAGGATATAATTTATTGGCCGATTCTAAAAACGCATGGTCGCCAACCAATACAGACACCAATATTCCGGTTCTTTCCTCAACAGATAATAACAATAACTTCGGGAGAATCTCTGATTTTTATATCGAGGATGCTTCATTCATAAGATTAAAAAATGTTTCGATTGGTTATACTGTTAAAGAAAATTGGCTGAACGGAAAAGCAAAACTTAGATTCTTTATTTCAGGACAAAATTTATTTACAATTACTAATTACTCCGGAATGGATCCTGAAGTTGGACTTAGCAACTTTGGTCTGGACTTAGGAAAATATCCACTTTCCCGTATTTATATGACGGGTGTAAATGCAACTTTTTAAAAAATATAAAACAAATAAAATGAAAAATTTAAGTCTTTTATTATTGAGTTTTGTGCTTTTATTGGGCACTTCGGCTTGCGAAAGTGAACTTGACTTAGTGCCTCAGGGAGCGCCGTCAAGCGGAAATTTCTGGAAAACGCCGGCTGATGCAAAAGCAGGGGTAAATACAATTTATGCCTTGTATTCTGATGATAATATGTACGGACGTGGTTTTTTCTGGCTAAATAATGCAAGTGACGATATAGGAACCAAACCAAGACAAAATGCAGAACGTATCAAGAATTTTATTGTTGATGGAGCGGAGTCTGATACTAAAGATATCTGGAGATTGCACTACGAAGTAATGAAACGTTGTAATGATGTGATTCGTAATATTCCGAAGATTTCGTTAGACGAAAAAACAAAAAATATGATGCTGGGCGAAGCATACTTCAATCATGCTGTAATGCATTTAGAATTAGCATATCACTATGGAGATGATCGCGCCGGAATTCCAATTCAGGACAGAGAAAATCCTTCAAATGTATATGTGCCTCGTGCAAAAAATGTGGCTGAAAACTACGCATACATCGCTGTCGATTTAGTTAAAGCTGCCGATTTATTGCCGTATTTTAATGAGCTTACGCCTGATAATTACGGACGTGCTCATAAAACAGCTGCCTGGGGATATTTAGTGCGTACGTATTTGTATGCAAAAGATTGGGACAATGCTATTAAATACGCCAATATGATTGTTAATAGCGGAAAACACAAGTTGTTGGATAATTTTGAAGATGTGTTTAAAATTAAAAACAACTGGTCTACAGAGTATATCTGGTCTGTAACTTCTAGCTCAGAAAACACAGGTTTGGGTTCTATTTTTCCTGGAGTTTGTCTGGAAGATAAAGGATGGGGAGTTTACAACGGCTGGGGCAATTTTTATCCTACGAAAGAATTGTTTGACACTTATGATCCGGCAGATAAAAGACGCAGCGCTACAATTTTGCAAAAAGGAGATAAGTTTATGTATTTTGGTGAATTAGTAACTTTTAACGAAGGAAAATATGCTGTAAGTTCCAGTAACAGAACGGGATATCAGTTCAATAAATATATGGAGCCATTTGGTTACCCAAAAACAACTTCGGGAGGAATTGATATTCGTTATGTAAATGCAAACGGTGACAAACCTTCAACAGCTTTGAATGTACCTCTTTTACGTTATGCCGATGTGATTTTGATGTTGGCAGAAGCCAAATTAATGAAAGGTTTAAGTGCTGATACGGAAATAAATATGATTCGTAATCGTGCTGGTTTACCAGGTATTTCGGGAGCGACATTAACAGATTTAAAAAGAGAAAGACGTTGCGAATTGGCAGGAGAATGGACAGATCGCCATTTTGATTTAGTACGTTGGGGCGATGCTCAGGCGACTTACGCAAAACCTTTGCACCATTATAACGGAAGTGTCATTTATCCTGCCCGTAATTTTAATCCTGCAATTCACCATGTTTGGCCAATACCACCAGATGAAATTGCAGTGAGCAAAGGAGCCCTTACGCAAAATAAAGGCTGGTAGTTTGTAGTTTCAGTTTATTTGTTTTTGTTTTTTTTACGCTGCAAGCTTAGTTGTGGGCTTGCAGTTGTAAAAAAAGGGCAAATGACTTTATATAGAAAAACCAGCCTTTTCTAAAAAAGGCTGGTTTGTATTTAATAATGCAACCTTAATGCATTCATAAAAATAATGTAACCACAACAAGTTACTTTCGTTATAAAGTTACCTACGACTTTAGACATCTATAAATCAACTTTCAATGAAAAAAATAATAATCCTTTTTTGCCTCCATTTCTTCCTGTTTGCACAAGCGCAGGAATACAGTTCTGCCAATATTCATTCTCATAATGATTATGCGGGTAAACTCCCTTTTTATGAAGCTTATTCTAATGAATCCGGCGTTATCGAAGCCGATGTTTTTTTGGTAAATAACGAATTGCCCGTTGCCCATACTTCAAAAGAAATTACAACTTATAACACACTTAGAAGTATGTATTTGGATCCTTTATCCAATAAATTAAAAAATTTAGGAGGGAAAGCATATCCTGATAATAAGCCTTTAATTTTAATGATAGATATTAAGTCAGAAGCGGATGCAACCCTGAAATTAATTGTTCAGCAATTAAAAACATATCCAGATCTTATTTCGAACAAAAATCTAAAAGTGGTTATTTCAGGAAACAGACCTTCTCCGGCAAACTGGAAGGATTATCCTGAATTTATTTATTTTGACGGAAGACTGAATGAAAATTATACTTCAGAGCAATTATCCCGTGTCGAAATGATTAGTGAGGATTTAAAAGAAATTACAGTTTGGAATGGCAAAGGTGTAATGACACAAGCTGATTCTGAAAAAGTGAAAGCCATCATTAAAAAAGTTCATGATCAGAATAAAAAAATCAGATTCTGGGGAACTCAGGATAATGTAAATACGTGGATGACTTTGATGACTTTAAAAGTGGATTATATTGCTACGGACAATGTTCCGACACTGACACAATTCATCAATAATATAAAGACAACTTTTTATCAAAACACGGAATTTCATCAGGCGTATGTACCTAAAAATGGATTTTCATTTTCTAAAAAGAAACCTAAAAATATAATATTGCTTATTGGTGATGGTATGGGATTAACTCAAATATATTCGGGTTATACAGCAAATAAAGGACAGCTGAGTTTATTTAATATTCCAACACAGGGATTGTCTATAACCAAATCTTCAGACAGTTATATTACAGATTCGGCTGCCGGTGCAACGGCAATGGCAACGGGACATAAAACCAATAATAGATTTATTAGTGTTGATGAAAACGGAAAACCGTTGGAGTTAATCACGCAACAACTGGCTAAGAAAAATTATAAAACGGCCATTATTTCAGCCGGAAATATTACTGATGCTACTCCGGCTGCTTTTTATGCCCATCAACCAGAGAGAAGTTATAGCGAACCTATAGCTCAGGATTTTTTGGCTAATCCGTCAGATATCCTGATTGGAGGAGGACCAAAGGAGTTTTATTCAAGAAAAGATGGTAAAGATTTATCTAAAATTTTAATTGAAAAAGGATATACTTTTTCGGATAAATTTAGCAGTCTTGACACGATCAAAAACGCTAAATTTATTGTTTTAGACGATGCTTCGGTAGTTTCTATGAAAGCAGGAAGAGGTGAATTTTTGGCTAAATCTTTGGCGAAAGCCACCAGTACTTTCGCAAAGTCTAAAAATCCGTTTTTTATAATGGCCGAAGGTGCACAAATCGATTATGGCGGACATCAAAATAATGTAGAATATGTGGTACGGGAAATGCTGGATTTTGATAAAGTAGTTGGACAGGCAATGGAATTTGTAGACAAAAATCCGGAAACACTTTTAATTGTTACAGCCGATCATGAAACAGGCGGACTCTCCTTAATCGACGGAAATATAGAAAAAGGATATGTACACGGAAGTTTTAGTACAAACGATCATACGGCTGTTCCCGTTCCGGTTTTTGCTTATGGACCGGGAGCTCAGAATTTTATGGGTGTTTATCAAAACATAGAAATTTATACTAAAATAGTAGAAGTTCTTTTTGCAAAGTAATTATAGAGTTCTGTAGTATTTAGATATAAATTAAAAACCTCCAAAATCATTTTGATTTTGGAGGTTTTTTTGATTCGTACCTTGTTCTGAAAAAACGAGTAGTTTCGACTAAAACAAAATAGAATTAAAAAGTTAATTCCACTAAAACCTCAATTTTGCTAAAGAGCTTTTGAGTCTGTTTTAATAATTTCGTATAAATTAATTGCTCGTTACAGAGTAGCTGTTACAGGTATAATTTACCCCAGCTCCATTTGTACCGTAACAAGATGAGATTTCAAACCCATATTGAATATCTCCAACAGTGATATTTCCAAACCACCCTTTGTTTTTTATCCAGTTATAAATCGCTTTTGCATCAATAGTTCCACTATTGGTTTTTGTTGTGCGTAAAAAGGAGTACACGTTATTAGAACCATTGTTTCCTCGGAATACGTTCCAGGTGTGACCACCAATACTTTGGTTTGTATATACCGGAACAGCAGCACCAGTTGATGAATAATTATAAGAAATTGGTTTTACATTCCCCGAACCATCTGAATTTCCTGTATAATTCAACCACAACATTATTTCATTAGCTTTATTACTATCCCAAAGATCATAGGCTGATACCCACGCACCTCCGCTAGGTGTAGTAGCATTAAAACTAGTACTAAGTGTATTGATGGTATTCAATACTTTACCTACATATTTGGATGAATTTGGGTATGATTTGATACCCGCTGTATTAGGATGGTTTGCCCAAAGCCCCCAATTACTATAGCTATTTGCCCATATAGATTGGCTTCCCGCGCCAGAACCCCATATGTTGTTGTAAACGGTATAACCACCATTGGACCAGCTGGCGTATTGAGCTGACGATGACCATGCAGCTTTAACTTCTGAGTCATTATTTGTCTCAGTTGTTTCACAACTTATAAACACAAGACTTAATACTACAAATAAAATTGATTTTTTCATAAATTTCAGTTTAAGGTTAATTAAAATAGTTGCACTAATGTATTGATAATTACGTATTTAGTGCTATTGTTATTAAAAAACCCATGCATTTTTCAATTATAATCATAAAAAAATAATTATAACCTGTTAAAATGTAAAATTTATTTTTACTTATGGTTAAAATGACTATAATTAAAATGAAAAACTGAGAATATTATAATTTATAAAAAATAAAATGGACTTATTCTTAAATACAGTAAGAATAATTCTACGAATTGGATTATTTGTGGAGAAAAAAATTGTTTTTATTTCGTTATTAGAGTTAGATCGTGATTAGGTGAAGAAAAATAGTTTACTTTCCTAGATTCGCTACCCATATACTTCCAGATTTTCCGGCACCCATCTCAACATAAGTGATGCTCATAATAGCTTTACAATGGTCTTCACTATTTTTCCATCCTATTACAACTTCTGCAGGAGTATTATAATTACGGGCAATTACTTCGCCTACGTATGTACCGGTATAACCAAGAGCAAAAGTTCTTTGTATGGGACTTGTGCCTTCCGGAGATATGTGCGAAAAAAAATCTCGTACATTCATATCATGAGCATAATTGATCGCAGTTTGTGTTAATATCGAACTGCTCACCAATGGGGGTACAGGAGGCATATCATTGGCACCACATTTACAACCCGTCACTCTGAGTTTGTTTATTTCGATCAAAACAGAGTCTGTAACATTTGTATCAATAGGAGCAGGAGTATCATTGTCGTTATCACACGAGATAAATAATAAGGTTGTCAAACTGATGTAAATAAAGTGCTTTAAAGTCATAGCAATCGATTATTAATTTAGACTGTAAAGATATTCGTTTTTTATTTTAAGACTTTTCAAAGTTTGGATTCCTGAATTTGGGATAATGGTTTACTCTCTATGTAGGCATTTGTATGGCTTTTGTAGGTTTGTCCATAAATCTTATCATTTTCTTAATTATTTGTCTGTTCAAAAAAATAGTTAATCTATGAGAAAAAGGCGAAAATTAAAATCGTAGTCAGAGAGAAAATTTTAAATCAAAAAACTCCAAATTTTAATTTAAAGCTTTTGATTTAAGCAGTAATACTAAAGCTAATAAACAGCTTAAATACGAACTAAACAATTCTTAAATAATTTTGAAACTACTACTTTACGAATGGAAATTTATTCTTTCCCAAGATTCATTTATAGATAATACAAGTTGTATAAACAGAAAAATCTGCACTTAAGCAGATTTTTTTTATCGATTATTAAAGCCATCCCTTCGGCAACTCTCAAGTAAAGGAAATTTTTTATTTGATATATATTTAATTTAAAACAACTTCCGCATCTGACAAATCAGGCTGAGTCTCTTGCACTGGTTCATCCCAGTCTCCCCAGTCTCCTTTATATGGAGTACGGTATATCACATCACAATTGTTTTCGCCATAAGCCAAAACCTGATACGGACATTTTTCAAATTTTCCGGTTATTTGATTGTTTGAGTTTTTCATGAAATGCTCTTTTTTGAATTTATATCCAAGGTAAAATTATATAAATGTTAAAGGGATTTGTTACATCAATATCAATATGTTTTTATCAAATTCTCATGTTTCTTCAATGGAAAAATTCTGTCATTTTAAAATTAAACATAAGGTGTTAAGTACTTAATTATCAATTTGAGTACTCGCGGCAATGAGTCGAAACAGAGGTTCATATTTTTTTATTTGAAATTCAAGATTTTTGTTAGCCTCAACTGGGCCAATACTTCCTTGAAGGCAAAATAATTTTCGCTTCTGGGTGAACATAAATTGCAACATTCGTATTTTCATTTTATTATCAGTTGAATTTAAGGTTTCCTCAACTTCAATCATCATCCCGGGTCTGCCGTCTATTGTCACAGTATCGGTACGAATAAGGTTAGACTCCGGAGGTATCATTTCTGAAATTGATTTTTTATCAAGAATGATGTGAGATTCTTCTGCAGGTAAATCGTAGACTACAATTAGTATTTTTTCATCGCCTTTTCCGCAATGACTGGTAAATTGTTGAATTGTTTCGGGCATTGTTGCTTCCTCAGCACACCAGCTTTTTGGGATTGGTACTTTTAAAATGGCCTCTTGTGCCTTCGGATGTCCTTCAGTGGTGAAAATTTTATGATGGCCGTCGGTAATTTCCTGATGTGGAGTATCATGGTAGGCGAACGACAAAATTTCTTTTAATAGCACTGTATGAGGTGAAAAACGTGATCGGTCCCTAATTTTTCTGAGAAAATCCAGTGCGTATTTTTCCTTTTCAATTGGATTTTTCAATTGGTCAATTAGGAGGGAATCGATACGATCCCGTAGAAAAGTTAACCCTGAATTGCCCAACTCATCTTCTAAAAAACGCTCGATATTTCGCTCAGCCCGCCCAAACAAAATTCCTGAGCTCTTTTCTACATCTGCAACATCAGATTTAAGCGCGGGGAATTGCAAGGCAATCATTTTAAGTGCAGCACTTTGACCTTTTAAGAAAGCATATGTTTCAATAGCAAGTTTGACTTTTGGTGTATGATGTTGTACTTGCGGATAGCATAGTATAGGAACTGTGCAATATATGAGAAATACAAGTTTTTTCATTGTTTCAATATGGATAATTTAGAGATTTTCTTAAGTTTCATTAAAAATAATATTATAGTACTGATATATTGCCAGAGCAAATAATGGCCTGACTTTCATAATGATTTGCTGCAGAGTGTCCAATAATTTTGAAATTATGAAGGGTGAGATAATATTTTTAAAAATATTTCAAATTTGGTATATTGCCCGATTAGTTATTTATATAATTTTTACACGCTATTACATAATTTCCATATATGTATAATTATCTTATTTCTTTTACAGTTGTACGTGCCTGAATACCTTACATTTATACTTCATAAATAATATATCAATATGCAAGAAGGTACAGTTAAATTCTATAATGAAGAGAAAGGTTTTGGATTTATAACACCAAAAAATGGAGGGAGTGAAGTTTTTGTCCATGCTTCAGGTCTGTCAGAAACTATTCGTGAGAACGATGAAGTACGTTATGACGTAACAGAAGGCAAAAAAGGCCCTAACGCAGTAAACGTAGTTGTGGCTTAATCTACAAGAAGGGATAAAAAAAGCATCTGCTCAAGGCAGATGCTTTTTTTTATCCTTTATTCTTAATGTAAAAATACAAGAACAGCAAATCTTTACTATCCACTGCTAATTTAAAAGTTTTTAGGGAAGCTAATACATATACTATTTAATTCTTACTAAATCTCTGGAGAATTTAAATAGGATTGTGTAACCACATTATGATGTATCCTCTACGGCTGCAACAGACGCTTCTTTTCTTACTCTAAGTTTTTCCTGCATATCAAAAGCCATTATTTAAACAAATTTCTTTATGGCTGGGGCAAATTTATAAAATTTTCGTTTTCTCTGTCAGCTAGAATACTTATCAGGTGAGATTTTCATACCCATCAGATAAGAATTGAAATAAACTAGATAGGAAGTATAATATGAAATGCGGCTCCTACATTTTCTTCTGCTTTTGAAAAAATTAGTCCTTTATGATTTTCCACAATTTTTTTGCCAATCGAGAGCCCTATACCTGTACCGGTATAAACTTCATTACTATGCAGCCTTTGAAAAATGGTAAAAATTTTATTTTCATACAGTTTATCGAAACCAATACCATTATCCTTAATTATTATTTCGCAGTATTCTAAATTTTGATCCAGCACAGGATATTTTTTAATTTGTGTTTTCGAAATTTTGTGCGAACTGATTTCTATTTTAGAAACTGAGCCATCGTTTTTGCAAAACTTAAGTGCATTACTGATGAGATTGTAAAAGAGCTGGTTCATTTGCAATGAAACAGCATTAATAACCGGTAATTTTCCTAGTTTTATTTGGACATTACGCTCTTCTATCATTAATTCAAAATCAACGAGAATATTTTTGATAACCACATTTAGGTCACTTGCTGCAAATTGACTGTCAAGATTATTAAGAGACGAATAGGCAAGCAAATCTCGAATAAGGGTATTCATTCTGGTGGAGGATTTACTTATTTTCTCCAATAACACGAGTGCTTCCTTTGAAATATTTTCATCCATTTCCAGCAATCTGCTGATAAACATCAGGATTTTGCGCAATGGTTCCTGTAAATCGTGACTTGCCACATAAGCATATTCCTGTAACTGAACATTTGCATGATAAAGATCTTTGATAGTGTTTTCCAGCTCTGTGTTAGAGGTTAATAAATCAGAGGTACGTTCCTGAACATTGGCTTCAAATCCGTCAGAAAGAATTTTTAATCTATTTTCAATAATCCTTCTTTCAGTAATATCTTCAATAGCCAGCAAAATTAATTGTTCCTTACTGGTTTCACTAGTAACCTGTCTGGCATTAAGCAACATAATGCTTTCGCCATAAGGCAAAAGGTTAACCGAGATCTGGTAATCCTCCAGCTGTGTTTTTTCCGGAAGTACTTTTTCAAGCATGGCCCGCATGGGAATATTGTCAAAAAGATGATTCTGTATTTCGTAAATTAGCTTTCCTGTGGCTTCCTCTTTGGCAATATTATATTTTTTTGAGAACGCCCTGTTGATGTTTTTTATCCTTAAATTGGTATCAAGCACAACAATAGGCTCACGAAGAGTAGCTACAATAGCCTCGGTATAATTTTTTGAAATATTAATTTGCTGCTGTTTGTTTAAAAGCTCCTGATTAATTTGCAAAAGTTCTTCGTTGCTGGATTGTAATTCTTCTTTTGAGGTTTCAAGTTCCTCATTCAGGCTTTGCAATTCTTCACTTCCGCTCAGAAGTTCTTCATTGGCACTCTGTAGTTCCTCATTAGAGGCTTCCTGCTCGTCGCTTATGGCATTTACATCGTCGTGTATTTTGGCCAGTTCTTTCTCAAGTTGTGCAATCCTTCGTAAATTGGGATGTTCGCGGATTTCTTCTGCAGAAAATTCGTTGGAAGGCAAATCCTCTTTTATGATAATGCTTTTATAAAACAAAACTAAAAAATAAGGTTCAGAGGTATCTTCCAAAAGTTGAATTTCAATGGTGATTTCGCTGATTGTTCCCTTATTTTTAAGCTGAATGCCTTCTTTTTTTATAAGAGTCCCTTTTTCTTTGGCTTTATGAAAGGTATTTCGGAGTTCAAAAGCCAATCCTTCACGCGCCATTTTAAGTAAATTGAAAGTAGGTTTTCCTGTCGAAAACCCGATAAAGTCGGCTATAGAACCATTAATATGAACAATATCCATTTGGTCATTTACAATTACGCTGGCCGGGGTATATTTTGAAAGCAATAGCGTTTCAGCACTTTTCCTGAAATCTTCCTTTATGATTTCTTTTCTCACTATCGGGGTTTTTGAATTTTTTAATTTATCATTGCTTCCCATACCGGAATGTACAAATCTGCCTGAAACCTGTTTTCGGGTATAAATTTTTCCGGCTTTGTCAAATGGCTGGAAAAGCTCCGCTGCAGGTACGGCGGTTTCTGATTTCCCTAAAAGTAAAAATCCATTTTCTTTTAAAGCGTAATGAAAAGTTGCAAGTGATTTTTTCTGCAAAATAGAATCCATATAGATAAATACATTTCTACAGGTAATGAGATCCATTTTTGCAAAAGGAGGATCGGTCAAAAAATTATGAACTGCAAAAATGCACAGATCTCTAATTTGTCTTTTAATTTTATAACCATTTGGATGGGATGTAAAATATTTGGTCAGAATGGTTTCAGATATATTTCGCATTTGAGATTTTCTGTAAAACCCGATTCTGGCTTTGGCAATAGCCACTTCTGAGATATCGGATGCAAAAATCTGAATTTCTTTTCCCTCCAGGTTTTCGCCTAAATATTCATGAAGCGCAATAGCCAGCGTATAGGCTTCTTCACCAGTAGAACAGCCTGCAATCCAGATGCGTATTGAATTTCCTTCAGTTACTCTTCCAGTCAGTAAGGGAAAAACTTTTTCTCTCATGATCTGAAATATTTTAGTATCCCTAAAAAATTCCGTTACCGGTATCAATAAATCATTGAACAAATCTTCAGGGGCCAGTTTATTGCCCTGAAGTACCTTTAAGTAATCCCTTAAAGTCAAAATTTTGTTCAAAGCCATTCTTCTTGCAATGCGTCGGCGTATAGTGGTTTGTTTATAATAGGTAAAATCTACTCCGCTGTGATGGCGCAGAATTTTGATAATTTCCTGAAATACTTCCTCATTGTTCGGATCGTTTTCGTTGCTGAATAAATCTCTGCCTTTTGAAAGGTCAATTAATTTCTGTACAATTTGTCCTGGTGATAATACATAATCGACAACCCCGGCATTGATTGCATTTTGCGGCATTTCGTTGTTTGAAGCTTCAGTATTTTGTGCAAAAGTAATACCGCCATGTTTTTTGATAGCTTTAAGTCCCAGTGTACCATCCGATCCATTTCCGGAAAGCAAGACGCCATAAGCCAAATCAAGGTGCACCTGGGCCAGCGAATTAAAAAAAACATCTATAGCCTGATTTTTTGTGTCTTTCTGGCGTGCACTTAACTTTAGGACCCCATCAAAAGAGGTAAGCATTTTATTCTCTGGAATGACATAAATATTGTTGGGTGCCAAATGAATATCGTCTGTGATTTCATTTATGGGAATTTTGGCCACACGCGAAAGAAGTTCAGTCAGCATACTATCATGCAGCGGATGCAAATGCTGTACAATAACATAGGCCATCTCAGAATCATAAGGAATTGCCTCAATAAACTGTCTAAAAGCTTCCAACCCACCTGCAGAAGCACCGATACCAATGACGGGGAAATCCTGTCGGGTGGGCTTTGGCAAATTGTTTTTCTGGGTATGCATGATTTTAATTTTTAAATAGTACGTAACATGAATCGATGCATAATCGAAAAGGGTATCATCCTTTGAATACTAAATTGTAAGCACAAAAGATTCAATTTTAGCATCTTGAGAGTTTTCTTTCCAGTCAGTTTCAATCACTTTTAGGATTATTTTTTTTAAATCGCCAAAGGAAATCGGTTTTACAATATACACATTGGCTCCCAGTCCAAAAGTATTTCTCACCTCATCGATTGTTGTGGAAGTGGAATAAATGGCAATTATTGGAATATTTTTAAATCTGTCGTCTTCTCTGATTTTTTGTAAGGTTTCCAAACCGGATAATATGGGCATGTTAAGATCTAAAAAAATGATATCCGGGATATCAGTATTTTTATCTCCTAGACGTGCGAGAAGCTCCAGACCATTTTCACAGAATTCAACCGGATAATTAAGATGAAGATCCGCTATAGCCTGAGCAAAAAATTCCCTGTCATCTTCATCATCATCAGTAAATAAAATTCTTATATTCTCTTTAGTTTTCATCATTTGAAGCATTTATACCAAATGTAGTCTTTATTAAAATGGCAGGGATAAATACAATTGGTTTACTTATGATTTATTACGGGAATATCCCTTATTTAGTTGTTTATTTTGGAAATAATCGGCTATGTCATTGACAATTTTGCTTATATATAAATGATTTAATATTTAACAACACAATTAATTTAACAATCTTTGTACTACTTTTCATGTTTAATACCTAAGTAACATAGGGCGTGATCATATCATTTTAATACCTGCCTTTTATGTAAATAAGCTAATCCATATAGATTATGACGGTGCAGTTAAATAATTTATCAGGGCAGGTAATTGTCATCGGTACCTCTGCCGGCAGTATGCCGGCACTAAAAAGTAAAGTTTATCCTTAAAAGAAACACTGTGCCACGATTCTTCCACTAAACTTCAACTGGTAAAATATTTTTAGAATACCGCCTTAACTTTTTGTGGCAAAAAAGGTATCCACTCCAAAAATGTTTTGGTACATTTTGTTCAGGAGTTGTGTACACTTAAGTTTAATAATGATATTCATTAAGATGATTATCTAATCTTTGAAATAGAATTCTTTAGATTTTTTTAGGAATAAGAAAGTCTGTAATAATTGTAACGAACGCTCAAAATTATAGTATTTTCAAAATGATAAAATAATACTGTTGTTTGAATAAATAATACCGGAAAAAGTTTTTAATACATGTAATTTTGATGAAAATTATTGTTAAAAATATTATGTATAAAATCTTAATTATGATTAAAAAAATACTATTTTTTATTATTATCCTATTTTTATTTCAAATTAAGCTAATTTTCAGCCATTCGTTCAAACCAAACAATCTTATTGACAGTTTTGAATTCACAATCAATGAAGTTGATTTATCAAAAAGGCAACTTTCTCAAATTATAGACTTACCTACCCGTTTTCTGCCGAACATCTTAAAGCGCAAAATTGGAAACATTAACCACTATTTCCAGAATAGAATAGCTCCCATCTACATTCGATTTTAAATATTGGCTGATTTTAGTAGCACAATACTCATTTAACCACCTAAATAGCAATATTAAATAAATCAAAAAGTAAATATCTTTATGAAAATTATTAAATTAAGTTTTGTTTTTTATTTTTTTTATCAATTGGGGTTTTCACAATCAACTCCTCTTCCTAAAATTCAAAGTCCCAATGCTGCAACTCTGGGAGTATATGGTGATATTCCCGTCAGTTTGTTTACTGGAACACCTAATATAAATATACCATTATATACTGTTGAAACAGGTTCTGTAAGTGTTCCCTTAAGTTTAAGTTACCATTCTGGCTCAGTAAGACCTGCTCAAAATCCAGGCTGGGTTGGTTTAGGATGGAATCTAAATTGTAATGGAGTGATTACAAGAAGAGTCCGGGGCATGAAAGATGAATATTCTAATGAGGCAGACCCAACTAATCAATACCTTGTTCCTTTTTTTCCCTGCAGCACAATACAATCAGGAGATTCAGGCAGTGCAGCTATTCAAAGCACAGACTGGTATAATAAAGACTGGTTAATATATAAAAATACCGCTCATAATGGGGATTTTAAAAAATATGATATTAATGCAGATGAATTTTCTTTTAATTTTTTAGGGCATAGTGGTAGTTTTTATTACGACGGAGGCAAATGGGTAGTTGTTTCTGAGGAGCATATAGTTGTAGAATTTAATAATGACTATATTTATCCCCTAGAAGTAAAAACTTTAATAAACAGTTACAATCCAACCACAGGTGTAGTTTGCGACGAAGTAGGCCGAGCTTTTAAATCATTTACCTTAATTACAGAGGACGGAAACCGATATACATTTGGCGGAGATGATGCCATAGAATTCACATCAAATTATGGTCCCGGAAATCTTAATTATAGCTGCAGTACGTGGCTTTTAAAAAAAATAGAAAACTTTAAAGGAGAGTATGTAAATTTTGAGTATCAACGAGATTATGTAACTTGTTCATTAGGGTATTTTGGTAACTCAATTTCTTTTGCAGATTTGAGCCATGGCGGAGATTCTGCAGGAAGTGCAACTACGCTTGTACAAGACAATTTATTTGGTCAATATATTTTTCCTGTTTATTTATCTAAAATTAGCACAAAAAATCAAACAATCTTATTTAACAGTTCCGTAGCGACAACCCTTAGGTATACAGATAATCAGCTTAATCAAAGAATTACCCCTAATCATTCGCTTTTTTTGGTAGATTATAATTTGAACTTACTACAGATAAAAAAATTAGATAAAATAACTATTAAAGATATTTTAAACAATGAGGTAAAACAAATTAATTTTGGATATAATGAAAGTACTACACAAAGATTTACACTAACTAATTTATATGATGGTAATTCTAAAAATTATTCTTTTGCATACAATGATGTAGCCGGGATGCCAGGTCTGGATGGTAATAATACAGATCACTGGGGCTTTTTTAACAATATTGATATTTTGCAAAGCAGTCTTCCAACTACATTTCAGAAAAAAGAATCTGGTCCAAGTTACATTACTAAAGGATTAATTACAAGCATAAAATATCCAACAGGTGGTTACACAAAATTTACCTGGGAACCAAATTATTACTCTAAAGTAGTTTCTCAAAACAGAAGCTCACTAACCGATAAAACTGGTTATGCAGGTGGTGCCAGAATCTTTTCAATCGAGAATTTTGACACTAATAATTCATTACTATCTCAAAAAAAATATTATTACGTTAAAAATTATAATAATACTACAAAATTAAACCTTGGCAGCCTATCCTCCAGCGGAGTACTGAATGGCACGCCTCAATATGATTTTTACGTTACAAATCGTCCCACAGTATACAATACAACCACTGTTACGTTAGCTTTGAGGAACTATAATTCTTTAACTAATTTTGGATATTCAAGTGGATCACATATCGGCTATGATGAAGTTGTTGAAGTAAATAAAGACGATTCATATAAAAAATATTATTTTACAAATTTTGGCGCTGATTTAAACGGAATCAGTCATTATGATCAGCCTCCTCTAATGACTCTTGGCTGGACTACTGATGATGGCCCTTACATGCCGTCTTCATCTCTTGATGTTGAAAGAGGTAAACTTATAGGCGCACAGGATTATAATTCGTCAGACATCTGTGTTAAAAAAGTTAAATCTACTTTCAGAAATGACGTTAGTAGATTTGATAATTATGTAAGGCAGATTATAAATTCAGGATCTTATTCTGTTACAAACTATGATGCGCTGATTTTTTGTTCTGCTTTAAAAAAATATACTTACAAGTACTATCCTATTTCAAATGAAGAAACAATTTACGATATCAATGGTTTAAACCCAATTACTACAGCAACTGAGTTCAAATACAATTTACAAAATCAAGTTGTTTCTGAAAAAACATTCAACAGTAAAAATGAAACATTAGAAAATAAAAAATTTTATCCATTTGATCTAACTTTAGGGGTGCAGTCTGTCGCAATGCAGCAATTAGTAAATGCTAATAGAATTAATGTTCCTGTGACTACTCAAGTATTTAATACAAATAAAAAAATTAGTGAGCAGTCATCAAAATTTACTACAGATGCCATTAAAACTAGTGGTTTACTCCTACCTACAGCAGAATATTCCTTAAAAGGCATTGGAACAATTGATATTCAAAAAACTGATGATAAGAAAATAACCTATGACCAATATGATAGCAGCGGTAATCTTAATCAGTATACTCCTCAAGATGGAGCCTCTGTATCTATTATTTGGGGGTATAATAAAACGCAGCCTATTGCAAAAATAGAAAATGCAGCTTACAGTCAGGTATCTCCATATGTTACAAATCTTCAAACTCTTTCAGATACCGGAACAGAAGTTAACTTACTCGCTGCTTTAAATTCTCTTAGAACTAATTTACCCACTTCTATTGTAACAACTTACACTTACATCCCACTTGTTGGATTAAGTACTATTACAGATTCAAAAGGGTATACTAATTATTACAGCTATGATAATTCAAATAGATTACAATATATAAAAGATAAAGACAATAATATTTTACAAAGATATTGCTATAACTATTTTGGTCAGCTGACAAATTGTACAACGGCTTCTATTCCTGTAACTACCTATACAAATACTGCCAAGAATGGTACTTTTACAAAACAAGCTTGTGCAGCAGGTTCAGCAGGTTCATCCTATGTATATTCCGTTCCGGCAGGTACTTATTCTTCAACTGTTTCACAAGCAGATGCAGATACTCAGGCAGCAAATGAAATAGCAGCGAATGGTCAAAATTTTGCAAATGCAAATGGAATATGTGTTGCATTACCGGCTGTTCCTACAGGATTAACTTTTAGCAGTGCTACGGCATCAACTATAAATTTCTCATGGACAGCTGTTGCTGGAGCTACTTCATATAAAATATATAAAGATGGTGTGTATGTAAGTACAGTAACCACTACTACAGGTTCTTTAACAGGATTAACAATATCAACCTCTTACGGAGTACAAGTACTGGCTTCCAATACTGGTGACAGTGCTTTATGTGCTTCTGTATCAATGAGTACACTGCCAGCGGCACCATCAGGATTAGCTCTTACCAGTGCCACAGCTACTTCTATAAATTTTTCTTGGATAGCAGTTGCAGGAGCTACAAGTTATAAAATATACAATGGCGGATCAGATACAGGAATAACAACAACTGCTAGTAGTAGTTCATTATCTGGATTGACCGCCTCGACATTATATAGCATTCAGGTGTTAGCTGTTAATGCATCTGGAATTAGTGTACTTTCTACTCCAGTATCGATGAGTACACTGCCAGCAGTGCCAGCAGGATTAGCAGTAACTAGTGCAACACCCTCAGTAATAAATTTTTCTTGGACAGCTGTTGCAGGAGCTACTTCGTATAAAATATATAAAGATGGAGTATATGTAAGCACAGTAACAACAACTTCGGGTTCCTTATCAGGATTAACAATATCTACAGCTTATGGAGTTCAGGTATTAGCTTCTAATGCTTCGGGTGATGGCGCTTTATCTTCTTCAGTTTCAATGACAACATTGTTAGCAGCACCTACAAATTTGGCTCTTACAGGTAATACAACATCTTCTATAAATTTTACTTGGACTGCTGTTGCAGGAGCTACCGGTTATAAAATTTTTAAGGATGGCGATGCAGCAATAACAACTACTGCTGCTAAAGGTTCTTTTTCAGGACTTACAGCAGCGACGAATTATACAATACGGGTGCTTGCTTATAATGCTTCAGGAGACGGTTTGTCTTCTTCTGTACAAATGGCTACAGCTTCGGTACCTACTATGCTACCAGCTCCTACAGGTTTGACTCTTACAAGTAATACTACATCTTCAATAAATTTTTCTTGGACAGCCGTTGCGGGAGCTGCTGGTTATAAAATTTTTAAGAATGGAGATGCTCCCATTAGTACTACTGCTACTTCAGGTTCTTTTTCAGGACTTACAGCCGCGACGAATTACACAATACGGGTGCTTGCTTACAATGCAGCAGGAGATGGTTTATCTACTTCTTTAGTAATGTCTACAGTTAGTCCTCCAGCTCCTATAGTAGGGTTTCATATAGTATCGGGGACATATCCCGCAACTACAGGGACATCAACAAGTGCAACAATTGTAAATGCTCTAACCACACCTATTTATGTTTATGCTGTAGTACAATCTTTGGTTGCATCTGGTGTAGGCAGTGGCGGCGGTGCTATTAACGGGGCTAGTCTGTCGGTGAATGCAACATTTACCGCTGCAGGACAAAATTTTGTTTCTTCAAGTTATGCCACAATAGCTGCTGGAGCTACAGTTACTTTTAACGGTGGTTATGGCGGTGCAGTCGGACGACTTCTTGTGGCTTATTCATCGACACCTGGAGGAACATTAAACTATTGGTATGTTTCTAATTATTAAATAAAAGCTTTTTTTAGATTGCTTGTAACGGAACATTAAACTTACGTTTTAAAAATATATACTTTCATTAATTATCAAATAATATTACATGAAAAAAAAATTATTTATACAGCTTGTGTTGTTATTCACAATTATGAATATTTCGGCACAACAATTTAGTAATGAGAATTTTATTTACACTGAAGCGCCTCAGAAAGCCATTCAAAGCGGTAATTATAATAGTTTGCCCAAAACAGATATACAGAGATATATAAATTATTTTGATGGTCTGGGCCGTTTAAAACAGTCAGTTGGTATAAATCAGGGAGCTAATAAGTTAGATTATAATTTATTAGATTGGAAAAACAACTGGACATTGGGCAGCGGCGCAGTATCTTTCTTTTCTTTAAATGGACAGACCACGGAGAATATCAGAATTAATGGTTTGAATCCCTTTGGGAAGACTGACCTAATATGGAGATGCGTTAATGATGCAGGAAGTGACGATGACGGAGGGTGGAACACATCATTAATTCCTATTGATAAAACAAAAGGATATCAATATGCTGTCTGGGTAAAACGTACAGGAGGACAAAACGGAATCACTTATCACGGCACGCAGAATATAGTCAATTTGGATGGTACTGCCAATGGGAATCCTTATTTTTGGTATGGAAACCTGCCAGCATTAGATACCTGGTATCTTATGGTTGGTATGATTCAGCCTTCAGATTATACAGGTGGCTATTCAGGAATAAGTGGTGTTTATGACATGGCTGGAAATAAAGTATTAAACGGTACTGACTTTAAATGGAGCAGTACTACAGTAAATTCATATTTCAGGAGTTATTTGTATTATTCTACAGATGTTGCTGTAAGCCAGTATTTTTACAATCCTATTTTACAAAAAATAGATGGTAATCAGGCTAGTATCTTAGGTTTAGTAAAAGGATTTGAATCCAGCGATATTATAACCCATGCAGAGTATGATAACCTTGGCAGGCAGGCAAAAGAATATTTACCTTATACTGCAGGGAGTACTGCAGGTTTGATACAGACAACCCCTCTTGCAAGTGTTTTGAGTTATTATAACACCACAAAATATGAGAATACGGCCAACCCATTTAGTGAGAAAACTTTTGAGTCTTCCCCATTGAATCGTGTGTTGAAACAGGCAGCTCCAGGAAACAGCTGGAAAACACAGACAGCTTCAGGTCATGAAATAAAACTGGATTACTTGTCCAATTCTGCAGCAGATGCAGTAAAACAGTTTATAGCGGTAAGCAATGATCGTCTTTCAGATTTGGGATTATATGAACCAGCTGTCACGCAAACTATTAATTATGGTGCGGGCCAATTGTATAAAACAGTTACTAAAAATGAGAACTGGGTATCTGGTTTAGATAATACAACCGAAGAATTTAAAGACAAAGAAGGGCATATAGTTTTAAAAAGAACATATAACAATCAAGATCCTCACGATACCTATTATGTCTATGATCAATATGGAAATCTAAGTTATGTATTGCCGCCTTTAGCAAATGGAGCTTTTGACGATTCGACACTTAATTATTTGTGTTATCGTTATAAATACGATTACCGCAACCGTTTAGTTGAGAAAAAACTTCCTGGAAAATTATGGGAATATATTGTTTATGATAAACTGGACAGACCTGTGTTAACCCAGGATGTTAATTTAAGAGGGATTAATAAATGGCTGCTGACAAAATACGATGTTTTAAACAGGCCTGTTTATACAGGAGAATATACAAACAGTAGCGCTCTTACACGTAAAGCAGTACAAGATTTAGTAACAGCCAGCACAGCTGTTTTATCTGAACAGCTTCAAGGCAGTACAGTAATTGGAGATGCAAGCGCTTATTACAGTAATGTCTCTTTTCCTAATACGAATATCAATTTAAATACAATTAACTATTATGATAATTACAGTTTTGATTTAATAGGGCCTCTGCCTTCGGCTGCTGTTTCTTATGGTGTAACTCCAATAAGCAATGTAAAAGGATTAGCAGCAGGGAGTAAAGTAAGAATTTTAGGAACCGTTAAATGGATTACTAATGTAATATATTATGATGTTAAAGGCAGACCAATTTATAATTACAATTACAATGATTATCTGGGAATTACAAGTACAGTAAAAAGTAATCTTGATTTTACAGGCAGAGTTATAGAAACTACCAGCACTCATACCAAAGCAGCTGTAACAACAAATGTAATCGATTTTTTTACCTATGACCAGACTGGAAGACTTTTGGTACAAAAACAAAAAATAAATGCCCAGTCTGAAGAGATCATAGCATCAAATACTTATGATGATTTAGGACAGCTGGCTGTAAAAGCGGTCGGAGGAAAAACTAGTCAGAACCGCCTGCAGAATATCGATTATGCTTATAATGTACGAGGATGGCTAAAAGGGATAAACGATGTTAACACCATAGGAACAGATCTTTTTTCTTTTCAAATTAAATATGATATTCCTGTTTCAGGAGGTACGGCATTGTATAACGGTAATATTAGCCAGACTTTTTGGAGGACAGCGAACAGTGACAACAGTTTAAGAAATTATAATTATACTTATGATGCTTTAAACCGTTTAACTTTTGCAGCAGATAATCTGGTGCATTATAATGAAAATCCAACTTATGATAAAAACGGAAATATAAAAACTCTATTTCGAAATGGAAATACTATTCCAGGAAGTACTGCTTTTGGAGCAATTGATAATTTGAGCTATACCTACGACGCAGGCAACAGACTGCTTAAAGTAGAGGATATGATAGCAAATACAGAAGGTTTTAAATCTGGAAGTACAGCAGCTATTCAATATGGCTATGATGATAACGGTAATATGAAAATTGATGCCAACAAAGGTATAACAGATATCAGTTATAATTACTTGAATCTACCGATTGATGTCACCCTCTCTGGAAGTGTTATCCATTATTACTATGATGCAAATGGAGTTAAACAACGCAAGACTGCTGGGACTATCACGACAGATTATGCCAATGGATATCAATATGAAGGTCCTGATCTGCAGTTTTTCCCACATTCAGAAGGTTACGCCGCTAATAATGCAGGAACTTTTAGTTATATTTACCAATATAAAGATCATCTGGGAAATGTTCGTCTTACTTATGGAGATGCAAACGATGACGGCGCTGTAAATAGTTCTGAAATAGTAGAGGAAAATAATTATTACCCTTTTGGCTTAAAGCATTTAGCTTATAATGGTGGAGTAGTTTTAGGAAAAGGAAATAGTAGAGCTCAAAAATATAAGTACAATGGCAAGGAGCTCCAAGACGAGAGTATTGGCGGGATTCAGCTGAATTTGTATGACTACGGTGCGAGAAATTATGATCCTGCTCTTGGTCGTTGGATGAATGTCGACCCATTGGCTGAAAATTCCCGCAGGTTTAGTCCATATACTTATGCACTTGATAATCCAATCTTTTTTATTGATCCAGATGGTAGAACAGCTCGTGCGGGACAATCTGGAACGTATTACGATTGGGATGAAGGTGGATATAGGACTCAAAGTGGTGCTACAGCTACATTTGATGAGGCATTAGCTAGTCATACTGATGATAATGGATATGATGAAAAAGGGAATCAAGTAAATAATAGAGGAGGCGATACGACCGATTATTTATATGGAAAAGATGGAAAGGTAATATCTTCAACTTCTGTAAAGTTTAAAAGCATTTCGCAAGGAGAATTTGGAAGTAATGGAGGAAAATTAAGAGGTTATGGTTTTAAGGGCTGGAAAATGGCTACTGGGAATTCACAATCAATGGAACTTACTTCTCCTTTCTTTTCGTGGGGTTGGGCTTTTAAAGGAATAGGCGCAGTCTGGAGTGTTGCATTTGGGACAACAGCTAGAACAGCAGAAGCATCGGGCTCTGTATATTCAGTTGCATTCGAAACATCATTATCTAGTGACTTATTTCCGGGTGGAAGTTATTATGGACACTTTAAAGCGGCTAACACTGCTCTGAATACAGCTATTGAAACAGATGCTTCATTAGCTTCCTCTATGTACGAGTTAGGAATTACTGTTCCAAAATCATCTGCTGGAAGTATTTTAGGT
>RCUJ01000385.1_pt1 | contig 25534 bp, 20 predicted proteins | sample 2166321 | NCBI WGS metagenome assembly RCUJ01 (sample SAMN09932808, study PRJNA488358) | compost metagenome | feature: garden; material: soil; isolation source: compost soil in an enriched community after 118 h of incubation | place: Germany: Experimental Botanical Garden Goettingen | collected... | reverse complement strand
TCGATCTCGCCGCGCTCAACGCGCTGCTGCCGGCGCAGCAGCAACTGCAGGCAGCAGCGGGCGGCAGCGACGGCTGCTCGCGCGAAGCCCACGGCCACGCCGCCTGCCAGCCGCCCCGGGAGAACTGACGATGACCGCCCAGGCCCTGCAGCGCAGCGACGCCGCCAGCGCGCCCGCCCGGCGCAGCCCCAACGTGGAGTGGCTGGAGCGGATTCTCCTGGCCCAGCGCAACGGCCACAGCTGCCTGCCGCTGCATCTCGGTCTGGACGCGCAAACTCACGCGGCCTTGATCCAGGCCAACTTTGCGAATCTGGCCCGACAGTACCCTAGCGCTCCGGCGCTGGCCGGGGAATGCGATGCCCTGCGCGCCGAGTTGCTGGAGCTGCGCCGCGACGAGTGGCAGGAACTGCGCGACCTGCTGCTCGGTGCGCGGCGCGGCGTTGATGCACATGAACCGGCGCTGGCCAGCATCGTCGCCGCCGCCTGCCTGGGCGGTGGCCACCTGTGGCATGACCTCGGCCTGAGCTCGCGCGAGCAGCTGCGCGAACTGCTGGAGTACAACTTTCCCCAGCTCGCCGGCCGCAACGTGAACAACATGCGCTGGAAGAAGTTTTTCTACAAACAGCTGTGCGAACAGGACGGCGGCTACGTCTGCCGCTCGCCCAACTGCGAAGACTGCCCCACCTACCATGACTGTTTTGGAGAAGAGCTATGAGCGACTTCAAGCGCATCAGCGTCGAACACGCCGAGACCTTGCTGAGCGGAGGGGAGAACGTGATGCTGCTGGACATGCGCGACGCGCGTGCCTACTGCCAGGGACATGATCCGCGCGCCATCCACCTCAGCGACACCACCCTGCGCTCGCTGGTCAAGTTCACACCGCGTCAGGTGCACCTGATCGTCTGTGGCGACGAGCCGCGCAGCAGCCAGGAAATGGCGCGCTATTTCAGCGACTGTGGCTTCGTCAACAGCTACAGCCTCGACGGCGGCTACGCAGCCTGGCAGGCGCGTCGCGGCCAGAAGAACAAAATGCCGCGCCGCACGGCGCTGTCCATCGCCGCCCACGGCTGAAAAGGAAAAGATCATGCAGGTACTGGATACCGAAACGCGCATCCGCAAGCAGATCGCCGACAACCCGGTGATCCTCTACATGAAGGGCACCCCCGAGGCGCCGGAGTGCGGCTTTTCCCGCGCGGCGGTGGGCGCGCTGCACAAGATCGGCAAGCCCTTCGCCTTCGTCAACGTGCTGACCGCTCCGCACATCCGCGAGAAGCTGCCGAAGATCTCCCAGTGGCCGACCTATCCGCAGCTGTTCGTCAACGGCGAGCTGGTCGGCGGCTGCGACATCATCCTCGGCATGGAAGCCGACGGCAGCCTGCCACGACTGCTGGCCACGGCAGGCTGCGAAGCCTGACCCGGTTACCGGCACCCGGCGGCCGGCGTCACTCCCCGGGCGCAGGCCGCCGGGTGCTGCCTTATGCCTCGACCTGCCCCGGCTGGACCAGGCCCAGAAACAGCGCGATGTCGGCTGCCGCGAACGGCCAGCCCAGTTCGGCGCCAGTGTCCAGGCGGCGCAGTACGGGAATGCGCAGGCCGTAGGCCTCGACCCACTCCTCGCGCTCGGCGATATCCACCACTTCCACCTGAAGACCCAGGCCGACGAAAGGCATCAGGACCTCCTCGGCCACTTCGCACAGGTGGCAACCGAGGGTTCCGAACAGCTGGCAGGCAGGCAACGTGACATCGATCGGCATGACATCGCTCATGGTGTAGGGGCGAGGCGGCAGTCTACCATGCAGGCCAACCGCCCGATGGCGCCCAGCCGACCTAGGTCGCGCTGGACGCTGGCGCCATGGATTGGGCACTCTGTGGGGATTCGCGCCCCTTCCGTTGCTAGAGAGTTATCGGTGTTCGTCAATCTGCTGATCATCCTGGCCGCCTCGCTGCTGGTCATCGCCCTGTTTCGCCACCTCAAGCTGCCGCCGCTGCTGGCCTACATGAGCGTCGGCCTGGCGCTCGGCCCCGGCAGCCTCGGCTGGCTGCAGCACCACGAGGACATGCCGCTGCTCGCCGAGTTCGGCGTGGTATTCCTGCTGTTCAGTCTCGGCCTGGAATTTTCCCTGCCGCGCATGCTGGCCCTGCGCCGGGTGGTGTTCGGTCTGGGCAGCCTGCAGGTGATCGTCTGCACGCTGCCGCTGGCCGGCCTGCTGCACCTGGCCGGGCTGGCCCTGCCGGCGGCGCTGCTGATCGGCGGCGGCCTGGCGCTGTCGTCCACCGCCATCGTCACCAAGGAGCTGAGCAGCCTCGGCGAGGTGTTCAGTTCGCACGGCCAGAACTCCATCGGCGTGCTGCTGTTCCAGGATCTGGTCGCCGTGCTGCTGCTGACCATGATTCCGGTGATCGCCGGCGGCTCCGAGCAGGCCTGGTACTGGGCGCTGCCGATCACCCTGGGCAAGGCCGCGCTGCTGTTCGCCGGCCTGCTGGTGGCCAGCCGCTGGCTGCTGCCGCGGCTGTTCCACGAGGTGGCGCAGGCCAACGCCGCCGAGCTGTTCGTGCTGCTGGCGCTGGTCATCGTGCTGCTCACCGCCTGGCTGACCCACCTGCTCGGCCTGTCGATGGCGCTGGGCGCCTTCCTGGCCGGCATGCTGCTCGGCGAGAGCCACTATCGCCACCAGATCGAGGCCGACATCCGTCCGTTCCGCGACGTCCTCCTCGGCCTGTTCTTCGTCAGCGTCGGCATGCTGATCGACGTCAGCCTGTTCGCCTCCCACGGCCTGCTGATCCTCGCCATGACCCTGGCCCTGCTGCTGATCAAGGGCAGCCTGGTGGCGCTGCTGGTGCGCCTGCGCGGCGGCGACAACGAGACGGCCTGGCGCAGCGGCCTGACCCTGGCCCAGGGCGGCGAGTTCTGCTTTGCCCTGGTGGCCCAGGCGCAGCAGGTCAACCTGGTGCCGGCCGAGCTCAGCGGACTGATTCTCGCCGCCACCTTCTGCTCGATGGCGGTCACCCCGCTGCTGCTGCGCGCCGCGCCGCAAATGGCCGCGCGCCTCAGCAAGCGCCCGCATGCCGAAGGCAGTGCCGAGGAGATCGCCAGCGCCTGCGAGGAACACGCGCAGCACGTGCTGATCTGCGGCTTCGGCCGGGTCGGCCAGTCGATCGGCCGCTTCCTGCGCCGCGAAGGCATCCCCTTCGTCGCCCTGGACAACGACCCGATCCGCGTGCAGGAAGCCGCCGCCGGCGAACTCAGCGTGCACTACGGCGACTCGCGACGCGGCGAGCTGCTGGAAGCCCTCGGTGCCAGTCGTGCTCGCCTGCTGGTGGTGGCCGCCGACAACCCCGAGCATGCCCTGGAGACGGTCAAGCAGGCGCGCAAGCTGTCGGCGACCCTGCCGATCCTGGTGCGCACCCGCGACGACAGCCACCTGGCCAGCCTGCAGGAAGCCGGGGCCAACGAGGTGGTGCCGGAAGTGCTGGAGTCCAGCCTGATGCTGGCCTCCCATGCGCTGGTGATGCTCGGCCTGCCGGAACGTCGGGTGCAGGCGCGCATCGACGAGGTGCGCCTCGACCGCTATCACCTGTTGCATGGCTTCTATCACGGTACCAGCGCCAACCTGCTCGACCAGCAGGGCCGCCCGCGCATCCTGCTGCATGCGGTCAACCTCAGCGCCGACGCCTACGCCTGCGGTCGCCCGCTGGAAGAGCTGCGCCTGAGCGAGCTGGGCGTGGAGCTGCAGGCGGTGCGCCGCGCCGGCGACGAGCTGACCCTGGCCGACAATCCGCTGCTGCGCGAAGCCGACGCCCTGCTGCTGACCGGCACGCTGGACGCCATCGAAAGAGCCGAAGCCCGGCTGCTGGCCGGCACCCAGTAAGGGAACAGCGCTCAGCTTGCCCACGCCATGAACGCAGAAGCCCGCTCGAGAGCGGGCTTCTGCGTTCATGGCGCAACTGCGCTTATTCGTGGCTGGTGGCGCCGATCTTGTGGATCGACAGGTCCGCGCCGTAGTACTCCTCTTCCTGGCTCAGACGAATGCCCAGGGTGCTCTTCAGCAGTCCATACACCGCCAGACCGCCGAGCAGCGCCACGACGATTCCCAGCGCAGTACCGACCAACTGGCTCGGCAGGCTGACGCCGCCCAGGCCGCCGAGCGCCGTCTGGCCGAAGATGCCGCAGGCAATCCCGCCCCACACGCCGCACAGGCCGTGCAGCGGCCAGACGCCGAGCACGTCGTCGATCTTCCAGCGATTCTGGGTGGCGGTGAAGGCCCAGACGAACAGCGCACCGGCAATCGCCCCGGTGAGCAGCGCACCGATCGGGTGCATCAGGTCGGAACCGGCGCAGACCGCGACCAGACCGGCCAGCGGGCCGTTGTGCAGGAAACCGGGGTCGTTGCGGCCGACCAGCAGCGCCGCCAGGGTGCCGCCGACCATGGCCAGCAGCGAGTTGACCGCCACCAGGCCGCTGACGCCCTGCAAGGTCTGCGCGCTCATCACGTTGAAGCCGAACCAGCCGACGATCAGGATCCACGAGCCCAGCGCCAGGAACGGGATGTTCGACGGCGCGAAGGCCACCAGCTTGCCGTCGCGGTAGCGGCCGTTGCGGTGGCCGAGCAGCAGCACCGCCGCCAGCGCCAGCCAGCCACCGACCCCGTGCACCACCACCGAGCCGGCGAAGTCGTGGAAGGCGGCGCCGAAGCGCGCCTCCAGCCAGGCCTGCACGCCGAAGTTGCCGTTCCAGATCAGCCCCTCGAAGAACGGGTAGACGAAGGCGACGATCAGCACGGTCGCGCACAGCTGCGGGCCGAACTTCGAGCGCTCGGCGATCCCGCCGGAGATGATCGCTGGAATCGCCGCGGCGAAGGTCAGCAGGAAGAAGAACTTCACCAGCGCGTAGCCGTGGTCGGTGCTCAGTACGCTGGCCGGCTCGAGAAAGGTCACCCCGTAGGCGATCCAGTAGCCGACGAAGAAGTAGGCCAGCGTCGAGACCGCGAAATCGGCAAGGATCTTCGACAGCGCGTTGACCTGGTTCTTCTGCCGCACGGTGCCGACCTCGAGGAAGGCAAAGCCGGCGTGCATGGCCAGGACCATGACCGCCCCGAGCAGGATGAACAGGGTGTTGGAGCCGTGAATCAGGGTTTCCACGGCACTATTGAGGTTTTCCATCGGCGCAGCGCGCTCCTCTGACAAGCAGTAAGGCACCAAAGCGGATCACTGACAGCCCTCCGCGCACTACTGGCGAGCGCGCGCACCATCCGGAAGCACTGGTCACGATAGACCAGTCAGCCTGGGAACACCGGTCGGTCAGGCCAGCTTTGGTAGCTGGTTCTTGTAAATCAAGGGGTTGAGTGCGCAAGCCAACACCCTGTCGGTTATTGCCCTGCCCCAAGGTCGGGCAGGCCAAGACGCACCCGCATCAAACAGATGCAAGCAGCATGCCGATACGCACCATCAACTGGCGGAATGACACAGAAATGTGCACTCGGCGCAGGCCACCCGCCGAGATCGCACCCGTAGTCTCGGCAGCGGGCCATCTGCCACAGGCTCCATGCCTCAACTCGGTCACCGTGGCCCCATAACCGCGCGTCGCGCCGATGGCTCGGCGGCGTTGACCCGCGCCTCTGGTCCGCCACGCCCGGAGCAGGCACCAAAATCGGGCATGACCGCGACCATAGGCAAATCACGTCACTGCCCATGAAAGCTGGCCGCATTCTTGCTTACCCTCGCCAACCGCCCGAGTGGGCCACTGCTGGAGCCTGTTGTGTTCGATGGCCAACCGCTTGCCGTCTTCCAACCCTTTGTCGATACCGCCACCGGCCTGATCGCCGGCGTGGAGGCCCTCGCGCGCCTGCGCGACAGCCAGGGCCGTCTGCGCTCGGCCGGACCGCTGTTCGCCTGTCCGCAAACCAACCAGAGCGCCCTGCGCCGCCTCGACCGCCAGGTACGCGACCAGGCCCTGCGCCAGCTGCAACAGGCGCCGCGCGACTGGTTCCTCAGCCTGAACATCTCGCCGCGCTGGATCAGCCGCCTGCAGCCCGACCAGCCGCTGCCCAGCCTGCGCCAGCTCGACCAGCACCAGGTCGATGCGCGGCGCATCGTCTTCGAGATCACCGAACTCGACGGCGACAGCCCGCGCCTGCTGGCGGCCGTGGCGCAATACCGCCAGGCCGGCGCGCGCATCGCCGTGGACGACTTCGGCGCCGGCTATTCGCAACTCGACCGCGTGCTGGCCCTGCAGCCGGACATCCTCAAGCTGGACATGCGCCTGTTCAAGGACGCCGCACGCGGCGGCCCCAGCTGCGAGGTGGTCAAGGCGCTGGCGCAGATGGCGGAAAAGACCGGCTGCCAGATCATCGCCGAGGGCGTGGAGAGCGCAGCCGAGCTGGATTTCGCCCTGGAGTGCGGCGCCCGCTATGTGCAGGGCTTCCTGTTTGCCGACGGCCAGGCGCAGTTCCCGGCCGCCGACGCCTTTGCCCGCCACTTCGCCCTCCTGCGCGACCATTACGTCCAGGGCAAGCTGGCCGAGCGTGCGCGCCTGATCGAACTGCGTCGCCAGCTCGGCGAGCTGATGGGCCGCCTGCGCCCATGGGCGGAAAGTCGCGCCGGCGCCAGCGCCATGCCGCCGATCGAGGAGTATCCGTGGCTGCTGCGCATCTACCAGTGCGACCGGACCGGCGCGCAGATCACCCCGAACTTCGACCGCCAGGGCGAGGGCTGGCACGAGGATCCCAGCTACCTGCGCCACAACTGGTCGTGGCGCCCGTACTTCCACCAGTTGCTGGCCGAGGGTCTCGACGAGTGGCGACTGACCCTGTCACCCACCTACCGCGACGTCACCAGCAACCAGTACTGCCTGACCGCCGGCCAGTGCATCGACAACGGCCGCCGCCTGCTGCTGGTCGACATCGACGCCGCCGCCCTGAGCACCTGCCCGCAGCCAGCCGCCTGGTGCCCGCTGCAGTTCGGCCTCACCGGCTCCTGAACTCGCGGCAGGGCTTGCAGGCCGGCGCGCCAGACAGCAAGCTGGAGTCTCCGCGATTGCTGAGGATCTCCCTTGGACTGGCACACCCTGCTTACCCGCGAACGGTTCGGCAAACCCGCGCAGAGTTCGGAAGAACTCGGCCGCAGCGCCTTCCACAAGGACCACGACCGCATCATCTTCTCCGGCGCCTTCCGCCGCCTGGGGCGCAAGACCCAGGTCCACCCGGTATCCAGCAACGACCACATCCATACCCGCCTGACCCACAGCCTGGAGGTCGCCTGCGTCGGCCGCTCGCTGGGCATGCGCGTCGGCGAGATCCTCCGCGACGCCCTGCCGCGCTGGTGCGACCCCAGCGATCTGGGCGTGATCGTGCAGTCCGCCTGCCTGGCCCATGACATCGGCAACCCGCCGTTCGGCCACTCCGGCGAGGACGCCATCCGCCACTGGTTCCAGCAGGCCGACGAGCGCGGCTGGCTGGATGCGCTGAGCGAGGCCGAGCGCGCCGACTTCCTCGGCTTCGAAGGCAACGCCCAGGGCTTTCGCGTACTGACCCAGCTGGAGTACCACCAGTTCGACGGCGGCACCCGGCTGACCTACGCCACCCTCGGCAGCTACCTGAAGTATCCGTGGACCGCCCGCCACGCCGACGCCCAGGGCTACAAGAAGCACAAGTTCGGCTGCTACCAGAGCGAGCTGCCGCTGCTCGAGCAGATCGCCCGCAAGCTGCAACTGCCGCAGCTCGAGCCCGAGCGCTGGGCGCGCCACCCGCTGGTCTACCTGATGGAGGCAGCCGACGACATCTGCTACGGCCTGATCGACCTCGAGGATGGCCTGGAGATGGATCTGCTCGACTATCCGGAAGTCGAGGCGCTGCTGCTCGACCTGGTCGGCGACGACCTGCCGGAGACCTACCGCCAGCTCGGTCCGCAGGACTCGCGCCGGCGCAAGCTGGCGATCCTGCGCGGCAAGGCCATCGAGCACCTGACCAACGCAGCCGCGCGCGCCTTCGTCGCCCAGCACAACGCCCTGCTCGCCGGCACCCTGGAGGGCGATCTGGTCGAGCACATGCACGGCCCGGCCAAGCAGTGCGTGCTGCGCGCCAAGAGCCTGGCGCGCGAGAAGATCTTCCAGGACAAGCGCAAGACCCTGCACGAGATCGGCGCCTACACCACCCTGGAAATCCTCCTCAATGCCTTCTGCGGCGCCGCGCTGGAGCAGCATGGCGGACGCACGCCGTCGTTCAAGAACCGGCGCATTCTCGATCTGCTCGGCAACAACGCTCCCGATCCGCACTGGCCGCTATACAAGGCCTACATGCGGATGATCGACTTCATCGCCGGGATGACCGACAGCTACGCCACCGAGATGGCCCGCGAGATGACCGGCCGCTCCAGCCCGGTATAAGCCCCCTGGAAACGCAAAAGCCCCGCGACACCGAAGTGGCGCGGGGCTTTTGCACAGAAGCGGCGATCAAGCGTTGATCGACTTCTCCGGGTACCAGGCGTCGGCCAGGGCACCGAGGGTGTAGCTTTCCAGCTCGCTGCGGCCCTTGAGCCAGGCGTCGACCTTGCCACGCTGCTCTTCGGTCACCGAGCCACGCTTGCCGAGGCAAACCATGCCGAACTCGTCGCAACCGATGAAGATCATGTCGTTGGCGCTGATCGCTTCCTGGAGGAACTGCTGCAGGAAGGCGTCGGCGGCTACCTCGTCGAGGTCTTCACGGTAGTTGAGCAGCAGCTCGAAGCCGAGTTCCTGGAATTCGTCGACACACAGCTTCTTGCGCAGACGACGGGAACGATTGGTAGCCATGGGGAATCCTTAGAACAGGTGGGGATGCGGCACTCTACCAGCTTCTGCACGGCAGGCCCATGACAGGCTCGCCGTCCGGCTTGAAAAGCCCCGGAACAAAGCCTTTGCGGCTTATAATGAAATTCGTCTATCCGTTCACGAATGTGAGCCTTCCCATGCTGTTTCGCGTTTCCCTGTCCTTGCTCGCCAAGGTCCAGAACATTGGCCGTCCGCTGCGCCTGCTCGGCCTGGCCGGCCTGCTCCTGCCCGTCGCGCTGCCGCTGCCGGCCCACGCCAGCAACCTGCCGCCGCGGATCGAGCAGGCGCTCAAGGCCCACAAGCTGACCAGCGATGCGCTGTCGCTGGCGTTGATTCCGCTCAACGGCCCGGGCACTCCCAGCTACCTGAATGCCGACGTGGCGGTGAACCCGGCCTCGACCATGAAGCTGGTCACCACCTATGCGGCCCTGGAGCTGCTCGGTCCGACCCACCAGTGGAAGACCTCCTTCTACACCGACGGCCCGCTGCGCAACGGCGTGCTGCAGGGCAACCTCTACCTCAAGGGTGGCGGCGATCCCAAGCTGACCATGGAACGCCTGTGGCTGCTGCTGCGCGACCTGCGCAACGCCGGCGTGCAGGAGGTGCAGGGTGACCTGGTACTGGAACGCAGCCATTTCCGCACCGACGGCCAGACTCCCTTCGACGACGACGGCGGCGACTCGAGCAAGCCCTACCTGGTCGAGCCGGATGCCCTGATGGTCAACCTCAAGACCCTGCGCCTGATCGTCCGCGGCGAGGCCCGCGGCGCCGCGGTGCAGGTCGAGCCGCCGATCCCCTACATCCGCATCGACAACCGGGTGAAGGTGACCGCCCCCGCCGCCTGCCCGAGCTGGCCGCAGGTCATCTACAACTTCCAGCCGCAGCCGGACGGCAGCCTCAACGTGGTGGCCACCGGGCAGATTCCGGAAGGCTGCAACGGCCAGCGCTACCTGTCACTGCTCGACCACCCGGCCTTTACCGGAGGCACGGTGCGCGCGCTGTGGAGCGAGCTGGGCGGCTCCATCGCCGGCCAGGACCGCCTCGGCGCCACCCCGGGCAATGCCCGTCTGCTCGCCCAGGCCTTTTCGCCGGACGTGGTCGAGGTGATCCGCGACATCAACAAGTACAGCAACAACACCATGGCTCGCCAGCTGTTCCTGTCGATCGGCGCACGCCACCGCCTGCCCGGCGATGGCAACGACGCCAGCGCCGCCCACCGCGCCATCGACCAGTGGCTGACCCGCAAGGGCATCCGCGCCCCGAACCTGATGATGGAGAACGGCTCCGGCCTGTCGCGCCGCGAACGCATCACCGCGCGGGAGATGGCCGCCATGCTGCATGCGGCCTGGAAGAGCCCCTACGCCGCCGAGTTCATCGCCTCGATGCCGCTGGCGGCGATGGACGGCACCCTGCGCAAGCGCATGCGCAACACCCCGCTGGCCGGCAACGCACACCTGAAGACCGGCACGCTGAACAACGTGCGCGCCCTCGCCGGCTTCAGCCGCGACGCCCAGGGGCACACCTGGGCGGTGGTCGCCATCCTCAACCACCCTCGGCCATGGGGCGCCTCGGCGATCCTCGACCAGGTGTTGCAGGAGCTGTACCGCCAGCCGGGCACCCTCGCCAGCCTGGGCCGCTGAGCCGACAACGAAAAACCGCCTGCCCGGGACACCGGACAGGCGGTTTTTTGTTGGCATGACCGCGAAGATCGCCGGGGGAATCAGCCGTACAGAGGCGTGATCCCCCCAGCGGCGACGGGCTCTATCGAGCGGTCAGCCGCCAGGCACGGTGGATCTTCGGATTGCGGGCGAAGTCCGGGTCCAGGGTCTGTGCACTGATCTCCTCCACCGCATAGCGCTGCTCCAGCAGAGGATCGAGCTGGAACTTGCGGAAGTTGTTGGAGAAGTACAGCACCCCGCCCCTGGCCAGGCGCGCCATGGCCAGGTCGAGCAGGTGCACATGGTCACGCTGCACGTCGAACACGCCTTCCATGCGCTTGGAGTTGGAGAAGGTCGGCGGATCGATGAAGATCAGCTCGTATTCGCCGCGATCGGCCTCCAGCCACTCCATCACGTCGCCCTGCTCGAGCTTGTGCTTGTCGGAGAAGCCGTTGAGCGCCAGGTTGCGCCGCGCCCAGTCCAGGTAGGTCTTCGACAGGTCGACGCTGGTGGTGCTGCGCGCGCCGCCCTTGGCCGCATGCACGGTGGCCGTCGCCGTGTAGCAGTACAGGTTGAGGAAGCGCTTGCCAGCCGCCTCGCGCTGGATGCGCAGGCGCAGCGGCCGGTGGTCGAGAAACAGGCCGGTATCCAGGTAGTCGGTCAGGTTGACCAAGAGCTTCACCCCGCCCTCGCTGACCTCCATGAAGCGGCCCTGCTGATCCTGGCGTTCGTACTGCTTCTTGCCGGCCTGGCGCTCGCGGCGCTTGATCACCACCCGCGCAGGATCCATGTCCAGCGCCTGGGGAATCGCCGCCAGGGCGTCGAGCAGGCGCGCCTGGGCCTTGTCCGGGTCGATCGAGCGCGGCGGTGCGTATTCCTGCACGTGCACCCAGTCGGCGTACAGATCCACCGCCAGGGCGTATTCGGGCATGTCGGCATCGTACAGGCGGTAGCACTCGACGCCTTCCTTGCGCGCCCACTTGCCCAGGGTCTTGAGGTTCTTCTGCAGGCGGTTGGCGAACATCTGCCCACCCTCGGACAGCCGCGCTGGCTCGCTGCGCACCGCCGGCGGACGTTCGACCAGCTGGCCGCCGATCATCCGCGCCTGGCTCGGCGCCGGCGGCGCGGCCGATTCGTTGCGCCCGGTGACGAACTGCTCGGGCAGCACCTTGAACAGCAGCAGCTTGCACGGCAGCGCGCCGTTCCAGAAGGCGTACTGCTTGTGGCTGCGGATGCCCATGCGCTTGCCCAGTTCCGGCGCGCCGGTGAATACCGCCGCCTCCCAGTTCAGGCAGGCCTGGCGCAGGCGCTCGCCGAGGTTCTGGTAGAGGTACAGCAGGCTGGCTTCGTCGCCGAGACGCTCGCCGTAGGGCGGGTTGCACACCACCAGGCCCTTCTGGTTCTGGTCCGGACGCGGCTCGAAGGTGGCCAGCTCACCCTGGTAGATCTTCACCCACTCGGACAGACCGGCGCGCTCGACGTTGTTGCGTCCCGGCTGGATCAGGCGCGGATCGGCCTCGTAGCCACGGATCCACAGCGGCTCGCGGGCCAGTCCGGCGGCGGCGCGCGCCTCGGCTTCCTCGTGCAGTTTCTTCCAGATGGCCGGCACGTGGCCGAGCCAGTTGGAGAAGCCCCACTTCTCGCGCTTGAGGTTGGGGGCGATGTCGGCGGCCATCATCCCGGCCTCGACCAGGAAGGTGCCGACGCCGCACATCGGGTCGCTCAGCGCGCCGCCCTCGGCGGCGATGCGCGGCCAGCCGGCACGGATGAGGATCGCCGCGGCGAGGTTTTCCTTGAGCGGCGCGGCACCCTGCTGCAGGCGGTAGCCGCGCTGGTGCAGGCTGAAGCCGGACAGGTCCAGCGACAACACCAGCTCGCCGCGCTCCAGCCGCGCATGCACACGCAGGTCGGGCTCGTACTTGTCCACCGACGGGCGCTCGCCGGACGCGGTGCGCAGGCTGTCGACGATGCCGTCCTTGACCTTGAGGGCGCCGAAGTGGGTGTTGTCGATGCCGGCGCCACGGCCGGAAAACTCCACCGCCAGGCTGCCGGTGGGCAGCATGTGCTCGCTCCAGTCGACCGAACGCACGGCCTCGTACAGTGCCTCGGCGTTGTCCACCGGGAAGCGGCCGAGGACCAGCAGCACGCGGTTGGCCAGACGCGACCACAGACACAGGCGATAGGCGGTTTCCAGGCTGCCCTGCCCCTGCACGGCGGCCACCTGCGAGCGTCCGTCGAGCAGCCCCAGTGCGTTGGCCTCCTCGAGCAGCAGGGTTTCCAGGCCCTTGGGACTGGTGAGAACGAGTGGGTACAGATCGGACATGCAGTATTCCAGGGGCAGAGCCCGTGATGGCCAGAGGGCGGAGCCCGTAATGGGTAATTGATTGTAACGCCGGGTTACAGGCAACCCTTCGTCGGAGGATGACCGCCAACCGCGGCCGCTCCCCTCAAGTTGTTCGGTATCGGTACAAAGTCTGCCACAACACGAGCCGCCGGGCGTGCCGGGCGATGATCGTAGCGACTTATAGTCGAGAAACCATTTTGATTAAGCCCTTATGACAAAACGATCATTCACAGGATCGTGGGCATTGGTTAGAACTGAACCCAGTCCGCAGCCGCAAGAGCTGCGGAATTTGCTCGCCACGCCGGCAGCGGGCAGCACGCAAGTGGCAGACAATCTGCCTGGCCTCCAAGAGGCCAACGGGACAGTACAGTCAACGAACGAGGGCAATACCCGATGAGAAGACTTAAGCGTGATCCGTTGGAAAGAGCCTTTTTGCGCGGTTATCAGTATGGCGTCAGCGGGAAATCCCGTGACATGTGCCCCTTCACCCTTCCCACCGCTCGCCAGGCTTGGCTCAGCGGCTGGCGCGAAGGCCGTGTCGACAACTGGGAGGGCATGACCGGCGCTGCCGGCGTTCATCGTCTCAACGAAATCCACGCTGTCGGCTGACAGCTACCTTACCTAGAGCCTAGAGTCAGCCATTTAGATACCGGCTTTTTCCATCCATCCTCGCCAGGGCTCCTTCGGGAGCCCTGTTCTTTTGTGTAGCGTCGCTTACCGCTTGTTGCCGGCGGCCGCGATGGCATCCACTGCGGCCCGGATCAGCGCCGGGCCCTTGTAGATGAAGCCGGAGTAGATCTGCACCAGGCTGGCACCGGCGGCCATCTTCTCCGCCGCATGCACGCCCTCGGTGATGCCGCCGACCGCGATGATCGGCAGCTTTCCCGCCAGTTCGCCGGCCAGTATCCGTACGGTGTGGGTGCTCTTGTCGCGCACCGGCGCGCCGGACAGCCCGCCGGCCTCGTCGGCATGCGCCAGCCCTTCGACGCCTTCGCGGCCAAGGGTGGTGTTGGTGGCGATCACCGCATCCATGCCGGTATCCAGCAGGGCGCGGGCGACCAGCACGGTCTCCTCGTCGCTCATGTCCGGAGCGATCTTGATCGCCAGCGGCACACGGCGACCATGGCGCACGGTCAGCTCTTCCTGACGCACGCGCAGGGCCTCGAGCAGCTGCTTGAGCGAGTCGCCGAACTGCAGGCTGCGCAGACCGGGAGTGTTCGGCGAGCTGACGTTGACCGTCACGTAGCTGGCATGGGCGTAGACCTTGTCCAGGCAGAGCAGATAGTCGTCCACCGCACGCTCGACCGGGGTATCGAAGTTCTTGCCGATATTGATGCCGAGCACACCGCGGTACTTGGCCGCCTTGACCCGCTCCAGCAGATGATCGACGCCCTGGTTGTTGAAGCCCATGCGGTTGATGATCGCTTCGGCCTGCGGCAGACGAAACAGGCGTGGCTTGGGGTTGCCCGGCTGCGGCCGCGGGGTCACGGTGCCGATCTCGATGAAGCCGAAGCCCAGCTGGGCGAAGCCGTCGATGGCGTCGCCGTTCTTGTCCAGACCGGCCGCCAACCCGACCGGATTGGGGAATTCCAGGCCCATCACCGTCACCGGCAGGCGCGGCGTCTGGCAGACCAGCCGATTGAGGCCGAGGCGGCCACCGGCACCGATCAGGTCGACAGCCAGTTCGTGGGAGGTTTCCGGATTCAGTTTGAACAGCAGCTCGCGAGCCAGAGCATACATGGGCAGGGGTCATCAGCAGGTCATCGGGGCGCAGATTATAGCCCAGCCGTTGCTGCCGGGCGAAGTCGCTACCGCCCATCCGAAAGCCGCCGTTTCCAGTGCCAGCCACGCGCCAGCATTTTTTCGCGAGGCGAAGTCGGTTAATCTTGACGCCTGTTAGGCCGCTACCGGACGGCGTCATACGCCACAGCGCCTATAACTTATCTGTATGCAGGAAGCATTCAGGCGTGGATATGCCCTCCTTTTCTCTGATCGACCGTTTTGCAGGCATGCTCGGCCTCTTCGGCCTGGCGCGTCGCGGCAGCCAGCAGTTGCGCGAGCAGGCTGCGCGTCTGCGTCTGCCTTTCGGTCCGCTGCCGGAAGTACCGGACAGCATCTGGTGGCAGGATGGCCCACCGCTGCAGCGCCTGGCCGATCTGCCACGGAGTGCGCTGTCCGGACCGGTACAGGAAGACAAGGCCGCCGCGCACGCCGCGCTGCGCGCCCTGATCAGCGTGAACGCCCGCCCGATCAGCGAGTTCGACCTGCGCTGGGTCGACGGACTCGGCGGCGTGGCGGAGCCGGGCGCACGCTTTACCCGCTTCGAGGACTACGCGGCCTCACCGGCCTGCCGCAACATCCGCCTGATCAGCTACAAGGACTTCAGCCGTACCCTGGCGCAGGCGCTGCCGCATCACGCCAGCGGCGAAACCCTGCACCTGCGCCAGGCCAACTGGCGCGGGGAGCGCTATTTCTGGAGCGGCGAGCAGGCCCCGCAGGCCTTTGCCTGCGCGATCGCCTACGCTCGCCGTCGCGGCCTGACCCTGCAGATGCCGGCGGTACTCAGCGAGTACCGTCTCAACCGTAGCGGACTCGAGCAACTGGAGGCCGGCTACCACGTCCTGGCCATGCCCGCCGCCGCCTGGAGCGATGCGCGCTTCATGCGCCTGCTGCTCACCGGCATGCCCTACTCGCGCCTGGCCCTGCTGCGCGACAGCGGCGGCCCGGAGTTTCTCCTCCTGCCGCGCACCCAGAACGAGGCCAATGCCCTCGGCGAGGGCCTGCGCGAGGCCGGCGCCGCCGACGTCTGTGCCTGGCTGCGCGCCCTGCTGCCGAGCTGATTCCGGCGCTCAGGCCGGCACACCGGCCTGTTCTTGCAGCAGACGCATCTGGGCCTGTGCCGCAGGCACCGGTCGGCCGCACAGATAGCCCTGCACCGCATCGCAACCCAGCGCCCGAAGCAGCTCCAGCTGGCCCGCATTCTCGACGCCTTCGGCCACCACCTGCAGGTCCAGGCTCTGGCCCATGGCGATGATGGTGGCGACGATCTTGTCGGCCCGTGCATCCTGGCCGAAACCGTCGATGAAGCTCTTGTCGATCTTCAGCTTGTCGATCGGGAAGCGGCTCAGATAGGCCAGCGACGAATAGCCGGTGCCGAAATCGTCCACCGCCAGCTGCACTCCCAGCGCCTTGAGTTCGCCCAGACGCTCCTGGGTCTCCAGGTTCTGCGCCATCAGCGCGCCCTCGGTGATCTCCAGCTCGAGCAGTTCCCCGGGCAGGCCGCTGTCCTCCAGCGCCCGGCGCACCAGCTCGACCACATCCAGATGCTGGAACTGGCGCGGTGACAGGTTGACGCTGACCGGCATCTTGTCCAGGCCGGCCTCGCGCCAGCGCACCGCCTGGCGGCAGGCCTGGTGCAACACCCAATCGCCGAGGGCGAGGATCAGTCCGGTCTCCTCGAGCAGGGGAATGAACACCGCCGGCGAAACCCCCTCGCCACATTCCGGACGCCAGCGCACCAGCGCCTCGAAGCCCAGGGTCCGGCCACTGACGACATCCACCTGCGGCTGGTAGTACAGCTCGAACTCCTCGGCGGTGATCGCCCGGTGCAGGCGACTCTCCAGGGCCTGGCGGTTTTCCGCGGCGCGGGTCAGCTCCAGGGTATGGAACTGGTAACCGTTGCGGCCGTTCTCCTTGGCCTGGTACATGGCCACGTCGGCGCAGCGGATCAGCTCGGCCATTTCCTGACCATCGTCGGGAAACAGGCTGATGCCGATGCTGGCGCCGACGAACAACTCGTGGCCGCTGCCGGCGCGGAACGGCTGCTGCAGCAGGTTGATCAGATCCTGGGCGACCGTCGCCGCCTCCTCCGGATGACCGATGCCCTCGAGGATCAGCAGGAACTCGTCGCCGCCCAGGCGGGCGAACATGTCCTCGGCGCGGATACGCTGGCGCAGCCGGCCGGCAATCAGCACCAGCAGTTCGTCGCCCACCGAGTGGCCGAGACTGTCGTTGACCCGCTTGAAGCCGTCGAGATCGAGGAACAGCACGGCCACCTTGCAGTGCTGGCGGCGGGCGCGCTCGATGGCACTGTTGAGATGCGACTGCACGAGAATGCGGTTGGGCAATCCGGTCAGCGGGTCGTAGTGGGCCAGGCGTTCGAGCTGCGCCTCGGACTCCTTGAGCTGGGAAATGTCGCTGAACACCGCCACATAGTTGGTCAGCTTGCCCTTGTCGTCGCGCACGGCGCTGATGCTGTGCCACTGCGGGAACACCTCGCCGGACCTGCGCCGGTTCCACACCTCGCCCTGCCAGTGCCCCGTTTCCAGCAGCGCGCCCCACATGTCGCGGTAGAACTCCTTGCTCTGCCGGCCGGAGCTGACAATGCTGGGGTTGCGGCCGATCACCTCGTGTTCCTCGTAGCCGGTGATGTCGCAGAAGGCGCGGTTGACCGCAATGATCTGCGGACTGGTGTCGGTGATCACCACCCCTTCGCGGGCATTGGTGAATACCGCCGCGGCATGCCGCAGTTTCTCGTCGGCCGCCTTGCGCGCGGAAATGTCGATCAGCAGGCTCTCGAGCCACTGCGCCTCACCGCTGGCATCGCGATGCACGCGGGTATAGTCCTCGATCCAGATATAGCTGCCGACGCCGGTGCGGATGCGGTATTCGAGGACGAACTCCGGGCGCAGCTCGCGAATGTTGCGCGCCACTTCGCCCAGCACCTGGGGCAGATCGTCGGTATGGATCAGCGTGGTGAACCAGCGTGCGCCGTCGAGCAGCTTCGCCACCGAGTAGCCCCAGCGCTCGACGTTTTCCGAAACATACTGCAGCGGCCAGCCGGTCTGGACCTGACGGCGCAGCATGACCATCGGGCTGGCCACCACGGCATCCACCACCGCCTGGACGGTTTCGCGATCCTTGTAGCGCTGGGTCACGTCCAGCAGCGTGCCGATGATCGCCGGCAGGCCATCCAGTTCGATGCGCGTGCCAAAGGCCTCGGCCATGAACTCGCGGCCATCGCGGGTCAGCGCGCGGAACTCGTAGTGCGCCGACACCAGCTCGCCGCGCTCGCGCCTCTCGAGCATGTCGCAGACCAGCGCGCGGTCGCCCTCGCTGACCAGATCCAGCAGCGAACGGGCAACCAGCTCTTCGGGCTGGTAACCGAACCACTCGGCCATGCGCGGATTGACGTACTCGAAGTGGCCGTCACGCAGCACATAGACCCCCACCAGCGACTGCTCGACCAGCCCGCGGAAGCGCGCCTCGTTGGCCTGCAGCTCGGCGCCGGCATCCAGTTCGGCCTGGATATCGAAAGCGCTGCCGAGGTAGCCGCAGAACTGGCCATCGCGCCCGACCAGCGGCGCGCCGTGCAGCTGCACCCAGTGGTGGCGACCGGAGCGCGCGCGCAGGCGCAGGCGCATGGCAAAGTCCTGCCCACACGCCCCCCGACCTGGCCCCAGCAGCGACTCCAGACCGGCGCAGTCGTCCGGGTGCAGCGCCTGCCACCAGCCCTCATGCAGGCTCTGCGCCTGGCTGAGGCCGGTGAAGTGGCTCCAGGCTGCGTTCACGTAGACACAGCGCTGCTGCGCATCCACCTGCCAGACCGGACTGGGAATACAGTTGAGCAGGTACTCGTTGTAGTCGCGCGCGCTGATCACGCGCTGCATCAGGGCGCCGAACTCGGCCGCCAGCTGCCCCACCTCGTCGCTGCCGAGCACCGGCAGGGTGTCGATCCGTCCGCTGCTCAGGTGGCGGACATCCTCGAGCAGCTCCTCGATGCGATCGGTGAGCAGCCGCTTGAGCAGCCAGGCCAGCAGCACGGCCATCAGCAGCAGCGGCAACAGCAACAGGATCAGCTGCTGGCCGGTACGCGACCAGGCGTGGGCGCGCAAGGTATCGCTGCGCATGGCCAGCACCACCATGCCCTGCCCTTGCGCGGCCGGGTCTTCCACCAGCGGGTAGCCCCCGACCAGCAGCTCCTCCTGCTCCAGCCAGTGCAGATGATTCTCCGCCCACTGCTGGCGCTCGTGCAGCAGCCGCTCGATGGCCGGGACGCCCAGCGGCATGCGGGCCGCGCCCTGCGGCAGACTGAGGGTGCGCATCCGCCCGGAATCGTCGAGCACTGCAGCGTAGACCAGCGCAGGATGGTTGAGGTGTTCGGCGAACAGGTGGCCGACCCGGTCGGTCGTGTCGGGACTGCCCTGGCCCAGGCCGCTGGCCAGGAAGTGGCCGATGAAGTCGGTGGTGGTTTCCAGCTCGCCGATCGCCTCCTGCAGCGAATGGCGATAGACCGACACCACCTGATACACGGAGACCAGCAGGCCGAAGCCGAGAAAGGCACTCAGCAGCAACGCACGCAGAGTGAACAGGCGACTCATCCGTAAGCTCTCCAGGGCAGAATTCTTTCACTAGGCGAAGAAAGCCGGTCCGACGGAGGCAAGTCAAACCACCCCGCAGACGTGGGCCACTGGAAATCGAGGTACATGGGGTTGCCGCTGGTGCTGGACGCTTCCGACGGCACACTTTGCATGCACCTGTGGCAGAAATGCAAAAGGGCCACTCCTTAAAACGTAACCCTTTGATTAACATCAAGAACCTGGTGCGCGAGGGGGGATTCGAACCCCCGACCTACCGCTTAGGAGGCGGTCGCTCTATCCAGCTGAGCTACAGGCGCATACGGCCGGCGATGTTAAACGAGGCGCCGCGACTTGTCATGCCCCAGGCGGTAAACACGCCGACGCGATGGGACCGATGCACGCTCGCCGAGGCGGCAATGCAGAACCATTCGCAATTCCACGACCGCCAACTGGCCAGGCTTGCTGCCCGGGGGCACACTCGCGCCTCAGCAATTTCGGAGACTGACCATGTACAGGGATGCAATGGAAAGGAACAACGCTGGAACGCAGGCTCGGGAGATGAACGCCGACGGGAAACTGCGGTCATAACGTGGCTACCTCTAATCCTCATCAGCAAACCTACTGCCAACCGGTTACCTACAGCCTATGAAACAGAGCCTCTCCTCTCGCTCCAGCCGCAGCGCCGACAAATTTGTCGTGCGGCTGCCCGAGGGCATGCGTGCACGCATCGCCGAAGTGGCCCGCCACTATCACCGCAGCATGAACTCCGAGATCGTTGCCCGCCTGGAAAAGACCCTGCTGGCCGAGGGCAACCTGCCGAACGACACCGCCAGCGCTCCGTTTCATGCCGAACTGCATCCCCATGAGCATCAACTGCTGCAGCACTTTCGCCGACTGCCGCAGCCGCAGCAGAGCGCACTGATCGCCCTGCTCAACACCAAGAGCTGAGCCCCTCAACGCAAAAAAGCCGCCCGGCTTGCACCGGGCGGCTTTTCCAGCAACAGCCGCAAGGGGCTCAACCGACGAAGTTGAGCAGTACCCCCGCCGCTACCGCAGAACCGATCACCCCGGCCACGTTCGGCCCCATGGCGTGCATCAGCAGGAAGTTCTGCGGATTGGCCTCGAGGCCGACCTTGTTCGACACCCGCGCCGCCATCGGCACCGCCGACACCCCCGCCGAGCCGATCAGCGGATTGATCTTGTGGGTGCTGAACAGGTTCATCACCTTGGCCATGATCACCCCTGCCGCGGTACCGCCGCAGAAGGCGAGCATGCCCAGCACCAGGATGCCGAGAGTCTTCAGCTGCAGGAAGGCATCCGCCGACAGCTTGGAACCCACGGTGAGCCCCAGGGCGATGGTGACGATGTTGATCAGCGCGTTGCGCGAGGTGTCGGCCAGACGCTCGACCACCCCGGCTTCACGCAGCAGGTTGCCGAAGGCGAACATGCCGATCAGCGGCGCGGCATCCGGCAGCAGCATGCCGATCAGCACGCACAGCACCAGCGGGAAGATGATCTTCTCGGTCTGACTGACATGGCGCAGCTGCGACATGACGATCGCTCGCTCTTCCGGCGTGGTCAGGGCGCGCATGATCGGCGGCTGCAGCAGCGGTACCAGGGCCATGTAGGAGTAGGCCGCCACGGCAATCGGGCCGAGCAGTTCCGGCGCCAGCTTGGAGGTCACGAAGATCGAGGTCGGGCCGTCGGCACCGCCGATGATGGCGATCGAGGCCGCTTCCTTGAGGGTGAACTCCATGCCCGGGATGCCCATGGCGGTGAGTGCCAGAGCGCCGAGCAGGGTACCGAAGATGCCGAACTGCGCGGCAGCGCCGAGCAGCAGGGTCTTCGGGTTGGCCAGCATCGGCCCGAAGTCGGTCATCGCCCCCACGCCCATGAAGATCAGCAGCGGAAACACGCTGGTCGGCAGGCCGACTTCATAGAACAGGTGCAGGATGCCCACGCCTTCGGCCATGTCCGCCACCGGGATGTTGGCGAGAATGCCGCCGAAACCGATGGGGATCAGCAGCAGCGGCTCGAAGCCCTTGCGGATCGCCAGGTAGATCAGGCCGACGCACACCGCCGTCATCAGCGCCTGACCAGGCTCCAGATGATAGAGGCCGGTGCTCTGCCACAGCTTGAGAAGCTTTTCCATACGGTGCTCCTCAGCCGATGGTCAGCAGGACGTCGCCCACTGCCACGGCATCGCCGACCTTGACGTTGACGCTGCCGATGCTGCCCGCCCGGAAGGCGCGTATCTCGGTTTCCATCTTCATCGCCTCGAGGATGATCACGATCTGTCCCTCCTCCACCATCTCGCCCGGCTGCACCAGCACCTTGAAGATATTGCCGGCCAGTGGTGCATTCTGCGGCTCGCCAGCACCGGCCGGAGCCGCCACTGCACCGGCCGCGGGAGCCGCCGCGCCACCGAGCGGCTTGATGCCCTCGATGTCGCCGCCCTCGTTGACCTGCACCACGAAGGACTTGCCGCTGACCTCGACGGTATACACCTCGGGCTTGCCGGCCTCGCGCGGCGCGCTTTGCTTGCCGTTCGGCGCCGGCTCGAAGGCCGCCGGATTGCCGCGGTTCTCCAGGAACTTCAGGCCGATCTGCGGGAACAGCGCATAGGTCAGCACGTCGTCGATCGCGTCGGCAGCCAGCTTGAAGCCCTTGTCACTGGCCAGCTGCTTCAGCTCGGCGGTGAGCTTGTCCATCTCCGCCTCGAGCAGGTCGGCCGGGCGACAGGTGACCGGGTCCTCGCCGCACAGCACGCGCGCCTGCAGCTCCTCGTTGAACGGAGCCGGCGCCGCGCCGTACTCACCCTTGAGCACGCCGGCGGTTTCCTTGGTGATCGACTTGTAGCGCTCGCCGGTGAGCACGTTGATCACCGCCTGGGTGCCGACGATCTGCGAGGTCGGGGTCACCAGCGGAATGAAGCCGAGGTCTTCGCGCACGCGCGGGATTTCCGCCAGCACCTGGTCGAACTTGTCCTGGGCGCCCTGCTCCTTGAGCTGGCTCTCCATGTTGGTGAGCATGCCGCCCGGCACCTGGGCGACCAGGATGCGCGAATCGACGCCCTTGAGGTTGCCCTCGAACTTTGCGTACTTCTTCCGCACTTCGCGGAAGTAGGCGGCGACCTCTTCGAGCAGCTCCAGGTTGAGCCCGGTATCGCGCTCGGTGCCCTGGAAAATGGCCACCACCGACTCGGTCGGCGAATGGCCGTAGGTCATCGACAGCGAGGAGATGGCCGTATCGACGTTGTCGATGCCCGCTTCCACCGCCTTGACGATGGCCGCGGTGGACAGGCCCGCCGTGGCGTGGCACTGCATGTGGATCGGGATCGACAGGCTGGCCTTCAGCCGCGATACCAGCTCGAAGGCGACATACGGATTGAGGATGCCGGCCATGTCCTTGATCGCCACCGAGTCGGCGCCCATGTCCTCGATCCGCTTGGCCAGGTCGACCCACATTTCCAGGGTGTGCACCGGGCTGGTGGTGTAGGAAATGGTGCCCTGGGCATGCTTGCCGACATTCTTCACGGCCTGCAGCGCGCGCTCGAGATTGCGCGAATCGTTCATCGCGTCGAACACGCGGAACACGTCCACGCCATTGAAGGCGGCACGCTCGACGAACTTGTCCACCACGTCATCGGCATAGTGACGGTAGCCCAGCAGGTTCTGCCCGCGCAGCAGCATCTGCTGCGGCGTCTTCGGCATGGCCTTCTTCAGTGCCCGGATGCGCTCCCAGGGATCCTCACCGAGATAGCGGATGCAGGCATCGAAGGTCGCGCCACCCCAGGATTCCAGCGACCAGAAACCGACCTGATCGAGCTTGGGGGCGATCGGCAGCATGTCCTCGAGGCGCAGGCGGGTGGCGAGGATGGACTGGTGCGCGTCACGCAGCACCACATCGGTAATGCCGAGCGGCTTTTTCACGTCAGTCATGACGACATGACTCCTTGAGCAATGACTCGTGATTCAACCGCGGCGGGCGCGGTGCTGATGGATGGCGGCCTGGATTGCGGCCAGCAGTTCGGCATCCGGCTGTTGCGCCGGTGCAGGCTGCGCCCTGACCGTACGGACAGCGGCAGGCTGCGGCACGGCAGGAGCAAGGAGGGTGATCAGCCACGACATCACGCGGATGGCGCCGATCAGAAGAACAAGGAAGGCGAACACGAAACCCATGCCAAACAGCATGAGTTCAACGCCTTCCATAAGCAGTTGGCCCGAGGTCATGTAGGCTCTGACTCCCTGAAACTGGCAGTTCGTTGTAGGAATGGAAGATCCGCGCACTCTCGCGGACCGGACAAAACCCACCGAACTTACCGGGAAAAGCCCCCCCGGACAATAGTCTGATTGACCGTCGCGCGCCCGAGCGATCTGAGCAGAGCCCCGCGGCCGGGACCTACATCAGAAACAGCGTGGCCAGACCGAGGAAGATGAAGAAGCCGCCACTGTCGGTGACCGCGGTGATCATCACGCTGGCGCCCATCGCCGGGTCGCGGTCGGCACGGGCCAGACTCATCGGAATCAGCACGCCCATCAGCGCGGCCAGCAGCAGGTTGAGGGTCATCGCCGCCGTCATCACCAGCCCCAGCCCCCAGTCACCGTACAGATACCAGGCCACCGCGCCGATCACCCCGCCCCACACCACGCCATTGATCAGGCCGACCCCCAGCTCCTTGCGCAACAGGCGCCAGGTACTGCCGGGACTGACCTGGTCGAGCGCCATGGCGCGCACGATCATGGTGATGGTCTGGTTGCCGGAGTTGCCGCCGATGCCGGCGACGATCGGCATCAGCGCGGCCAGCGCCACCAGCTTCTCGATCGAGCCCTCGAACAGGCCGATCACCCGCGAGGCCAGGAAGGCGGTGATCAGGTTGATCGCCAGCCACGCCCAGCGGTTGCGCAGCGACTTCCACACCGAGGCGAAGATATCCTCCTCCTCGCGCAGACCCGCCATGTTCAGCACTTCGTTTTCGCTTTCCTCGCGGATCAGGTCGACCATCTCGTCGATGGTCAGACGACCGATCAGCTTGTCGTTCTTGTCCACCACCGGCGCGGAAATCAGGTCGTAGCGCTCGAACGCCTGGGCTGCATCGTAGGCATCCTCATCGGGATGGAAAGTCACCGGATCGGAGGCCATCACCTCGGCCACCTTCTTGTCCGGATCGTTGACCAGCAGCCGCTTGACCGGCAGCACCCCCTGCAACACGCCGTCGTAGTCGACCACGAACAGCTTGTCGGTATGCCCCGGCAACTCCTTGAGTCGACGCAGGTAGCGCAACACCACCTCGAGGCTGACATCGTCGCGGATGGTGACCATCTCGAAGTCCATCAGCGCACCGATCTGGTCCTCCTCGTAGGACAGCGCCGAGCGCACCCGCTCGCGTTGCTGGGCATCGAGGGACTCCATCAGCTCGTGGACCACGTCGCGCGGCAGTTCCGGCGCCAGGTCGGCCAGCTCGTCGGCGTCGAGGTCGCGGGTGGCGGCGAGGATCTCGTGATCGTCCATGTCGGCGATCAGGGTTTCGCGCACCGCATCGGAGACTTCGAGGAGGATGTCGCCGTCGCGCTCGGCCTTGACCAGCTGCCAGACGGTCAGACGGTCGTCGAGCGGCAGGGCTTCGAGGATGTGGGCGATGTCGGCCGGGTGGAGGTCATCAAGCTTGCGTTGCAACTCGGCCAGATTCTGGCGGTGCACCAGACTCTCCACCAGCTCCTGGTGGTCGCCTTCCTGGCGCTGGGCCAGCTGCTCGACCAGCTTGTGCCGGTGCAGCAGCTCGACCACCAGCGCCAGGCGCTCCTGCAAGCTTTCCTGGGGCTTCTTAACTTCGGCTTCGGTCATGATGGCGCACTCCCTGTCCCCCTGCGGCGGGACGCGCACCGGGGGCGATCAATCTTTCAACATGCTGACGAACAATCGCGGTTCGCTATGACTACTGGGTAATTCCATGGCTGGATGTCCACACAACCCGCTGGGGGCAGATAAGCGCAATGTTAGCATTCGCCTGCTGCCGCACGAGCAACAAATCGCCGCCGGAACTACCGGTCGCTCGCGCTGCCACGGCGACCACGCTGCGCGCGCATGGTTCGCCAACCGAGCCACAGGAAAAGCCGGGGCCCACCGAAAAACAGGCAAAAAAAAGGCCTGCATCGCTGCAGGCCTTTTTCGATATGGTGCACTCAGGAGGATTCGAACCTCCGACCGCCCGGTTCGTAGCCGGGTACTCTATCCAGCTGAGCTATGAGTGCGGTTGTGATGTTTAGCCAGATCACCTCTGGATTGACGCTGAAGCCTTGGCTGCAGTGTCGAATAATGGTGCACTCAGGAGGATTCGAACCTCCGACCGCCCGGTTCGTAGCCGGGTACT